>SKEG01001466.1_pt1 | contig 18367 bp, 18 predicted proteins | sample 4826631 | NCBI WGS metagenome assembly SKEG01 (sample SAMN11008815, study PRJNA524170) | human gut metagenome | biome: Human fecal sample; material: Feces; isolation source: fecal sample from pouch patient p26, p34, p50 | host: Homo sapiens | place: Israel: Tel-Aviv | collected 2016-11-02
GTATAGGATTAACGTATTTTCTTTTAAATCAGCAAAACTAGGAGCCGAACTTTTAATTTCTAGAACTTCTGTATAGTGATTATCTGCTTTTTTAAGGCCGTCAGCCCGCCCGTGGATAAGAACAGATTGGTTAGCGAGATTAACCGTTTGTTTGAGGTCCACTTCGCATTCGGTCTCGCTTGGCCAAGTAGCCTGAATTGCTTGGTGAATTTTAGTTCCTTCGAGGGCGCTGTTGGGGCTTTGAAGACCACCAGTTGACAAATCGCCGCTTTTTAAAATAAATTCGACTAATTCTCTTACCCCGACTGAATATGGCATAGTGCTTGTCCCCTTCGTAAATAGTTTCTTAACTAGCATAAAGCTTTGGACTTAGAATGGCAACTACTATTATAGTTCGGCTTTTCTTGGTAATTAAGTTAAACAAAAGTAGACTACGAAAGCCTTTGTTAAAAACGGTTTCTTGTTAAGGTAGTTTCCGAATTAATGTTAAGTTTTCAAAGGCGAACGTTAATCTTTTTGTTAAAAACTATTTACATTGGGTGAAAGATAAGTTATAGTAATGGAGTGCTATTATTAAACTAAAAAACACGATTAATGTTCGTGAAAAAGGAGAAAAAATTAATGAATGCACTCAATTCATTTTTTAAGTTAGATAAATTAGGAACTAATCCTAAACGTGAAATCCTAGCTGGTTTCACAACATTTATTTCTATGTGCTATATTTTGTTCGTGAACCCTACTGTTTTAAGCGCAGCCGGGATGGACAAGGGCGCAGTCTTCACGGCGACGGCACTTTCTAGTGCTATCGGCTGTGTGTTAATGGGGGTAATTGCGAAGTATCCAATCGCAACTGCGCCTAGTTTAGGGATTAACGCCTTCTTCGCTTACTCTGTATGTATCGGGATGAAAATTCCATGGCAAACAGCTTTAGCTGGTGCATTTGTGGCTGCTTTAATTTTCATCTTAATCACCGTCTTTAAATTACGTGAATTGATCATTGATTCAATTCCTCAAGACTTAAAGTATGCTATCTCTGCTGGGATTGGGATGTTTATCGCCTTTATCGGTCTTCAAGGTGGGGGCATCATCGTTAAGAACGAATCTACATTAGTAAGCCTGGGTAGTTTTCATGGTCAAGTTTGGGTAACTGTCTTTGGGTTAATCGCGATTGCAATCTTAATGGTACTTAAGGTGCCGGGAGCTATCTTTATCGGGATGGTCCTATCAACTATCTTTGGGATTGCAACTGATTTAATCAAGATGCCAACTGCATTCGTTTCTGCAGCGCCTAGCTTAAAGCCAACCTTCTTAGTGGCTGCTAAGCACATTACGGATATTAACAGCTTCCAATTGGTCGTAGTGGTCTTGACCTTCTTATTAGTTGCTTTCTTTGATACAGCTGGAACTTTAGTTGGTTTATGTACCCAAGCAGGTTTTGTTAAGGACAACAAGATTCCCCGGATTGGCCAAGCTTTGATGTCTGATTCAAGTGCAATGCTCGTTGGGACTTTACTAGGGACTTCACCAGTCGGTGCCTACGTTGAATCATCCGCTGGGATTGCTGTTGGTGGCCGCTCAGGATTAACAGCCGTTACAACTGGGGTTTTATTCATCTTCGGTTTATTCTTCTCACCATTACTTGCGATTGTTACTACGCAAGTTACGGCTCCCGCTTTAATCATCGTTGGGGTGCTTATGGCCCAAAATATGGCGCGGGTTGATTGGTCTAAATTAGAAATCGCAATTCCATCTTTCATCATTATCGCCACAATGCCATTAACATACAGTATTGCTGATGGTTTAGCTTTAGGGGTAATCCTTTACCCAATTACGATGTTAGCTGCTAAGCGCGGTAAGGAAGTACCTGTTTTGATGTACGTTTTATTCTTCGTCTTTATTGGGTTCTTCTGGGTGATTGGTCGCGGTTAAGCGCAACTTACCATTAAAAACAGCTGGGTTTTGGCCTGGCTGTTTTTTTGTCCTCTAGCCAAGTAGCCGGATACATTGTAAGATAAAATAAGAAATTGTTTAGAGATAGTGAGGAAGTTGGGATGGCAGCAAAAATAATCATCTCCTTATTGGTGACTATGGATGGCTTTATTGCAGAAGAAAATCGGAGCAGTAACCAGTTAGAAGAAGCGTTTTTTATCAGACAACCGGCAGGAGTTGAATTGCGGCAGCCTCAAGACTGCGATGTAATTTTAGTGGGACATAACACCTTCGAAAGTTACCGGCAGGAGTTAACGGTGGGCAGTTATAGTGACTTACCAGTGGTGGTTTTGGCTAGTGAGCCTTTAAAGTTAACTGCTGCCGAACAAAATGTCAGCTGCATTAAGGGTGAAATCAAGGCGGTAATTACCTACTTAGAGCGCATCGGCCAAGTTGTTTGGGTCATGGGAGGACATGAGCTGATTAACGAATTGACCAGTCAAAATTTAGCTGATGAAATTAGGCTAGTGACTTTGCCGCTAGAATTTGGGACGGGCATTTCCTTATTTAATACAAATTTACCGGCGCCGCAAGTAGAGTTGGCGTCTTTAAAGGAGTACGGAGATATGACTTACTCTATTTGGAGGAAAAAAGATGACGCCAACTGAAAGGAGACAAGCCTTAGGACATAAGGCTATGAACTTATACCAGGTACAAATGTATCAGCTTGAGCAGTCATCTGAGTTGGTGACATTTGAACCAGATGAAATTCCGACGGACTATGATTACCAAACTAAAATCTACGTTAAGAATGAGAATTTATTGTACCGGCTGCACCAGTTTGGTTCCCAGGTAAAGGTGGGTTGTATGAACTTTGCAGACCCGCTTACTCCCGGGGGAAACTTTATGTTGGGAGTCAATGCGCAAGAAGAAGCAATCTGCCGTAATAGCTTCCTATACCCTGAATTGAAGAAGTATCGGTATACCTACTACCAGCAAAATAAACTATATCCCAATGATTTTTTCTATAGTCCCGCGCTAATCTACGCTAACCAAGTAAAAGTGATTAGGGATGAACGGGAAGATCGAATCGTTATGGGACGACTAGTCGATTTTGTGACGATTGCGGCTCCGAATGTGACTGCGATGAAAGCAGCAAAAATAAAGCTCAATACTAGTAGAATTTACACCGACTTGGAAAATAAAATTTTACGGACCTTACGCATGTTTAAAAATAATGCGGTTACTCACTTGGTGTTGGGAGCTTTTGGTTGCGGGGTATTTGGCAACGATCCTAAAATGGTGGCGCATGCCTTTAAACAAGTTTTGGCTCGCTTGGAGTTTCAAGGGGCCTTTGCTGAGATATATTTTGATATTTTGGAAAATCCGGTGGCTGAGCAAGCCTTTCGGACGACAATTTTATAGTGCTAAAGGAGTCTTATGGGATTAAGGCTCTTTTTTTCTTGACAGTCAGTTTGAAAAAGCGTAATATGACAATGTGTCATATGACGACTTGTCATATCAGTTAATAGAGAAAGGATTGGGCTGATGGCAGTTTTAGAATTAAAGAACGTAACCAAGACCTATAAATTAGCCGGTGGTGGCAGCTTTCAGGCGCTAAAAGGAATTAGTGCTTCCTTTGAAGCAGGAGAATTAGTCGCAATCGTAGGTGAATCCGGTAGTGGAAAATCAACCTTAATGAATACGATTGGGGGCTTAGATTCCGATTTTGGCGGACAAATTATTTATGAAGGTAAGAATTTAGCCGCTTACAGTAAGCAAGAGTTAGTGGACTATCACAAGAAAAGTATTGGCTTTATTTTTCAAAACTTTAATCTAATTCCACACTTAAGTCTATTAGATAACGTTGCCATGGCAATGACTTTGTCGAATGTCGATCAAAAAACGAGGGAAACGCGGGCTAAAGAGCTTTTGAAGCAGGTTGGCCTCGAAGCACATATTTATAAGAAGCCGGACGCAATTTCCGGTGGGCAAAAGCAGCGGGTGGCAATTGCACGGGCGTTGATAAACGATCCTGACATGATAATTGCCGACGAACCGACTGGGGCTTTAGATGCAGAGACAACCGATACGGTGTTAGAGCTGATCAAAGACATTGCCAAAAGTGGCAAGCTGGTTTTAATGGTTACTCACTCGGAAAGGGTAGCTTCGCATTGTAGCCGGGTTTTAAGAATTGATAACGGCCAGTTATTAGAAGACTTCAGGCAAGAAGAGTTAGTAATTGAAGACAGTCAGAATAAAGAACAAGTTGCAGTTAAGAATATGAGCTGGTATAACGCCTTTAGGTTAGCTTTGCTCAACATGAAGGCTAAGTTTGGCCGCAATGCCTTAGTTGCTGTAGGTTCAAGCATTGGAATTATGTCGGTTGTTTTGATGCTTTCCTTAGGTAAAGGGGTCACTTCTTACGTGAAATCGACCATGAACTCGTATACCAACCCTAAGGTAACAGAGGTTCATAAGAATGGAACTTCAAATCAAAAGCGGATGGCTACGCAAACTAATGGTAATTCGGCTGCGCAGGCCCAAGCTAACCAAGATATGTTGAAGGCGTTGACGGGTACCGGTAATGATAGTGGTTTTAGTCAAAAGGAGATTAAGAAACTGGCTTCCTTAAAGGATGTGACTAAGGCACAGAAAGGTTTCTCAACCATTTCGCTAGGAACTACGACGGTTAAGTATAAAAATAAAGAGGCAAGCATTGTCCAACTGCAAACAATGTCGTCAGCGGTAACTGATTCCAATATTCGGCAAGGCAAGCGTCCTGGTAAAAATGAAATCTTAATTGATGCTGGGACCGCGGATATCTTGGGGAAGAATATGATTGGCAAGAAGGTTACCCTTCATTTAACCGTAGACTCTAAGCAAATTGAAAAGACCTTTAAGGTAGCCGGCACTTACTCACTTTCAGCTAGTGGTTCATCAACGGCGACCATCTTAGCCCGTTATTCCGATTTGGCGAGCCTGTATAAGGAAACGGGGACTAACCTAAAGCCTAACGTTATCTACTTAACAGCTAAGGATAAGGATGCAACTAGCCGGGTAAAAGATAAGGTAAAGGACTTGGGTTATAGTGGCTCGATGCAAGAAGCGATGACGGATATGTTTAGCGACATGTTAACCATCATCACCGACGTCTTGACGGGAATTGCGGCTATTTCCCTAATCGTCTCCGCGATTATGATTTTAGTCGTCCTCAACATTTCGGTAGTTGAAAGAACTAAGGAAATTGGGGTCTTAAAGGCATTAGGTGCGCGCCGGAAAGATATTCGTCGCATCTTTGTTTCGGAAGCCTTCTTGATTGGTTTAAGTGCCGGAGCGCTAGGTGACTTGGTAACCTGGATTCTAAGTTTAATTGCTAACCATTTCTCACAAGCGATGTTTGAGATTAACGTGGTGGCAATTACCCCCCAATATGTAATTAGTGGGTTAGTAATCAGTATCCTAATTAGTATGTTAGCCGGAATGATGCCAGCTAACCGTGCTTCTAAATTGGATCCGGTTGATTCATTACGAAAAGAATAGTAACTATGAGAGCTTGTTTTAGGACGGGCTCTTAAATTTGGCATTCAAAAGGAGGATTTTTTATGCCCAAACAAACCTTTTTTAATCTGCCAGCCGAAAAACGGCAACGACTATTAGATGCAGCGCAGGTAGAATTTAGGACCTATAGTTTTAGCGAGGCTTCTATCAGTCACATTATCGAGCGGGCTAATATTTCACGCGGGAGTTTTTATCAGTACTTTGAGGATAAAGCGGATCTGTACGCCTACTACGGACAAATGATGAAAAAAGACTACGGGGCAAAGTTAGTCAAAATTTTACAGGCTAACCAAGGAGATTACTTTGCTAGTTTTAGAAGCTATATTGACTTAATTGTTGATGAAGTTTTTCAAGGTGATGACGCCTTGTTTTACGCTAAGATGATGGAAGCGCGTAGTTTTGAAGTCTTTCATAAGTTTCACCAAAAGAAAGCGCCTAGGTTAGAAGATGAGCGCGATGCCCGCTTTATCTATCGGTTTGTGGATAAGTCTAAATTGAACTTAAGTGACTTTGAAGATTTTAAAATGTTGAATAACCTTGTTGTGGGGGGGATATTCCACACGATTATGCAGGGCTTAGTTATGAAACAAGCCCAGGGTAAAGCTGATTTAGAACGCTTAAAGCAAAACTATAAGCGCATGCTTACTTTACTCCAGTATGGAGCGGGGAAAACGGAAGGGAAGTGTTAATGTGATTCGGTTGATGAAAAAATATCTAGATTGGTGGGCAGTCCTAGGAGCGGTAATCTTCTTGGGAATCCAAGTAATGTGTGACCTGTATCTACCCAACCTAACCTCAAAGTTAATTGATAATGGGGTGGCTAAGGGTGATACAGCTTATATTTGGCATGTAGGTGGTCAAATGCTAGGAATTGCATTTGTCGGTCTGATTGCAGCTTTGTTTAACGTATACTTTGCGGCAACTCAAGCTCAAAAGATGGGGATGCGAATCCGGTCAAATATTTTCAAACGGGTGTTATCCTTTAGTAACAAAGAAATTGATGATTTAGGAACCTCTTCATTAATCACGCGGACGACTAACGACGTTTTACAAATTCAAAACGTAGTGATTATGATGTTGCGAATGATGATCCAAGCGCCCTTAATGTTACTTGGGGCAGGCTTTATGGCCTTTACTACCGAACGACGCTTAACCAGTGTTTTTGCCGTTTCTATTCCCCTCTTACTAGTTGCGATTGCACTGGTTATGGGTTCAGCGGTTCCGCTCTTTAAGAAACTGCAAAAACAAATTGATAAGATTAACTTGGTCTTTAGAGAGGGGCTGACGGGGGTTCGAGTTATTCGGGCTTTCAACCAAGATGAATTTGAACAAGAACGCTTTGATCAAGCTAACAAAGACTACACACTAACCGGGATTAAGGTTTTTAGCATTGTTTCCTTGATGTTTCCAATTATGACTTTAATCTTAAATGGGACCAACATGGGGATTGTCTGGTTTGGGGGTAAGCTAATCGGCTCAATGGACATGGAAGTTGGTAAATTAGTTTCCTTCATGACCTACGCAGCCATGGTCTTATTTAGTTTTATGATGCTATCGATGATTTTTGTCTTTATTCCCCGAGCTCAAGCAGCAGCTAGTCGGATTAATGAAGTGCTACAAAAAGAAAATAGCATCGTTGATGCGCCTGTTTCAAAACAAGTTAAGCCAAAAGCGCAAGCAAGCCTCGAATATGACCAGGTTTCCTTCCGTTACGCTGGAGCAGAAAAACGCGTCTTAGAAGATTTGAGCTTTAAAATGAAAGCTGGCCAAACTTTGGCGGTGATTGGTGGTACCGGGGCTGGTAAATCGACCTTGATTAACCTAATTCCGCGTTTATTTGATGTGGAAACTGGGGCAGTTAAAGTTAACGGGCAGGATATCCGTTACTTAAGCCAAGCAGACTTACATGCCCAAATTGCTTTTGTTCAACAAAAGGCGGTGCTTTTCAAGGGGACGATTCGTTCGAATATGCAGTTTGGGAAAGCCGATGCTAGTGATGAAGAAATCTGGCAAGCCTTAGAGATTGCTCAAGCTAAAAACTTTGTTTCTAAATTAGACGGAGGGCTAGACGCCGTGGTCGAACAAAACGGGGATAACTTCTCTGGCGGACAGAAGCAACGACTAGCTATTGCACGGGCTTTAATTAAGGACGCATCAATTTACGTCTTTGACGACTCATTTTCAGCGCTAGACTTTAAGACTGATGCTAAGTTACGTCAGGCTTTAAGTGCGGATGAACGAATTAGTCGTGGCATTGTTGTAATTGTAGCCCAAAGAATTTCAACTGTTACCCAGGCGGATAAGATTATTGTCTTAGACGAAGGTAAGGTAGCAGGGATGGGGACGCACGAAGAGTTGAAGCAAACCAACCCAGTCTACCAGGAAATTTTGCATTCACAACTAAGAGAGGAGGAAATTTAGTGGGACCACATGGACATCAAATGGGCAAAAAACCCCAAGGGGCAAAAAACTTTTGGGGAACAGTTAAGAGGTTAGTTAACTTTATGGGCCCTTGGAAGTGGAGCTTTTTGGTAGTGTTAATCTTTGCGGTGGGCTCAGTTATCTTCCAAATTAGAACACCTAAAATTTTAGGGGAAGCGACTACTACGATTTTTGCCGGTATCATGAAGGGTTACCAGCAAATGAAGATGGGCCAGCAACTTAGCGCTTATCCAATCGACTTTACCAAGATTAAGCATATTTTGTTGGTGGTAGCGGTAATGTATTTGATTTCTGCGGCCTTGGCCTTTGCACAACAGGTAATTATGGCTAACGTTTCCCAAAAAATTGTGTATAAATTACGTAAAGATTTGAAGGAAAAAATGCAACGCCTACCGATTAATTATTATGATACCCACGAAAACGGGGATATTATGTCCCGGGCTGTCAACGATATGGATAATATCGCGGGGACGTTGCAACAAAGTTTGGCCCAATTAGTAACCAGTGTAGTTACCTTCGTCGGGGTTTTCTTCATGATGTTAAGCATCAGTTGGAAGTTAACCTTGATTGCTTGCATCACAATTCCACTGGGCTTAATTGTGGTGGCTGTGGTGGCCCCGCGGTCACAAAAGTATTTCGCGGCCCAACAAAAAAGCTTGGGGTTAATTAATAACCAGGTGGAAGAAAATTACGCGGGGCATACGGTAGTTAAAACCTTTAATAAGGAAGCGGCCACGATTGCGGAATTTGAAAAGGAAAATGAAAATTATTACCGGAGTTCTTGGAAGGCGCAGTTTATCTCTGGCTTTATTATGCCGTTGATGAATTTAGTTAAAAACATCGGCTATGTATTAGTGGCAGTTGTTGGGGGGATTCAAGTTGCTAAAGGTCAGGTAACTTTAGGTAACGTCCAAGCCTTTCTACAATACGTTAACCAATTTACACAGCCGATTACCCAAATAGCAAATATTGCTAATACCATCCAATCAACGGTCGCCTCGGCTGAACGAATTTTTGAACTGCTGGATGAAGAAGAAATGGCGCAGGTTCAAGCCCAAGCAGACGAGCCGAAATTTGCAGCTAATAAGGTCACGTTTGATCACGTTAAATTTGGGTACAGCGATGATAAAATGTTGATGACTGATTTTAATTTAGCGGTTAAACCGGGTCAAATGGTGGCAATCGTTGGGCCAACCGGTGCGGGGAAGACGACCTTGATTAACCTGTTAGAACGGTTCTATGATATCAAAGGAGGAGCAATCCGCCTAGACGGTGTGGATACCAGAAAGTTAAGTCGAGCGAACTTACGTAAACACTTCGCCATGGTGCTCCAGGATACCTGGTTATTTACGGGAACGATTTACGATAATATTAAGTATGGGCGCGAAGATGCTAGCCATGAAGAAATTATTGCGGCTGCTAAGGCTGCCCACGTAGACACCTTTGTAAGGCAGCTACCGGATGGCTATGATACGGTCTTGAACGAAGAAGCAAGCAACATCTCCCAAGGGCAAAGACAGCTAATTACGATTGCGCGTGCTTTCTTGGCTAACCCAGAAATTTTGATTTTAGATGAAGCTACCAGTTCGGTTGATACCCGGACTGAAATCTTGATTCAAAAGGCGATGGAAAAATTATTAGCTGGGCGAACTAGTTTCGTGGTAGCCCACAGGTTATCGACTATTCGTGATGCTGATAACATTATCGTAATGCAGCACGGAAGTATTGTCGAAACTGGTAATCATAGTCAGTTGATGGCCCAGGATGGTTTTTACGCTGACTTATACAACAGTCAATTTGCTCATTAATCCTAACAAAAGAAACTGGAATTTTGCTAACAAAGTTCCAGTTTCTTTTACTTTATAAAGATTTTAGCCAAGTCTCAATTTGAGCTAGGGTGGTGTCGTTTGCAAAGCGACGTGCAGCTTGAATGTTTAGCTGCGGATAGGTCTTACTTAGTTCGCGGACGCTTTTATCGATTGAACTGCTACCAGAAGTACAAAACAGGTAAAGCTTATAGCCGCTTAAATCGTAGGTGTCTAGAAAGGTGTTGATTGCTCTAGGGGCCTGTGACCACCAAAGCGGATAGCCTAAAAAGATTTTTGGTTTGCCGGTTAATTCTAGCTTGAGGGGCTTGAGGTCAGGCCGGGCTGCTGGATTTTCCATTTCTTGGTTAGCCCGACTATTTGGCAGCGTCCAATCTAAATCTTTAGAACTGTATGGCACTGTGACCTGAATAGGGTATGGGCTAGTCTTACAAGCTTGGCTAATCAAGTTGGCGATTTTTTCAGTTCGTTTAGTTTGAGAAAAGTAAATAACTAAGCCATCATTCATAAGAATCATCTCACTTTCGCCTTCAGTATAGCACTTAGAGTTAAGTCTAAGTAAAGGCTGTTAGTGAAAAAATTAATGGTATAATACGACCGTGTCGCTAGGTTCTATTACGGTGTTACCATCGGGAATTAGGTTTTCTTCGCCCCGAATAATTAAGGCAATCAACATATTATCGGGTAAATTAAGAGTTGCGATTTTTTGACCGGCCCAAGGGTGGTTAGCGTCGATGTTAATTTCGTTAAGGGTTTCGTTACCCTTAGTTTCATAAGCTGGCACACTTAAGATGAGGATGTCACCGCCTAAAATAATGGTATCCCCCTTGGTGATGATGGTTTTGCTATTACGTTTAATCATCAAAGCTAATGAACCACTTGGAAGGTGAACATCTTTGATAGGGCGGTTAACCCAGGGGTGGTCTTTAGGAACGAAGAGCCGCATGAGGGTGATGGCAGATTCGGCTTGGTAGTCGTTGAAAGTTTTACGGATATCGTCGCTTTCGTCAATCATGTCTAACTTGGTAGCAACCCAGGGGAGCAGGCTACCTTGGAGGGCAATTGAAAAGAGCGACACTAAAAAGACGATGTGAAAGAGGTCGTAATTAAGGCTGACTCCGTGGGCAAGCGCAAAGATGGCAAACACACTGGAAGCCGCCCCCCGTAAGCCGGCCCAAGCAACGAGTAAACACTGGTTGATTTTAGCCTTGAAAGGTAAAAGGAGGGCAAATACAGCTAGAGGCCGGGCGATAAAGGTGATAATGACCGCAATTATTAAAGCAGTCGGAATGATTTCTAACATGCGGTGCGGGAAGGTTAGTAAGCCCAATAAGAAAAAGATCAGAATCTGTGCGAGGCTAGTAATCCCGTGGAGGAAGGGAATAATAACCTGTTTATTAGCGATTTGGGCGTTACCGATAATGAGTCCTAGTAGGTAGATGCTCAAAAAGACGTTGCCGGCAGTAACTTCCGTAAGGGCGTAGCAAAGAAGCATCATCCCCATTAAAAAAATAGTTTCTAGCCCCTCTGCAATTAAGTTAGTCTGGGTAAGTAAGTAGACGGCTAACTTAGCGAGGATGAAGCCCCACCAAAGGCCCATGCTGACTTGTAACAGGATTTCCAAGGGAATATTAACCTGCTTGGCCCCGGTGATAAAGCCAATGATTAAGGCCGTAAGTAAATAAGCTACCGGGTCATTACTACCACTTTCAAGTTCCAAAAGCGAGGCGGTATTATATTTTAGGTTAACTTTTTGCTGGTGCAAAATAGCAAAGACACTAGCCGCGTCGGTTGATGATAGCACCGCCCCAATTAGCAAAGCCTCAAGTAACTTAAAATGTAGCAGGTAAACGGCTAAGACGGTGGTAATTCCTGCGGTAATAATAACCCCTAAAGTTGAGAGGAGCAACGATTTAGGTGCACTTGACTTAGCGACTTTCCACTTGGTATTAAAGCCACCGTAAAACATAATGAAAACTAAGGCTAGAGAACAGATTTGATCTGCAAGCCGATAGTTTGAGAAGGGAATTTTAAATAAACCGTCACTTCCAAACAACATTCCAATAAACATGAATAAAATTAACGCCGGTAGTTTAAATTTACCGGCAAATTTTTCTGCCAAAACTGCTAGTAAAATAACTAACGCCCCGAAAAAAACACTGGTTGCCATAAAGTTCACCATCCCTAAAATAGATTCTCTTTTAAGCATAACATTATTATTAACCTTTTTTAAAGCGACTTGCTTAGGTTATAATTTAAGCATTTAGTAGGTGATGGGAATGGCTTTTTACGACGACTACTTGGCAGGCATTGATAACCTAGAACACCGGCAAAAATTTGCTCAAGTGTTAAAGTGGGTGGAAGCACACTACCCTAACTTGGAGGGGCGGATTGCCTGGAAACAACCGATGTTTACCGACCACGGGACTTTTATTATTGGCTTTAGTGTAGCCAAAGCCCACTTTTCGTTTGCGGGGGAAGCTAAGATTATTACTGTTTTTGAAAAAGAACTTCAACAAGCTGGTCTTTCCTACGGCAAAAAGTTGGTTCGAGTAGGCTTTGATCAAGAGGTTCCTTATGAACTACTAGCCAAGGTAATTGAATTTAACTTAAACGATAAGAAGGATTGCCAAACATTTTGGCGTAAATAAGGCTAGTTTTTATAATCAAAAAGCACGCCACCAAGCGTGCTTTTTGATTCTGCTTAATTTTGAATGTTAAAACGAATTTCAGGAAAATCACGGGCACCGTCTTTGCCTGCCATAAAGGCTAGGGCTTCGCGGCGGATTTTAGAAAAGTCAATGCCCTGGTCCTTGGCGGCAAAGACGCATCCACAATAACATTGACGGTAAACGTCGTACTCATTACACATTTCAACGGAACGTTGATAACCGCCGTTTTTCTTGAAGTCGCTTGGTAAATAGTGGGTGTCATAAAAGTTTTGGACTTCGATGCCAACTTTATTAATGACCTGTGAATTCTTATGGGGACTGATGGTTAGGGCACTGCCGAAGTAGTCAAAGCCAAGTTCGACCGCTTTTTTAGCAACCTTATCGAGGCGGTAGTCAAAACAGGCTTCGCAGCGAGCACCGCCTTCTTTTTCCTTTTCTAAGCCCCGGACTTTTTGAAAGTATTCTTGGGGTTTATATGGAGCTGCTAAGAATGCGACCTGGTTGCCGGTTTTTTCGTTGAAATCGTGAATGAATTTTTGTTGCACGTATTCGCGGCGTTGGTACTCGGCCCGGGGGTGGATGTTAGAGTTAGCATAGTAGACGGTAATATCTGCGAATTGAGTTAGGTATTCCAAGGTATAGGTGCTGCAAGGGGCGCAGCAACTGTGGAGTAAAATCTTGGGGCGGGTATTTTCCTTGGCCCAGCGTTGGGTCATTTTTTGCATTACTTTATCGTAGTTAATTTTTTGGTTGGGATTCATCCTGTCCAAAATTTCGTGTAAGTCGATCATAGTCATCATCCTTTAAGAGTGAGCTAGTAGTTAGTTTTCTTAATTATAGCCTAAAAAGTTGACAAAAGAAAAAAGTTATTAGCTTAGCGACTAAACCAATAACCTTAATGACCGGGAAAAATTATTGTAAGGTAAACCTGTAAATTTGGTTATCCGCCTCATCATAAACGCTAACCGGGTGGGCATCGATGGCATCAATTCGTAAGTGGTAACCATAGTTATCTAAAAAGAGCAATTCACGTTCATCGATTTTCTCGACTGTCCCAGCGAGCTTGCGTCCGTCCAAAAGAATATCTAAGTCCATTGTTACCTCTAGCTTATGTTGGTGCTGGCTATTTTGGTCTGTAAAAAACCAAGTGCCTGCGTAAATTAAAGGAAGCGCAGTTGTTGTGATAGCTGCTTTCTTGCGGGTGTGGATGACTTTATTGACTCCCGCTAAAATTGATAGCCCTAAAACTGCGATGCCACTTTTGCGCTTCATTTGTACCCCTCTCTTTGTCTCTACCATAGTTTAAATTTCACTCTCTAATATACCACGAAAATTAGAGAAAAAACTGAAAGTCAAAAAATTTATTTTTCCTGAAATATTTGCCCTTTTTTGTCATAATTTTGTCATGCAAAGCCTTTTTGTATCCGCTTTATATGTAAGTTTGGTAAAATAGACTTAAATAATTATTACGAGGTGAAAAAATAATGTTAAGATTAGGAATTGTGGGAACAAACTGGATTACCAAACGCTTTGTTGATGCTGCCCATGAAAGTGGTCTATTTGAATTAAAGGCTGTTTATTCACGTAAACTTGAAAAGGCCCAAGCATTTGCCAAAGATTACCCTAGTGTCCAAGACTTCCAAACGGACTTAGAACAATTCATGGCTAGTCCTAGTTTTGAGGTGGTTTACATTGCTTCACCTAATAGCTTACATTTTAGTCAAGCTAAGGCGGCCATAAAAGCAGGTAAACATGTAATTGTTGAAAAACCAATTTGTCTAAACCCTGGGCAGATGCAGGAATTACGCGAACTGTTGGCTGAGCGTCAAGGGCAATTTTTATTTGAAGCGGCCCGCCATACACACGAGCCTAATTACTTAGCGGTTAAAGAGGCAGTTGCTAAGCTTCCTGTAGTTCAAGGTGCTACTTTAACCTATATGAAGTATTCGTCTCGTTACGATGCTTATTTAGCCGGTGAAAATCCTAATATCTTTTCGCCTAAATTTGCGGGGGGAGCCCTACAGGATTTAGGGGTTTATATGGTTCATTGTGCAGTTGGTTGGTTTGGCAAACCACTTAGTGCTCAATATTTTCCAACTAAACTAGCTAATGGAATTGATGCTAAGGGGGTAGCGATTTTGACTTACCAAGATTTCACTGTGACTTTAAATGTGGGTAAAACCGCTAATTCTTATTTACCTGGTGAAATCTATGGCTTAAAAGAGACAATTTGGATGGATAATGCAGCCGACTTGAAGCAAGTAGAATTGCGCACGCCAACCGCAACGCTTACCTTAGGTCAAGCTCCTGCGGAAAATGAATTATTAGCAGAAGCAGTAGCATTTGGCAAAGTTTTAACTAATCCAGACCTTCCAGAAAATAAAGCGCAAGCACAAGCTTGGTTAGAACAGACGGTAACTGTTAACGAAGTGATGTATCAGTTACGCCAAAGTAGTAACTTGTACTTTGAAGATGAGAACTAAGCAGAAAGGATTTTTATGAATCAAAAGTTTGAAGCACAGTTTAAAGAAGCGGGGTTTACAAAGCTAGCTCCGATTCAAGAAGCGGTTTACCCACTATTAGCTGCGGGTAAAGATGTTTTAGGGTTGGCCCCTACGGGTTCAGGGAAAACTTTGGCTTATGGCTGGCCACTGTTAGAAAGCCTTCTTCCAGGCGATGGGGTCCAATTGCTAATCTTAGCGCCTTCCCAGGAATTGGCGGCCCAGTTGACTGACGTTATTAGACCGTGGGCAAAATTACTTAATTTGAATGTAACTTCTGTCATTGGGGGGGCTAACGTTAAACGGCAAGTAGAAAAATTGAAGAAACGGCCCGAAGTAGTTGTTGGAACCCCAGGCCGCCTGTTGAGTCTAGCCAACGACAAGAAGTTAAAGTTACACACCCTTACGAGCATTGTGATTGACGAGGCCGATGAACTTTTGGGCCAAGAACAAACCCTAACAACCTGCCGTGAACTGGTAAGCAAAGCCCCAGCCGAAACTCAGTTGGCCTTCTTTTCTGCCACTAAAAATCAGATTTTAGACGAACTTCATAAGTGGTTTGGGGTAGAGGTTACGGTGGTAGATGTTAGACAACAAGACCATACCCAAGGAGAGGTTACCCATTATCTGATTGAGACTCCGACTAGAAAGCGGGTAGAGGCCTTACGCAAACTGGCTAACGTTGATGGATTTTATGGCCTGGTCTTCTTTAAGCAGGCCGCCACGTTAAAGGACGTTGCCGAAAAATTAAAACATCATCATGTTCCTTTAGCCACCCTCAGTAGTGAACAACGGCAAGTCGACCGTCAAGCAGCGCTACGAGCTTTGCGAAAACGGGAAATTAGGTTGCTATTAACAACTGATTTAGCTGCCCGGGGATTGGATATTAAGGAATTACCAGCGGTGGTAAACTACGACCTTCCACACAGTCACAACACCTACGTTCACCGGGTTGGACGGACAGGACGCATGGGAGCCAAGGGGATGGTAGTCAACCTAGGAAACGAGCATGATTTGCGTTTATTTAAGCAATTGATTCGTAAAGAAGCCTACCACTTCATGACTGCTTATCTGTACGAAGGGCAAATTGTAACGGAATTACCGGAAAAAAGTAGTCCTAAGGTGAAGAAACCAAAGCAAGCTTCTAAACCTGTTCAAGCTGTGACTGAAAAGGTCCGTAAACATAAAAAGAAGCGCAAGCGTGATCAAAAAAATAAGGGTAAGCGGCGCGCTAAGTAAAAATCTTCGCAATTGCAATAAGATTGCGGTACACTAGAAGAAAGATTTGGATTCAGAAAAGAGTTGATGATGATGAAGGTAAAGACCAAACTGAATGTGTCAGCCGAATTTTTATATCAACGGCTAATTCAAACAGCCTTAGATGATTTAAGTCAAGAGTTAGGTTACCAGGCCGCAGCAAGTGAGTTAGCTGGGGCCAAGTATCAGGCTGGAAATGAAGAGCATAAGGCGGCAGTGACTGTTTTAGCTGCCGAGCAAAATCAAAGTTATCATTACATGGTTGAATTAGCTCAAGGCCAACTGATGCGAAGTTACGACTTAAAGAAATTAGGGGCCAATCAGGTTGAGTTAGTTTATCAAAGTCAGCTCGTTGCTAAAAATTGGTTAGCTAAGTTTGAATTAGCGGTAAGTGACTTCTTTTTAGGGTGGCTTAAGAGCTATAATTATAAGAAGCTACTCAAACAGCTGGAACTAAGTTATAGCTTGTAGTCAAAGAGTAAATAAGCGCCGGGTTCGTTTTCTAAAATGAACCCGGCGCTTATTTTCGATGTGCTTGATCGGAATTGAACCGATGACCTACCGCTTAGGAGGCGGTTGCTCTATCCTGCTGAGCTACAAGCACAAAACTTTCCACACTTAATAAGTATAGAAAGTTTTTTAAATTATGTCAATGACTTCTTAGGCCCAATCACCATTTCTGAAGACCGGAACAACACTACCATCGGCTTTGATACCATCAATATTCATATCGCTAGATCCGACCATGAAGTCAACGTGGGTTTGAGAAACGTTGACCCCATGAGCTAGTAGTTCTTCGTCTGTCATGTTCGTTCCTCCTTGAACGTTAGTTGGGTAAGCAGCACCTAAAGCTAGGTGGTCACTAGCATTTTCGTCAAAGAGAGTGTTAAAGAAGGTGATACCTGACTGAGAGATTGGGGAAGGGTCAGGTACCAAAGAAACTTCCCCTAATGAGCGTGCCCCAGGAAGTTCTAGCAGGTGGTCAAGGACGGCTTGGCCCTTTTTAGCGGTGGCTTCAACGATTTGACCGTCCTTAAATGTGAATTTCATATCTTCCAAGATATTACCGGCATAACTCAGTGGCTTAGTAGAACAAATATAGCCGTCGATTCGGTGGCAATCAGCAGCGGTAAAGACTTCTTCGGTCGGCATGTTAGCCATGAAGGAAATTCCATCAGGAGTTAAGCTGCTAGCGGCTTCCCAAATATGGTTTTTAGGTAAACCAACGGTAAAATCAGTTACAGACGAAGTATAGTGAAGCGCTGAGAATTGTTCTTGGTTCAACCACTCAGCTTTGGAACGGAGTTGTTGGTCATGGGCCTTCCAAGCTGCAATTGGGTCAGACTCATTAATCCGGCAAGTCTTAAAGATTTCTTCCCACAGGCGGCTAACCGCATCTTGGCCAGCTAGGTCAGGGAAAACCTTTTTAGCCCAGGCTTCATCGGCCGCGCCAACCACCGTCCAACTGAGGTCGTTATTTTGGGTGGCCCTACGTACGGATAGTAAGGCTTGCCCCATGGTCTTTGATTTTGCGCAATTCGTTTTTGGTCAATGCCAGCGTAAGCACCAGGATCTTCAGAAACTACGGAAATCCGAGCAGCCTTCTTGGCGACGATATACTCAGCTTCCTTAACGATATATTCAGGGGCGTTGTTTAATCGTTCTGCGGAGGCGTATTTTAAGAATTGGCGGTTACTAAAAGTATCGCTCCATTTAACAATAACTTCGCTAGCTCCGGCTTGATAAGCCTTCTCGACTAGTAAGTGGGCCAGTTTTTGTTGGGTTACGGAGATGTATAAGACAACAGCTTGGCCTTTTTGAACATTGACCCCAACTTCAATGATGAGTTGGGCGTACTTTGCAAGTTTTTCTTCAAAATTTGTCATAGTCATTAAATCACCTCGAAATTCTACTTAGCTTTAATTTACCATAAAAATTCAAAAAATGCCTAGTTAGACCTATGGTATAATGTAAAGGATTAAATTAAAAGGAGGGGCTTTTTTTGAAAAAAATCAAAGTAATGACGGTATTTGGTACTAGACCCGAGGCAATTAAGATGGCCCCCTTAGTGCTAGCTTTGCAGGCGGATGAACGATTTGAAGCGATAACGACTGTAACGGCCCAACATCGGGAAATGCTCGATCAAGTTTTGAAAATCTTTCAGATAGAACCTGATTAT
>SKEG01001468.1_pt1 | contig 18317 bp, 17 predicted proteins | sample 4826631 | NCBI WGS metagenome assembly SKEG01 (sample SAMN11008815, study PRJNA524170) | human gut metagenome | biome: Human fecal sample; material: Feces; isolation source: fecal sample from pouch patient p26, p34, p50 | host: Homo sapiens | place: Israel: Tel-Aviv | collected 2016-11-02
GTTTAGTATTGCAGTAAGCAAAATTTATAATATAATGAAGATACGTAGTTTTTGTAAGCGTTAGAGTAGCTTACAGTCACACTACTTATAGTACTTTATAACCATCGCAGGGGTGACTGTGAAGATGGTTATAAGCATTTATTTTTTATAAAATTTATTGCATTTTAAGCATAAAAATAGTATTGATTTATTGTAGATATGATGTTATTTTATAAGTGTAATATTTGTGAATTAATTCACGATAACATAATTATATTTGTATCGTTTATTAATGGTTAAATATTAACTTATAGTTTATTTAGCTATAGTAGGAGGCTAAAGTAATGGTTAACAAGACAAACAACAAAGAAGAAGATGCTCGTGTATACACTGATGGTTTAGTAGAAAAAGCATTAAAAGCTGAACAAGAATATTCTACTTTCTCACAAGAACAAGTAGATAAAATTGTTGCAGCAGCTGCTTTGGCAGGTTCAGAAGCTGCTTTGATTTTAGCTCATGAAGCAGTAGATGAAACTGGACGTGGGGTTGTAGAAGATAAGGATACAAAGAACCGTTTCGCAACAGAAAATGTCTATAATGCTATTAAGAATGATAAAACAGTTGGTGTAATTGAAGAAGATAAGATTAAAGGCGAAGTAAAAATTGCAGCTCCACTTGGTGTTTTAGCAGGTATTGTACCTACAACAAACCCAACATCAACAGCAATGTTTAAGTCATTATTAGCATTGAAGACTAGAAACGCAATTGTATTCGCTTTCCACCCACAAGCTCAAAAATGTTCAGCACATGCTGCAAAGATCGTTTATGATGCAGCTGTAAAAGCTGGTGCTCCAAAGAACATTATTCAATGGATTGAAGAACCAAGTCTAGAAAAGACAACAGCTCTTATTCAAAATCCAAAGATTGCTTCTATTTTAGCTACTGGTGGTCCAGGAATGGTTAATGCAGCTTTGAAGTCTGGTAATCCATCAATGGGTGTAGGTGCTGGTAATGGTGCTATCTACGTTGATCATACAGCACACCTTGACAGAGCTGTTGAAGATTTACTTCTATCTAAGAGATTTGATAACGGTATGATTTGTGCTACTGAAAACTCTGCAGTTGTTGAAGCTCCTATCTATGATGAATGGCTAAAGAAGATGGAAGAAAAAGGAGCATATGTTGTTCCTAAGAAAGACTATAAGAAGATTGAAGATTTCGTATTCAATGATAGACATGGTGTAAATGGCCCAGTTGCTGGTAAGCCAGCTCGCTGGATTGCTGAACAAGCTGGTGTAGAACTTCCAGAAGGTAAAGACGTAATGTTATTTGAACTTTCTGCTAAGAACATCGGTGAAAAGCTATCATCTGAAAAACTTTCTCCATTATTGTCGGTATATAAAGCAAAAGATCGTGAAGATGGTATTAAGACCGTTGCTACATTATTAGATTATCAAGGTGCAGGCCATAATGCTGCTATCCAAATTGGTTCTCAATCCGATCCATTTGTAAAAGAGTTTGGTGATAGAACTAAAGCAGCTCGTATCTTGGTAAATCAACCTGATTCCATTGGTGGTATTGGCGATATTTACACAGATGGCTTACGTGCAAGTTTGACACTTGGAACAGGATCATGGGGGAAGAATTCATTGTCACATAATTTATCAACATCAGACCTATTAAATGTTAAGACAGTTGCTAAGAGACGTAACAGACCTCAATGGGTTCGTTTACCAGAAAAGATCTACTACGAAAAGAATGCTATCAGCTATCTACAAGATGAAACTGAAGATATCAACCGTGCATTCATCGTAGCTGACCCAGGAATGGTTAAGTTTGGATTTGTAGACAAAGTTTACGATCAATTAGCAGCAAGAGAAAATGAAGTTAAGACAGCTCTTTATGGAACTGTAAGACCTGACCCAATGTTAGGACAAACAATTGAAATTGCTCAACAAATGGCACAATTCGAACCAGATACAGTTATTGCTATCGGTGGTGGTTCCGCATTGGATGCTACAAAGATTGCTCGTTACATCTATGAATACTCCTTAGATCAAGAACCAGGATTCTTAGATAGCTACGAAAAAGTTAGTGAAGTATTTAAAGAATTACAACAAAAATTCGTTGATATTCGTAAGAGAATTGTTAAATTCCATCATGCTAAGAAGACAAGAATGTTTGCAATTCCAACAACATCTGGTACAGGTTCTGAAGTAACACCATATGCTGTTATTACGGATGATAATACACACGTTAAGTATCCATTAACAGACTATGAATTGACACCACAAGTAGCAATTGTAGATCCAGAATTTGTAATGACTGTTCCTAAGAGAACTGTAGCTCTATCTGGATTGGATAGTTTGTCACATGCTCTTGAATCATATGTATCAGTCATGGCATCCGATTTCACACGCCCATGGTCAATGCAAGCTATTAAGTTAGTATTTGAAAACTTGGAAGCTTCATATAAGTATGATCCAAAACATCCTACATTAGAAGGCGAAAAAGCTCGCGAAAATATGCACTATGCTGCAACATTAGCAGGTATGGCATTTGCTAATGCATTCTTGGGTATTAACCACTCAATCGCTCACAAGACTGGTGGGGAATTTGGATTACCTCATGGTTTGGCAATTTCCATTGCTATGCAACACGTAATTAAATTTAACGGTGCTTCTGGTCGTGTAAAACGTACACCATTCCCACGTTATGAAGTATATCGTGCTCAAAAAGACTATGCAGATATTGCTCGTGCATTAGGTTTGAAAGGTAACTCAGATGCTGAATTAGTAGATGCATTATGCAACAAGATTAACGATTTAATGAAGAAATTAGACGTTGAACCTAAGTTATCTGCAAATGGTGTAACTAAAGAACAATTTGAAAAAGCTCTTGATAAGATGGTTGATCGTGTTTACGATGATCAATGTACAACTGCAAATCCTCGTCAACCATACTTGGAAGAAATTCGTCAATTGTTGATCGATCAATTCTAATTATTTAGTAAATTGTAATTACCATTAATATCAATTGGGATATCTTATAACTATATGGTTGTAAGATATCCTTTTTATATTTTAAATAATTGAGGTGAGAAATCATGAATCGAATTACAGAAATGTTAGGAATTAAATATCCAATTATTCAAGGAGCGATGCAAGATGTAGCCAAAGCCAGATTGGTGGCAGCTGTTTCTAATGCTGGTGGGCTAGGTGTATTAGCTTCAGGTCAAGATACACCTGAACAGGTACGCGAAGAAATTCGAAAGGTAAAAGAATTAACTGATAAGCCATTTGCTGTTAACTTGATGTTTTTAAATAAGAAAGTTCCAGAAATCGTTGATGTTGTCATTGAAGAAGGAGTAAAAATTGTAACAACTGGTGCTGGTACACCTAAATTGTACATGCCTAAACTAAAGGAAGCAGGAATAAAAGTAATGCCTGTAATTCCAAACGTAAAAATTGCTAAAAAGATGGAAGAGCTAGGTGTAGATGCTGTTATTGCTGAAGGTATGGAGAGTGGAGGTCATATTGGAACTATGACATCACAAACACTCTGGCCTCAAGTTGTTGATGCTGTAAAAATTCCGGTTATTGCAGCTGGGGGAATTGCTGATAATCGTGGAGTGAAAGCAGCGATGGCGATGGGAGCTGAAGGTGTACAATGTGGTACAATTTTCTCAATTTCTAAGGAAAGTCCCGTTGGTGACAATTGGAAGAAAGTGATTATTGAATCAAAGGACACTTCTATTGGTGTAATTGGTACAAAAATGGGAGTAGCTAGCCGAACAGTTGTAAATAAGAAAGCTAAAGAGCTATATGGGTTAGAAGACAAAATGACTGATAAGTTAAAATTCAATCAATTATTAGATGAGGCATATCGGAAAGCTGTTTATCAAGATGATGTAGAAAATGGAATAATATTTGCAGGCTCAGTCGCTGGAATGATTCATGAGAGCAAGAGTGCCGCAGAAATTATTTCTGATTTAATGAGGTAGTAGGTAAGCTAAAAATAATATTGAAATTGAAGAATTGTTAAGGATAAATTTTGTCCTTAACAATTTTTTTATAGAGATTATTTGTTACAAGAATAGTTTAATGTCTAGCTACCCTAACAGCCGTGAAGCGTGTGCTTATATTCAAGGCAAGGTAGTCAATATAGTTCCAACTAATGATCCTAATTATAATGACAAGTATGATTCAATTTACAATCATGGTTATGGAACATTGGGAATTAACTGCAGACACAAATTATTTCCATTTACTCCAGGTGTCAATATAAATAACATGACCCAGTATAATCCTAAAGAAGCAATTAGAAATGGTAATTTGCAACAAAAGCAACGTTATTATGAACGCTCAACTAGAGATGCTAAGAAACGTTTGAAAGTTGTTAAGGAATTAGAAGACGAGCAGATGATAGCTCCTCGCACTAAAACACTAATTGCAGCACTTCAAAAGAAGTTAAGAGAATACACTAAAGAAACTAACAAGATGTATGGTAAGAAGTATGATATTTTGACTAGGGATTATGCTAGGAGCAAGTAGTAAATAAAAATCATGATAGTAAAGAGATTGAAATACTAAAAAAACGAAAGACAATAAATGTTGAAAAACAAAATAAACATTTAAAAGGTACCAAGGAGTATAATAGATATAGAGAAAAATTATCAAAGCGTGGATATGAACAAAGTTACATTACAGTTGATATTGATACGTTGGATAATTTAGTCCGGAAAAATCTAAATCCTAGAAAATTAATGAGACAATATCAATATGTTGATGTAGGAATTGAGATTGGGCATTATAGAAATAAAGATGTTGACGAACTTACTACAAGGGTAAAAGTTATGCAATCGAAAACAGGTTATCATGCAGTACCTGCAAAACCAAAGGAGATGCTACCAAATGAAAATTAGTATTAAAACTAACTTATATGATATCTTAGATAAGTTTCAATGGAAATGGGTTAATGTGTGGTTAAATGATGGGAAGATATTAAAAGTATTTCTCTTAGATATAGATTTTCTTGAAGATAATGATGTAGGAGATGCTATTGTATACAATACAACTGGTAGTTTGGATTATGGAGATGCTATTTATTTAAAAGATATGAACAGAATTGAATTATATAAAGGTAATAGTAAATGAAACAAAATTTAGAAGATTGGATAACTATTATTGCAGGGGCAATATTGATAGTTTTATTTATAATTGAATTTATATCGAAGATACATTTTTATTGGAGTTTTTAACATTCTGACCTGAGTAAGTCGTTAAACTGCTTTTTTTGTATGCAATCAATCAGCGTGGAGCGTTCCACGTAAAATAAAAACGATAGGAGAGATTGACATGAAACGTGAAGATTTGAAGAATTTAGGTTTGACTGATGAACAGATTGAAAAAGCGATGGCTGAACACGGTAAAGATATAACCAGTTTACAAGAAAAAGTAAATGGTTTAACTAATGAACGTGACGGTTTGAAATCACAACTTGATGAACGAGATCAACAGTTAGTTGATTTACAAAAGAATTCTAAAAATGTTGATGATTTAAACGAACAAATTAAACAATTACAATCTGACAATAAGAAAGCTAATGAAGAATGGCAAAATAAATTAGCAACTTAAACTAAGAATTTTAAAATCGAAACAGCATTACGTGAAGCAGATGAAGAAGAATTTGAAACATTGGTCGAAGTAATGTTCGCTAAGGTTAAAGAAGATAGACCAGTCTCATCAAGAGAAGCATTAAGACGCTTATGGGGAAAGTAAAATATGGTATAATAATCATATGAGAAAGTCCCGGAGGTGAGATATGAAGAAAATGTATAACTGGTTAAAAAAAGACGATCGTTTTTGGTGGATACTAATAATTACAGTAATACTAGCTATAATTATTGGCACGATGTTCTTCTGGGACTGGATGTGGAAGCATATTTATATTTGGATTTTTCTTTATATTAGCCTAAGTATAATAGGTAATGTGAGACCATATTGGCGAAGATGAGTAAACTATATTTTTAGATTATTAAAAGTCAACTGAAAAAATGAAGTGCCTTACAATCGCTAGACTTTGTCTAACAATTGTAAGGCACTTCAAATAGTGTCATTTAATAATAAGTTGAGTGAGAAAATAAAATCTAGTAGAAAAAAGTTAATTGATTATACAGTTAAATTCTCTACTGTTTTATCAGGAGTAATGCCTATTATCAAAGGTATAGGAGCTGCTGCAGTTGACGGAGCTCAAAAAGCTAGTGATTTACAAAATGCTTATGTTAAGACTTTTAATTTGCTAACTACTGGTGGCGAAAAGGCTGCAGAGGCTACTAAAAATGTAGCTAAAATGCAGGCAGAAGGCAAAGAAATGTCTGTACAGTATGGTGTCAGTCAACAAAAGATTGCTGACGGTGGTTATTCATCTTCACAAGCACTCGGTTCAATGAAAACAATGCTACAGCCAGTGTAGCGTCAAGTGAAGATTTTAATGACGTTGTACATAATTCTACTGCGGCATTAGAAGTTTTTGGAGAAAGTAGATATAACAAAGAAGATGGCGACAAATACTAAATATATTAATGAAGTATTTCATTTAAATAAATTCATACACAGTGTTGATTTGAATTTATATTATCTATATAATTTTATTTAAATATTTAATTCGTGCAATATTTTTCTCAGATTTTAGAAATTCTTTGTATTAATTGTTGTAACCGTTAACACTAAAATAAGAATTGTAATAAAGATATAAAGTTATTGGAGGAATTCTTATGAGTGAGAACTGGTTGAACTTAAATGAAAAGGTGTACATTGTAACAGGTGGTTCTTCTGGTATTGGGGAAGCAATTGTAAAAGAATTATTAAATGACGGCGCATATGTATATGATGCAGATTTGCAACCAGCTAAGGAAGAACATGATCATTTAACATTTGTAGAGACAGATGTAACAAATAAAGAACAAGTTGATGCATTAGTTGCTAGAGTTATTGAAGAACATGGACATATTGATGGGGTTGTAAATAATGCAGGTATTAACTTGCCTAGGTTATTAGTAGATGCTAAGGAAAGTAATAGTAAATATGAATTAACTGAAAATGATTTTGACAAGATGTTCAATGTCAATGTAAAGAGTGTATTTTTAATGTCACAAGCTGTTGCTCGTCAATTAGTAAAACAAAAATCAGGTGTAATTGTTAATATGGCTTCTGAAGCTGGTTTGGAAGGTTCACAAGGACAAAGCATCTATTCAGGAACTAAAGCAGCGATTGTAGGTTTAACACGTTCATGGGCAAAAGAATTAGGTGAATTCAATGTTCGTGTAGTAGGTGTAGCTCCTGGAATTATGGAAGCAACAGGTTTAAGAACACTAGCTTATGAAGAAGCTTTAGCATATACAAGACACAAAACGGTTGAAGATATCCGTGCAGGATACAAGAGTAAGAGTACTACACCATTAGGAAGAAGTGGTAAATTATCAGAAGTTGCTGATTTAGTTGCCTACTACTTATCAGACAGATCAAGTTATATAACAGGTGTTACAACAAATGTTGCCGGAGGAAAATCTCGCGGATAGAAAGTGGGATAGGTTATGAATGTATTAAACTATCAATTGTTTAAGATTCTTACGACAAATGATTCGATTACAGTAGATAGGTTAGTTAGTGAGTTACAGGTATCTAAGAAAACTTTACAAAAGTATATAACGAGTTTGAATGAAGAATTAGGTGAAATAGCTGAGATTCAAGAAAAAAATCAAAAATATTATTTGAAAGTTGAAGATTATGCTAGATTAGCTAAATTTCAGACACATTATTTAAAGACAACTTTGGATTTCAATAATCCTTTAAAACGTCAAGCGTATATATTATTGATGCTGATTAAATCTAAAGGATATATGTTACTTGATGATTTATCTGAATATTTGATGGTAAGTAAAGGTACAATCAATCGTGATATTAAAGAAATAAAACTTCTATTAAAAGATTACGATACTACTATTCGATCGGTAAGTAACAACGGGGTAATGCTAGAAAGTAAAGCAGATTGTCAGATTGCTTTCATTCTGCGTAACTTTGTTTGTGACTACTATGATTTGGGCGAGAAACTAGCAATTGAAGAAAAGCAGGAAATAACCAAATTAGTTAGAAAGTACGATAAAAGTAAAACAGTACGTAATTTAATAATAAGACATTTGAAAATACTTAACTTCTTACATGAACATGGTAGAAAAATTTCAACGACTCCAGACTGTTATTATGAATTGACTAGTTCTGAAGTAAATGACGAAATTATATCTATATTGAAGAAGTATTTACATTCTGAGGAAATAACAGAAGCAGAAAAAAGTTTCCTATTGATACCGCTGAATATCAACTATAGTAATAGAAATACTGAACGAATAAATAAACGCTTGATGTGGATAGATGAGTTGTTCGCAGAAATTTTTAGTCAAGTTAAGGAAAATATCAGTCTAGATATTGATTACAATCGAGTCTTTGAACAGATAAAGTATCATTCAATTTTCATGATAAATAGAAGTGCCACATATATGAGAAATGATGATCTATTCAGTCGAGAAATTGTTGAAAAATATCCAGTGGCAGTAGATTTAGCTATTATGACAGTTAATTTATTAGAAAGTAAACTGCATATTAAGATTTCAGATAAAGAATTGGGTTATTTAGCACTTTATTATCAAATGGAAATAGAAGATGAAAAAAGAGGGAATCCTCAATATCATAAAGTTGCGATTGTTGGTGAAGTAAGTAAAAGTATTCAAAATTTGATTATTAGTAGGTTAAATGAAACTTTTCAAGGAACAACTGAAGCGGATATTTTCAAGAGTAGTGAAAGTTTCAAGAAATCATCTGAACGTTACTTGATTGTATTTTCAACTTTACCACTTGAAAGTAAAGATGTTACAACTCCAATTGTTAGAATTCAGAGTATCTTTAAGAATGACGAATTAGTTAGCAAAGTAACTCTATCGCAAGTTATGGCGGGAATTAGTAGCCAACAAGTAAAATTTAGAATTCAAAGATTTGAAGAAAGAATTTCCTATTTGAAAGCTGTGGAGAATTTAATTGATACAGAAATTTCAACAGGTGAATTATTACCAGGATTTAAGCTAGATTGGAAGAAAAGAGAAGAAAAAATGAGTAATGTCTTCCAAAATGGGATTGCAATTCCGCATATGGTTGATAAATCTAATCATTCTAGAATATTATTGACGGTTGGCATCTTATCAAAAGCTGTAAAATATCAAGGAAAAGAAGTAAGAATCATTTTCTTAATAGGTATACCGCAAAATCTAAACTCTAAATTGAGTAAGATTCTGTCTCACGTATATGACTTAATCTTTATGATTTCAGGATATGATGAAATTTATAATAATTTGTTGGAATATGACATGGATTTACCATTAACACAGATAACGGAGGGAATATAGATGATTATTTTAATAGGATTGATTGTTGTAGGGGCGTTTCTCTTACAAGGATTGTTTGGAATCTTTCAAATTAAAAATTTTTCCAGAAATTATCGTGAACTAAGATTACTAGGACCTTATCGCATTCTGATTGGTAAAAATCCTAAACGTTTCTTTTCAGGTTCATTGATGTTGATAGCGATAGATAATGATGGAAATATAAAAGAAGCCCGTTTAATGCAAGGGGTTACAGTGTTTGCTAAATTTAGAACATTGAAGAAACTCGAAGGCAAAAATATCGCGGTTTTAGCCGCAGATTATCAAGAGTTAAAGAGAATGAATAAATTGACTAGACAATGTTTATTGAATGCTTACAAAACTTTTGTTGATTTTAAGACACAAAAATTGTCAGCAAGTGCTTACGATACAAGTGTAAATGTGTTCAACATGCCATTATTTACGAAGATTGGTTTAATGGCAAACAATTTGAAGGTAAATATGTCAAAGAAATTTAATTAGGAGATGATCTCATGGATATAGTTGTAAATCTTGCATCAGGTTTTATGAACCTCTTTGAAACAGGTGGAAAAACATTCATTGGTTGGATGAAGACAATCGTACCAGTTGTATTGCTATTATTGGTTTTAATGAATACAATTATTGCATTCTTAGGTGAAGAAAAGATGGATAAGATTGCTAGAGGAGCATCTAAGAACATCTTTACACGTTATCTAATTTTGCCATTCTTATCAGCATTTATGTTAGGTAATCCAATGTCCTTTACAATGGCTCGTTTCTTACCTGAATACTACAAGCCAAGTTACTACGCTGCACAAGCTCAATTCTGTCATACAAGTAATGGGGTATTCCCTCACATCAATCCAGGTGAATTGTTTGTATGGATGGGTATCGCACAAGGTGTACAAAAATTAGGTTTGAATAGTATGGACTTAGCTATTAGATACTTATTAGTAGGTTTGGTTATGAACTTCATTGGTGGTTGGGTAACTGACTTTACAACTGCTTATGTATGTCGCACAACTGGAATTAAGTTATCTAAGACAGTGGATTAATTGGAGGTAATGAACTATGAGTAAATGGAACAGTATTAAAATCGTAAAAGGCTCAGGTGGTTGGGGTGGTCCAATCGTTGTAACACCAACAGAAGAAAAACATAAAGTAGTTTATGTAACAGGTGGTAACAGACCAGATATTGTTGATACAATTGTTGAATTAACAGGTATGGAAGCTATTGATGGGTTTAAGACAGCAATTCCTGATGAAGAAATCGCATTAGCAATTGTTGACTGTGGTGGTACTTTACGTTGTGGTATTTACCCAAGTAAAAATATTTTGACAGTAAATGTTCTTCCAACAGGTAAGAGTGGTCCGTTAGCTAAATACATTACTCCAGAATTATATGTATCTGCTGTAACTCCAAAACAAATTTCATTAGTAAATGCTGAAGACGCAGAAGCAATTGTTAAGCAACAAAATGAAAAGGCTACCAAAGAAGAAACTGCAGCTGATAAAGAAGACGGAATAGATACTTCTAAGACGTTGACACAACAAGGTCATGGTGGCGGATTTATCGCTAAGATTGGTATTGGTGTAGGTAAAGTTGTTGCTACATTTAACCAAGCTGCTAAGGAATCAGTACAAACAGTTTTGAATACAATTATTCCATTTATGGCATTCGTTGCTTTGCTAATCGGTATTATCATGGGTTCCGGTATTGGTAACTGGTTCGCTAAAATCATGGTACCTCTTGCAGGTAACGTTTGGGGCTTGATGATTTTAGGTTTCATTTGTTCATTGCCATTCTTATCACCATTACTTGGACCAGGTGCTGTAATCGCCCAAGTTATCGGTACTCTAATTGGTGTTGAAATTGGTAAAGGTCATATTCCTCCACAATATGCATTACCAGCATTGTTCGCTATCAATACTCAAAATGCTTGTGACTTCATTCCTGTTGGTTTAGGTCTTGAAGAAGCTAAGCCAGAAACAGTTGAAGTTGGGGTTACATCTGTATTGTACTCACGTTTCTTAAACGGTTTACCTCGAGTATTTGTAGCATGGTTAGCTAGTTTTGGATTATATTCAGGAAAATAAAAGTAAAAAATGAATTGATGATGAGGTGTGATTTATTATGTTCTTACAAAAGAAAAAGACTAAACTTTACGAAACAGAAGTTATAGAAATTGGTGAAGAAGCTAAGAATTTCAAGGAAATTAAAATGGTTATCTTATTTGGTGAAGGTGCTCCAGATGCGCTTAGACCATCTTGCTACATCATTAAAGTAAATGAATTATCTGGCGAAATAAAGGCAGGCATGACTTTACAAATTGACGATGAAAAATATAAAATAACAGCAGTAGGTAACGAAGTTCAAACTAACTTGAAGAACTTAGGTCATATAGCTATTAATTTCACAGGAGATAAAACTGCTACATTACCAGGATCAATGTACGTAGAAGAAAAGGAATATCCTGAAATTAATGAAGGTACAAAAATTGCTATTATAAAATAAATTAGGGAAGCATAGGGAGCGTTGAGGTTTCTCTATGCTTTTTTAGCATGAAAGGACAAAATAGATATGGAATTTTTATTAGATACAGTTGATTTGAAAAAGATTAAATATTACTGTGATAAATTAAATGTTAAAGGAGTAACTTCTAATCCAACGATTCTAAAAAAAGATGGAGTAGGCGATGATTTATTCGCACATCTAAAAAAAATAAAGGAAATTATTGGAGATGAAAGAGAACTCCACGTACAAGTTGTAGCACCTTCTGTATCTGGAATGATAGATGAAGCTCACAAAATTATAGATGAAGTAGGCAAGGATGTATATATTAAAGTTCCAACCACTTTAGATGGGTTAGAAGTCATGAAAAAACTAAAGGCTGAAGGAATTAGAGTAACAGCAACTGCAATTTATACGGAATTTCAAGGTTATCAAGCAATTAATGTTGGTGCTGACTACTTGGCTCCTTACTATAATAGAATGTTAAATCAAAATATTGATTCAGCTGAGGTTATTAGAAATCTAGCTAAAAGAATTAACTTAGATAATAGTAATACTAAAATTTTAGCTGCAAGTTTCCATAATGTAGCACAAGTAAATGAAGCATTAAGCAATGGTGCTCAAGCTGTAACAGTTGGTCCTGATATTGTGGCATCTGCTTTTAAGATGCCATCTATTTCTCAAGCTGTAGCAGATTTTAGAAATGACTGGGAAAGTCTATATGGTGACAAAAATATAAATAACTTATAGTAAGTATAATAAAAAACCTCTGAGATAGATTCTCAGAGGTTTTTATTAGGATTAAACTAATTAGTTTACACGTGTTGAAGCATCGCCAGTTTCCAATACTTCTAAAGTAGCATTCAAACCACCTTCAACTAAGTTTTTAACAGCTTCATCAGTGTAGTAAGCTACGTGTGGTGAGTAGATAATCTTATCAGATTCAAGTACTTTCTTGAATGTTTCGTCTTCAATATCTTTTCCAGTTAGGTCAATAGGAACTAATGGACCTTCGTGTTCGTAAACATCAAGACCAGCTCCAGCTAAAAGGCCATCGTCTAAAGCTTTCAATAAATCTTCTGTATCAATTAAAGCACCACGAGCCATGTTAACTAATACAGCGTCAGATTTGAATTTCTTGAACATTTCGTAGTTAAACATGTGATGGTTTTCCTTGAAAGCAGGCATATGTAAAGAAATAATGTCTGCATCGCGGATAGCATCTTCTACGGAATCACGATATTCTAAGATACCGTCTAATTTGTCACTAGGATATAGATCATAGCCGACAACTTTAGCACCAAAACCATGGAAGATTTTAGCTACATGGTAACCAATACGACCAGTTCCGATAACAGCAACTGTCATATCGCCGATAACACGACCTCTGATTTCAGGTTCCCATGAGAAATTATGTTCTTTAACACGTTTTTCAATTAATGGGAATTTACGTACTAAGTTCAATGCTGTAGTTACAGTGTATTCAGCAATTGATTCTGGGGAGTAGCTAGGCACGTTAGTAATAATAATGCCATTTTCTTTAGCAGCATCTAAATTGTACATATCATAACCAGCACTACGTTGTGCGATTTGTTTGATACCAAATTCTTTCAATTTAGGATATAAATCATCAGTAACTTCCGCTACTTGCATTAAAGTTAGACCGTCAAAACCCTTAACTTCATCAATAGTATCGGATGTAAGGATGTCACTAGTCATATCAATGTTAACGTTGTGTTCTTTTGCCCAGTTTTCAGCCATTGGACGTTCTTCATCACGAACACCAAACATTTTGATTGAAACCATTAAAAATTCCTCCTCATATAAATGATAACCTTTACAATATATATTATATCATTATTATAGCAGAATACTTAAATATGAGTGTTAAATTTAATTAATTTTTTACGTTTTGCTCTAATAAAAGAAAGAAACTAAAGAAAAATATATTTACATTGCTCACAATCTCACTTATAATAGTGTATATATTTTACATAAAGAAGGTGACGAATTTGGAAACAACAAAGATTACACCCAAAGTTTTCATTGATCGTGTTTTAGGCGGTACTGCCATCGGGATTATAGTTGGTTTAATTCCTAATGCTGTTCTTGCCGCTATCCTTAAAATGTTCGGTACTAATCCTTTTGCCGTACATCTGGGACAAGCAGCAATTATTTTCCAATTAGGAACACCTTTAATTATTGGTACATTGATTGCTCAAAAGTTTGGCTTTGATGGCATGAAGATGACCGTAGTTGGTGGAGCCGCATTTGTAGGTTCTGGCGTAATTAAATACTTCCCAGCGTTGAATAAGACAGGTGCCTATGTAGGTGCTGGGACAGGTGATATTATTAACACTATGTTAACAGCATCGATTGCAGTTGGATTAATTCTGTTGATAGGCGATAAATTTGGATCAGTAGCAATTGTTTTAACACCAATTGTAGTAGGAACAGGTGCTGGCTTAATTGGATTCTATATGTATCCATATGTTACAGCGATAACTTCCGCAATTGGTAATGTGATTAACACATTTACAGAATTACAACCAGTTTTAATGTGTATTTTAATTGCCTGCTCTTTTGCAGTGTTAATTATCTCTCCAATTTCAACAGTAGCGATTGCGATGGCTATCCAAGTTAACGGTTTAGCTGCTGGTGCTGCTGCAATGGGAGTTGCTGCAACAACACTTGTACTTGTAGTAAACTCATGGAAAGTTAACAAGCCAGGGGTAACAATCGCGATTGCCTTAGGTGCGATGAAGATGATGATGCCTAACTTATTTAGACGTCCAATTATCTTAGTACCATGTTTCTTTACAGCAATAATTTCTGCAGTTCCTGTAGCTTTGATGTCAATTTCAGGTTCTCCTGCTTCCGGTGGTTTTGGTTTAGTAGGTTTAGTAGGACCATTAGCATCAATTGAAAAAGGCTTAGGCGTTGTCGCAGCATTGCTAGCATGGTTAGTTATTCCAGTTATTGCGTCACTTGTCGGTCAATTCTTATTTGAAAAAGTATTTAAGTTATATGACCGCAAAGATGTTTTTGAATTTTTAGGTTAGAAAATATTAGAATTGAATCTAATTAAAAATAGTTTAAGTTAAGAAAATGCTGAAGGTTACATTACTGAATGTTAATCTTTGGCATTTTTTATTTTAAAGATTTTTTGCCATGATTTTAAAATTATCAGTTTAAATAATATGTATTCTGAACAAAATCTGAAAATAATAACATATTATGATATAAATAAGCTGGAGAGTTTAACATTGGATACTTTATCTAATTGTAATATGATTGAAGAATTATTTAAATTAATAATAAGAATAAATTTCATTGGAAAAATGGTATAGTTTTGATATGCATTTTATTTAGGAAACTTACAAAAACGAGAAAATTTGATACATTTATAAATAATTATACTGATGAAATAGAAAGTATTTTTGACAAAGATATTCGAAATTTAGGCTTTCTTGAGGGAACAACAGGTATTATTTTAACTTTAAATGAGTGTTTTTCAAATAAAGGGAAAACGCAATGGATGAAATCATTAATGTTATTTGATGATTTTTAGCTGTAGTTATAAAAATTATTATAAGGAAGATGACGTATGTATAGAATCTTAGTTATAGATGATGATGTAGAAATTTTGAAACTTATGAAAACAGCATTAGAAATGAAAAATTATGAGGTTGTAACTTGCCAAAATGTTCATGTTCCGTTAAAATTATCAGATTTTGAGGGTTTTAATTTAATTTTATTAGATATTATGATGTCAAAGATATCAGGAACTGAAATTTGTTATCAGATTCGTTCTAAGATTTCAACGCCAATTATTTTTATAAGTGCTAAAGATGATGAAGAAGATATTTTATATGGTTTAAAAATTGGTGGTGATGATTATATAACCAAACCTTTTAGTTTGAAACAGTTATTAGCTAAAATTGATGCAAATATTAAACGAGAAGAACGTAGTCGTCAAGCAGTTCAAGATTTCGCAGAAGTTAAGCGTGATATGGGGAAAATAACTTTTTATTTGGAAGAACGAAGGGTATGCGTTAATAGTCAAGATATTCCTTTGACTAGTCGTGAATATGATATTTTAGAATTGCTCTCACGAAGGGCTTCTCATATTTATAGTCGTGAAGACATTTATAATAATGTATATGACGAATATGCAGAAACTTTATTTGGATCTATTTCTGAATATATATATCAAATCCGAACAAAGTTTGCACCATTTAAGTTAAATCCTGTTCAAACAATTCGTGGTGTGGGGTATAAGTGGTATGAAGAATAAAATACATTCTATGAAGTGGCGAATATGGAAAACAGCTTTTGAGATTTTTATTGAAACTTTTTTAGGTTTAGGTTTGTTATTAGCAATAACTTTTATCTTGCAGAAGGCAGGATATATATCAAATCCGAATAAAGTTTATTTAGTATTAGATTCTGATAAAACTACTTTGACAGATATTAGGCAAACGATGAAAAAATATCCTTATGACTTTATTGTATTCGATAGGAGAACAGGAAAAATTGTAGCAAGTAGATATCAAAAAAATGATAAAGATAATTACTACTTAGCTAAAGTAAAGAATAAAAGTTATATAAATGGGACTACAAGTTATACTATATCTTCTAATAAGTTATATAGCTTAGTGATTAGACAAAATAGTGTTCCGGAATTTACTAATCCAGTCTTGAGAAAGTTTTCGTATAATCAAATATCATATATATTTTTGATTATATACGAATCATTAATAATCATTATTGCAATTTATAAACTAATTCATGAGATTTCAAAAAATTTTACAGCTATTCAAAAGATTGCTTTAAATATGGGAAATAAGGTTACTAAAGATTATCCTAAGTCGAAAATTAAAGAATTTGATACTGTATTAAAGCAACTCTATCAAAAAAGTAATGAGTTATCAACCTTAATTGAGACTGAACGGATAGAAAAAGAAGATTTATCATTTCAGGTAGCAGCATTATCTCATGATATAAAAACACCACTTACTGTATTAAAAGGAAATATAGAGTTGTTGGAACTGACTAATCCTGATAAGAGACAATTAGAATTTATGGAATCTATGAAAAACAGTATTCAAACTTTAGAAAATTATTTTAATACAATGATTAATTATACTAAGTTACTAAATTTAAATTCAATAAGCGAAGAAATAGATCTAAATGAATTTATTAAAGAACTTTTTCTTGAACTAACAGATATTGCCATAGTCAACAAAACGAATAATCGATTAAAGGTAAAAACTAATTTAAAGAAATTTCATGCTAATGTTCCAGCTCTAAAACGAGCGCTAATCAACATTTTTCTTAATGCGTGTCAGTATGCGGATAAAAGTAATCCCCAAGTATCGGTTACTGTAACTGAAGATTTAAAATTTTTATGGTTTGAAATATGGAATAATGGGGCACCATTTTCAGAAGAAGCACAAGTTAATGCGCAAAAGTTATTTTTCACTGAAGATAAAGGCCGTAGTGGAAAGCATTATGGAATTGGACTATCTTTTGCACAAGCGGTTGCAGTCAGACATGGTGGTACCATGATAATTACAAATCTAGTAAATGATGGGGTGAGTGTAAAGTTAGGAATCCAGAAATTCTGATCTAATTATGAATTTAATTACTTATACTATTACCGAATAATTAAAGATAAGGTGATATATAAGATGAAAATTGAAGTGAAAAATATTTCTAAGAAATACCAGAATAGAGAAGTATTAAAGGATGTAAGCTTTACGATTGAAAAAGGGACTATTTGTGGTTTATTTGGGATGAATGGTGTTGGGAAATCAACTTTAATGAAAATTATTTATGGGATTGAAATACCAGATAAAGGACAAGTACTATTTGAAGGTCACGGAAAAACTAGTAACATTGGTGCTTTGATTGAACAACCACCAATTTATTCGAATTTATCAGCTTTTGATAATTTAAAAACTAAAGCACTTTTATATGATATTCCAAATAATCAAATTAAAGATGTTTTAAAAAGAGTTGGTTTAGATAGTACGGATAAAAAACATGCAGGTAAATTTTCAGTTGGCATGAAACAAAGATTGGGGATCGGAATGGCTATTTTAACACAACCTAAATTTATAATTCTCGATGAACCAACTAACGGATTAGATCCTGATGGGGTTATTGAATTTTTAGATTTACTAAAGTCATTAAAAAAACAAGGTGTAACTATTTTGATATCAAGTCATCAGCTACATGAAATTGGAAGAATCGTCGATCAAGTTATCATTTTAGATAAAGGACATGTTGTATATAATAAAATTCAAAGTAATTATAAAGATATTGAAGAGATTTTCCAGTATATCAATGAAGCTGGTTTAAATTCTACAC
>SKEG01001470.1_pt1 | contig 18308 bp, 17 predicted proteins | sample 4826631 | NCBI WGS metagenome assembly SKEG01 (sample SAMN11008815, study PRJNA524170) | human gut metagenome | biome: Human fecal sample; material: Feces; isolation source: fecal sample from pouch patient p26, p34, p50 | host: Homo sapiens | place: Israel: Tel-Aviv | collected 2016-11-02
CGATGGATACGAAGATGATTTACTTCTATATTATAGACAAGACAATAAGAGAAACAAAAAAGCAATATCAAATAGATTATGAAAAAATAAGGAGATGGAAAAATGAGTTCTGTATTGAAAGTCGATAATATTGAAAAATATTATGGAAGCAAAGCAAATCTGACAAAGGCAATTGACCGGATCAGTTTTGAGGTAGAAAAAGGGGAGTACATTGGAATTATGGGTGCGTCTGGTAGTGGAAAGACAACGTTGTTAAATTGTATTTCTACAATTGATCATGTAACTGCCGGGAATATTTTGATCAATGGGATGAATATTACAAAACTAAAAGGAAAGTATCTTTCTAAATTTAGAAGAGAAGAGCTTGGTTTTATTTTTCAAGATTTTAATCTGTTAGATACATTAACGGCATTTGAAAATATTGCTTTGGCACTTACGATCATGAAAGCTCCGGCAAGAGAAATTGAGGAAAGAGTTAGATCAATTGCAGAGAAATTAATGATTACAGAAGTACTAAATAAATATCCATATCAGATGTCTGGAGGACAGAAGCAGAGAGTTGCAGCTGCAAGAGCCATGATCACAAATCCATCGTTGATCCTCGCAGATGAACCAACTGGAGCATTGGACAGCAAAGCGGCAAGGATGTTATTAGACAGTATGGACACGATGAATATGGAACTTAATGCAACAATTCTAATGGTAACGCATGATGCTTTTACAGCTAGCTACTGTAAACGTATTTTGTTTATCAAAGATGGAAAAATTTTTAATGAACTTATTCGCGGAAATGATTCAAGGAAACAATTTTTTGACCGTATCATTGAGGTTGTAACATTGCTTGGAGGTGACAGTACAAATGTATTCTAAAATTGCATTTCATAATGTCAAAAAGAGTATGCGGGATTATACAATATATTTTTTAACATTGACATTTGGAATTTGTTTATTTTATATGTTTAATTCTGTTCATGCACAACAGGCTGTTTTAAAACTGAATGAGAGTCAGAAATCCATGATGCATGTTATGTCAATGATTATCAATTGGATCTCAGTATTTGTGGCAGTTATTTTAGGATTCCTCATCATTTATGCAAATCAGTTTTTAATGAAGAGAAGACATAAGGAAATGGGAATATACCTGTTGCTTGGAATGGAAAAACGACAGGTTTCAAAAATTCTTTTGATCGAAACATTTCTAATCGGTGTTTTTGCATTGATCGCAGGACTCATCGCAGGGGTATTTTTATCACAGGGATTAGCAATGTTAACAGCTAGAATGTTTGCCGTACAGATGAAAGAATTTAAGTTTGTGTTTTCTCAAACTGCATTAATTCAGACAATAGTGTATTTTGCCATTATTTTTATAATTGTGATGATTTTTAATGGAATCAGCATATCAAAATATAAATTGATCAATCTGTTAAATGCGGCAAAGAAGAATCAGAAAGCAAAATTGAAAAATCCAATTTTGTCAGTAGTCTTATTTATTATATCGATTGGATGTCTTGGCATGGCCTATCATTTGATTGAGAAAAACCAAATGCTTGCGATTGATACAGATTTTAAGATCAGCATACTTCTTGGAGTAATAGGGACATTTCTGTTTTTCTTTTCATTGTCAGGATTTTTACTGGAATTTGCAAAAAGAAATAAAAGATTTTATTATAACGGATTGAATATGTTTATTTTAAGACAGATCAATTCAAAGATCACAACAACATTTGTGTCAATGTCAATGTTATGTTTAATGCTATTTTTAGCGATCAGTGCTTTTGCAACGGGAAGTGGATTAGCAAGCTCTGTGAAAACAGATCTTGATGATATGACCAAATTTGATTATACATTTTATGGATTATTAAAAAGCGGTTATCAGAAAAATCAAGAACAAAAATTATTGAAAAAAATGAAAGATCTTGGGCTGGATGTGGAAAAAGATGCAAAAGAAATTTTAGCAATCAATGTGTATAAAAATGGTAATTTTAAAAGCAGCAGATATAGTATGGAACCACTCTTGAAAGGAAGAGAAAAATATTCTAATTATACAGCAAGTTATGTGAAAAATCTTTATAGAGTTCCATTAACATTTGTAAAGCTATCTGAGTACAATAAGATTCATAAAAAGCTCGGTGAGAAGGAATTAACTTTAAAAGATGATGAATATGCATTAAATTGTGATTATGGAAATCTGATTCCAATCTTGGAGAAGGCGGCAAAAGATAAGCAAGAGATTAAATTAGACGGAACAACATATAGGATGAAATATGGATTGCAAAAAGATACCTTTATGGTAACAGCAGCAAAAACAGATATGGGAACGGTTGTTTTAAATGATAAAGTAATTGATTCATTAAAGATCAGTGATTCCACTTTATATTTGAATATCAATTGGAAAGGAAACGCCCAGAAAGTATCACAAAGATATACAAAATATTTAAAACAGCTGATCACAAGCGGTAAAATGCCAAACTCACCATATTCAGCAACAATTTCAAAAGAAGAGGTATATGAACAAAGTACAGGGTTAAGTACGATCATGACTTATATTGCGATTTATATCGGATTAGTATTTTTGATCACTTGTGCAGCAGTACTGGCATTACAACAATTAAGTGAAAATGCAGATAATATCGAAAAGTATCAATTATTAAATAAAATTGGAACTTCACAAAAAATGATCAATCATGCAATCAAAGCACAGATCATTATTTATTTCTGTCTTCCATTGAGCTTAGCGTTAGTACATTCCTATGTAGGAATTAAAACAGCTTCTATTTTGATTTCAACATTGGGACAGATTAATATATCAGAATCAGTAGTACAATCATTAGCCATTGTTTTAGTGATTTATATCGGATATATGATAGCAACTTATCTAGGAAGCAAAAATATGTTAAAAGAAAAATAAAAAAGAAATGGCAGAGTTTAATTTTTCTGCCATTTCTTTTTTTGAGGTTATATGAAAAAAGTTATTTATTGATAGCTTTTCCATTTACATATAATGTATATCCATTAAAATCAATATTACTGTAAGAACTGTCTTTATCATTGAGAGATGTTACATAAGAATCTCCAGTCAGTTTCATCTTAGAAGAAGAATCTAAAGTTAAGGAAATCTTCTTAGCACTGTTCTTAGCATTAATAGTTCCTGTATAAGTGGAGGAATTGCTGAGCTTCATTGTAAGTGTAGATAATTTATCTAAATTGATATTGCCAGTGAATGTCTGTTTGGAAGCATTTAATTTCACAGTACCTCCATTAGATCCACTTTGTCCCCATTCAGATGTTCCTTTGACGGAGAGAAGAGTGTTGCTTCCGTAAGATAATTTTGTATCTGTAAGGTTGATCACTGCATCTGTATTTGTTACAAAGAACATTGGAGCTTTTTTGTAATAGCTGGAATTTTTAGATACAGATAAAGTTGAATTTTTAGCTGTAAATGTTCCAGTTCCAGTAGAAGCATCACCAGACATTGATTGATAAATCATGATACCGGCATTATCTACATTGTTTCGATTGCCAGCACCGCTTGCACTTAGCGTGGAATTTGTCACTGTTGCTGAATTTTTTCCTTCAATGACAACCATCTGAGAACCAGAAGCAGTTCCTTTTGTGTTGTTGACGGAAATGTTTCCTGTGGAATAAATGACAGGTGATCCAGCTCCTTTTGTTGATAAGTCAGAGTTTTTAGCAGTTACAGTTCCTTCTCCACGATCAGTAGCAAGAGAGGCGCAAGAATTACCTGCTGTTTGTACGGTCACATGATTTGCAAGAATTGTTCCGCCATAAGTAGCGTCAAGTCCACGAGCAGAAGCATTACCAGTTGTTGTAATCGTTGAGTTACTGATCTTAATTTTTGCTTTACTTCCAGTTGCAAAAACAGCATTGCTGCCTTTTGCAGAAGTAGTGATTTTTGTATTACTAATCGTTGCAGAAGATTTTGAGGTTACAAGCAATCCGGAATTAGTTCCGTAGAACTCAGAGTTTTCCGTATTGCTACTATCTCCGGAAGATTTTTGAATAATTGCATTTTTTAAAGTAAGAGATCCGCCGTTTTTTACAAGAATCCCACATTGATCTTTTTTTGTGGCTTTATAAGTTCCAGATAAAGTCTTAGAAGATTTTGAGATTATTTTTGAAGCTGTGTATTTCACCGACTTTGTATGACTTTGTGGGGAACTACTTGGTACTCCAGAAGATGCCATGTTAGAACCTTGTGATGGTAATTGGGGCTGTCCGTTAGAAGTCATTAATTTTTGTGTCATGAAGGATTCTCCAAATGTAAGCCCACCTGCAAGTAATAGGAAAATGACGCCATAAGCAATGCTCTTTTTTCCAGATATGAAAGTTTCACAGAATGTTTTCTTATGAAAACTTGAGAAAATCAAGTAAAGAAGACATAGTGAAAAAAGAAAACTTTCCGCTCCAAGAAGAGCAATGGAACTTGTAGAAATCTTCATAGATGGCTGTTTTCCAGAAGGTTGTTTCATATCTGGTGGTTGTTGTGATGAATTTCCAGAACTTCCGGAAGGTTTTTCTGGTGGTCTATTGGTATTTTTGTTATTACTGTTTTTATTGTTATCTCCTCCAGGAGTTTGTGTATTTCCAGGTGCACTGCCTCCGGCAGAAGATTGTTGCTGCGTTTGACTGGATGGTGCAGATGGTTTACTTTGTGTCTTTATATGGAAGATTGTAAAGCCAATAGATGCAGCAAGAAGAATCATTAAACTTGTTGTAAGAATATTTTTCTGTATTCGTTTCATTTGTCCTACCTCCTTTTATTTACATCATAAAAAGAAAATGTGTAAGAAATAAGGAGGAAATGTGTAGAAAATATATTCAAAAAATGAATAAATTGTGAATGATTGAATATGAAAGAAAATGATTGACTATGACTGAAATCATGATATAATTAAGATAGATAAGTAAAAAAGGAAGTGGTGAAATGCTGGCGCAGGAACGATTTGAGAAAATTTTAGAATTGCTCAGAGTTGAGCAATCTGTTACAGTTACTGAGCTGACAGAAAAACTAAATATTTCAGAATCTACGATTCGTCGAGATTTGACAGCTTTGGATCAACAAGGGCTTCTGATTAAAGTATATGGGGGAGCGACAGCAGTAAAATCTGTATTGGCACGTGAAGAAGCAGTTGCACAGAAGTCTGGAAAAAATTTAAAAGAAAAACAGGAAATTGCCAAATATGCGGCCAGCTGTATTTTGCCTGGAGATTTTGTTTATATTGATGCAGGAACAACGACAGAGCTGATGGTTGATTTTCTAGGGAAAAAAGATATCACTTATGTAACAAATGGGATCAGTCATGCAAGAAAACTAATGAATAAAGGAAGCAGAGTCTTTTTATTAGGAGGAGAAATTAAAGCTGTAACAGAAGCAATCATTGGAGAAGATGCGCTCGAAGATCTTGAAAAATATAATTTTACAAAAGGATTTTTTGGAACAAATGGTGTAGATCAAATGAGCGGATTTACAACTCCGGATTTAAAGGAAGCAGCTGTAAAGCGAAAAGCAGCAGAACATTGCAGCCAGATATTTGTTTTGGCAGATCATAGTAAATTTGATCAGGTATCACCGGTAAAATTTGCAGATCTTAAAGATGCAGTGGTTATTACTGATCAGCTTGAGAATAAAAAATATCAGAAGTTAACAACGATCAAGGAGGTATTTTCATGATTTATACAGTAACATTTAATCCGGCCATTGATTATGTGATTAAAGTAGACAATCTAACACTTGGAACGGTAAACCGTACGACAAGAGAAGATATATATTGCGGAGGAAAAGGTATCAACGTATCTAATGTTTTATCTAATCTTGGGATTGACAGTGTTGGTCTTGGTTTTATCGCTGGATTTACAGGAGATGCGATTGAAGCTGGAGCAAAAGAACTTGGCTTTACCCCAGATTTTATTCGATTGAGAGAGGGAATGACAAGAATCAATGTAAAGATAAAATCAAATGAAGAAAGTGAAATTAATGGAATGGGTCCAGTTATTCATGAAGATGAACTGCAGGTTATGTATGAAAAATTGGATCAATTAAAAGATGGAGATATGCTTGTATTGGCAGGAAGCATCCCTGCAAGTCTTCCAGAAGATATTTATGAAAAAATCATGGAACGATTACAGGAAAAGAAAATACAGATTGTTGTTGATGCGACAAAAGATCTTTTATTAAATGTATTAAAATATCATCCATTCCTTATTAAGCCAAATAACCATGAACTTGGAGAAATGTTTGGTGTTGTATTAAAAGGAAATGATGAAATTATTGAATATGCAAAAAAACTTCAAGAGAAAGGTGCAAGAAATGTTCTTGTATCCATGGCTGGAGATGGTGCAATTCTTGTAACAGAGGATGGACAAGTTCATATTTCACCATGCCCGAAGGGAGAAGTAAAGAACTCTGTTGGAGCCGGAGATTCTATGGTTGCCGGATTTATTACAGGTTATATTAGAAGTAATGGAGATTATAATGAGGCATTAAAGATGGGAACGGCAGCTGGAAGTGCGAGTGCTTTCTCTGAAGATCTTGCGACTGGTGAAAAGATTATGGAATTATATTCTCAATTATAATGCAAATATAAGAGTGCTGTGATAAAATGAGTCTGAGGAATCAGGCTCATTTTTATTATTTCATAGGAAATTTGTCGCTGAAGCGACCCAACGCAGGCCGACAATCCTGTAGAACAGGATTCTTTTTTGTATATATGAAAAATACTTGATGAAGAAAGGAACCATTAGAGAAAATGACAAAACAGGAAGCAAGAAAAATCATCAAAGAAAGAAAACAGCAGCTTTCTGATAATTATAAAAAACAGGCAGATAAAGATATTTTTCAACGATTAATAGATAGCAACGAATATAAGAATGCAAAAACGCTATTTTGTTATGTTAGTATGAAAAATGAGACAGATACATGGATGTTCATTCGCAGGGCATTGGAAGATGGGAAAGTTGTTGGAGTTCCAATCTGTATTGGAAAAGGAATAATGGAAGTAAGAGAAATTCATAGTTTTTCAGACCTTAAGGAAGGCGCATATGGAATTATGGAGCCAAAGGATGACTGCAGAACAATGGATAAGAATGAATTTGAACTTGGAATCATACCATGTGTTTCCGCAGATCGACAGAGGAAGAGACTTGGACATGGAGCTGGATATTATGATCGTTATTTGCAAGGAACAGATTTCTTTAAAATTATGATATGCTGGGAAGAACTTCTTTTAGATGAGGTACCAGTAGATACACATGATATTGTCATGGACCAATTGATTACAGAAAAAAATTAATTATATGAGATATTTTCAGAGAGAAGCTTGTATAAAAGATAGAGATGTATTTCGCTGAGAAAGGAGAACAAATGAAGAAAATATGGAAAAAGATCGCAAGAGTTGTGCTGGCTTTGGGAATTGGTCTTATTATGGCATTATCATCTGCCAAAGTAAAGGCATCAACATCATCTGTAATACAGAAGGTAAAGACGAAGAATTGTAAAAAGAATGTTACGCCAGAAGAGTGGAATCAAAAAGAAATAAAAGCTTATCAGTTTGATACAGAAGAAGAAGCAACCGTTTATCTTCTTACTGGTGGAATCAAATATTATAATAAGAACTTTAAAGCAGACAATCAGCTTGTTAAAATTATGGTTATGGATGATGGCTATTTGAATTTTTCGTTAGAGTGTGGGGGAAAATCAAAGATCTATCTTTATGATAGTAATATGAAAATAAAAACCCAAGGTACAGCGTCAGAAGGAATTGAATATATGACCAGAGTAAAAGCTGGGGATGTATTTTATACCAGAATTCCGAAAGGACAGGAAGCTTATCTTGCATCTTGGGTATTAAAAGATAGTTTTGGAAAACTTTCTCAAAATAAAACATATATTCAAAAAGGAACGGGATCTTATACCTATCATGAATTTAAAGTAAAAGATCGTGCACTGGTTAACTTTGAAATAGATTCTGTATATCAAAGAGGTGATACTTCTGTAAAAATTGAAAAGAAAAAGAATGGAAAATGGGAAAAGATTGGAAGTACAGGAAAAGTTAAAGGTGGGAAATCTTCAGATGACCAGATTTGTTATGCTCTTTCTGGGGGAGAGTATCGTTTATGCTTAAAATCACCATCATCACAGTCTGTATCTGTTAGTTATGAAAAAGAAAGTTATAAAAAGAAGGCGGTTGTATATAAAAAATCAAAAGCTAAAAATATTAAAAACGAAGATGGAACAGATGAAATTTATACACAAAATGAAAAGGCATCGAGATGGTATAAGATAACGGTTCCGTCAAAAAAAGTTAGATATGTATTAAATTTTGAAAGTGGAACAATGACAGGTGGGTTTGACTTTACTGTTTATAAAAAAGGAAGAAAGAAATCAATAAAAGCCATAAAAGTTAGAAAATTTAATGAAAAAACGGTAAAGCTTCCAAAGGGAAAGGCTACCTATTATATTAAAGTTTCTAAAAATGGAAAATCAACGAATGGTTATTATGGATTGTCATTTTTTAAGTGGCAAAAGGGAAATTAACGATAAAGATCATATGCATGTTCACAAATATTTAAGCGTTTCTCTCTCAGTCTTTTTGAGAGAGAACGCTTCTTTTTTTAATATTATGTTTTATCATAAAAAACTTAATTATATTTTGAGTAAAAAAGATAATGAGAAAAAATCGCAATAAGATAACTTGTAATAAGAAAGGATTTTCGATAATATATTAGTTAGCATTTGCTAACTGAATAAACACAGGGTAAAAGGTTGACAATGAAAATATTGTTCGGCCTTAAACTTATGGAAAAAAAGATATTTTAGCTTATATTTGGAGGCAATCATGAAAATAAAAATGAGAAAATGTGCAGGCATTCTTATGATATGGATTATGTGCATTTTTGTATTAACTGGTTGTGAGCAGAATCACAAAAAACAGGCAGCAACGGAGAAAAAAACCAGTGAAGAAGAAGCTTCTATTGATGTATTTGCAATGGATACTTATATGACCTTAAAAGCATATGGTAAAAATGCAAAATCTGTTTTGGAAGATGCAAAGGCCGAAATTCAGAGGCTAGATCAGCTATGGTCTGTCGGAAATAAAAAAAGTGAGATTTATCAGTTGAATCAGAAAAAAAAGTTAAAAGTGTCAGAAGAAACTTTAAATTTGATTGAGTATGGAAAGCAGATGAATCAGGTCACAGGAAAAGCATTTGATATTACAATTTATCCATTAATGGATCTTTGGGGATTTACAACAGAAAAATATAAGGTTCCAACAGATGAAGAAATTAATGAAATTCGAGAGAATCAGATGGGAACACAATATATAAAAATTAATAAAAAAACCTGTGTTGTTACATTGGAACATGGGATAGAGATTGATCTTGGTGGAATTGCCAAGGGATATACTTCTCAAAAGATAGCAGAATTGATGGAAAAAGAAGGAGTCAAACATGGTGTGATTAGTCTTGGTGGAAATGTTCAATCAATTGGAACAAAAACCGATGGAAGTCGTTGGAAAGTAGGAATTCAGTCACCAGATGATTCAATGGAAATGGTTGGAGCTTATCAATCAAAGGGAGAATCTGTCATCACATCTGGTGCTTATGAGCGTTATTTTGAAAAGAATGGTACGGTTTATCACCATATTTTAGATCCTTCCACAGGAAAACCATCTAGAAAAAATCTAACATCTGTAACAATCATTAGTAAAAATGGAACGTTGGCAGATACATTGTCTACATCTTTGTTTATTATGGGAAAAGATAAAGCAATCCAATTTTGGAGAAACCACTCCAAGGAGTTTCAAATGATCTTGGTTGATCAAAATGATAAAATTTATATTAGCCAGGGAATTCAAAAATATTTTACTTCTGATTATAACTATACTGTTGTGAAAGATAAATAGAAAGTGAAAAGAGGAATATGAGACATATTGAATTGTTGAAAAAAGTTAATTTTATTCAGTTTGTACCAGCCATTTTTGTTATAAGCTTGGTAGGAAACAGTATTTTTGGTTATACAGCACCGAAGGCTAAAAAATCCAATCCAAATGCTCAAACAAAGCAGGTGGAAGCAGCAACAACCACCGCAAAGAAGAAAGCGAAAAAAGCAAAAGTAGGAGATATTGATTTAAGTAAAATTAAAGATGGAACATATCATGGTGAAGCCAATGGATATCGTGGAAAAGTAAAAGTTGCAGTAACCGTAAAATCGCATAAAATTACTGCAATCAAGGTATTAAGCAGCTCTGATGATGCAGCCTTTTTCAATCGTGCATCTGCTGGTGTGATTAAGAGTATTCTTGCAAAACAGTCATTAAAAGTGGATGTAGTTAGCGGGGCAACTTATAGCTCTAATGGAATTATTAAGGCTGTAAAAAATGCATTGACCGGGGAAACAGATAAATCCTCTGTGAAGGCGATAGCAAATTCTGGTTCAAAAGGTTCTGCTACAAGCGCTGGTAAAGTAAAAGAGTCCGGTACATATAAAGATGGAACATTTACAGGATCTGCAAGTGGATATCACGGAACAGTAAAGGTTGAGGTAACAATCAAGAATGGAAAAATTACAGCGATTAAGGTCTTAGAGAGTCATGATGATGCTGCATATTTTAACCGTGCAAAAGGAACGCTGCTTCCATTAATGATTAAGAAACAGACAACAAATGTGGATGCGGTCAGTGGAGCAACTTACAGTTCGAACGGAATTATTAAGGCAGTTCGAAATGCACTAAGTAAAGCTGCTGTTGATGGTTCAGTTGTAGGTAATGATTCCGATAGTGTAAGTGATAGTTCTTCTAATCATAATAACAACAATAGCAATCAACATAAAAACAATATTCCAAATGTTTCTGGAACTTATAAAGATGGTGTTTATGAAGGCACAGCAAAAGGGTTCCGTGGAAATATTACTGTAAAAGTTACGATTAAGTACAGTAAGATTGTAGCTATTTCGCTTGTGAAAAATGAAAAAGATGATAAGCAGTTCTTTGAGAAGGCGTGGGCGGAGGTACCATATAGTATTATTGCTTTACAATCCGCAAATGAGAATAAAGTAGATGCAGTTAGTGGAGCAACCTATAGTTCTCATGGAATTATGGCAGCAGTTCGGAATGCACTGACAAAAGCTTTATCAAAGAAAGACGATCATAAAAAAAATAATAACGATAACAACAAAAACGACAATAGCAACAATAACAACAATAATAACAAAAACGACAACAATAGTAATAACAATAATAACAATAATAACAAAAACGACAATAATAACAATAATAATCAACCAGATTCTGATGGTACTGTTTATACAGCAAAAGCAGTTTGTGTTCCGGATGAAGAGCTGGATTTTCGCCGATATAATCTGACGATCAATGTTCCGGTATCTACAGATGGGGTGATTGATTTTGATAAGATCACAGCTTCTGGAGATGGAGCATCTTATAACAATGAGTATATTCAATTTGCAAGAAATGGAATTATTAAACAATTGAAATCTGGTATGAAAATTGAAGATTGTGATGTTGTCAGTGGAGCAACCTGTTCTTCAAAAGCAATCAAGGAAGCTTACCAAGACGTTATACAACAAATGGAAAAATAGGGGATAGCATAAGATGAAAATTCAATTGAAAAATTATAAACATTTTATTATGCGCTTGTGCAATCTTGCTTTGATCATTTGTATTTGTTTGGTTTATCATAATATTGCATTAGTGCGTGCACAGAAAGAAGCGAAAATTGAAGCTGAAAATCAGAAACTTTCTGCTGCCTATAAAGATGGTATTTATGAGGGAAGCGGACAGGGATATGGAGGAACCATTGTCGTTCGTGTTACGATTAAAGGAGGAACTATTTCAGATATTAAGATTAAAGAGGCAAAAAATGAAGATCCTGCTTATTTAGATAATGCAAAAAAGATCATGGAGACAATGAAAAAGAAACAAACAGCTAATGTTGATGTAGCCAGCGGAGCAACTTATAGTTCAAAGGGAATTATCACAGCGGTGCAGAATGCATTGAAGGAGGCGTCATAAAATGAAAAAAAGAGATCTTAGACGCCTTACAAGACAAATAATACAAATCGTATTTTTCCTTTGGATGCCGGCTCTTTATACATCCGCATTTTCAGGAGTACGGTATGTGATTGAAAAAATTCGTGCAGGACAACCTATTGAACAAAATGCATTTCTTGTAATGTTCATTGCGTTATGTGGTTTTACCATTTTATTTGGAAGATTTTTTTGTGGATATGCATGTGCATTTGGTACATTGGGAGATGGAATGTTTGCTCTTTCCCAGTGGGTTCAGAAGAAATTAAAAAGAAAGAAGCAACTTCCATGGTTTTCAGCGGAAACCGGAAGAAAACTTCAAAAAATAAAATATGTGTTATTAATTGTCCTAATGCTGATTTACGGATTAGGATTTACAAAAAAATTCCATGGGAGCAGTCCTTGGGAAGTTTTTTCCATGTTGTACACAGGAAAGATCCCAGATGTCGGTTATCTGACGGGATGGGTGATCTTTGTACTGATTCTGGTGGGTATGTGCTTTAAAGAAAGATTTTTCTGCCAATATCTTTGTCCTATGGGAGCAATTTTTGCATGGCTACCAGTTCTTCCGTTTTCTGTTCTTGATAGAGATCGAAGCAGCTGTATTCCAAAATGTCGTGCATGCGAGATGAAATGTCCTGTTGATTATCAAATCAAAAGGGATCAAAAAAATGGCGGAGAATGCATTCATTGCCTTCAGTGTGTGGATGTTTGTCCCAAACAAAATATTCATCTCGGTTTAGGAAAACGATGGAAGGGCAGTGAATTACCGTTTGTTTTTGTAAAACTTATATTGTTTATTGCGCTGTGTCTTTTTGCGCAGAGTTTGTAAAATAAAAAAGTGTGGCATCCAATCTGGATGCTTGCTTTTAACAATGAAGTTAGTCTAAACAAACTATCGTTATTCCCTGAAATTGTAAAAATATGATCGATATCTCTGATAAGGTTTTATCAGGATAAAGATAAATATGTATGTAGGCATTTCCGTACTTTATGCCGAAGTACAAGGCACAATGATTTATTTTTAAAGGAGGTTCACATGAGAAGAACAACAATGTGGAAAAAGAGTCTTACAGTAGCACTTGCAGCAGCAATGATGACAGGTCCGGTTTCAATACCGGCTGTATTTAACAGCAGTGTGGCAATTGTAAAGGCAGAAGAGACTCAGACATCAGGATTAAAGGATCCAAAAACATTAAAAGCAGTTGACGGTTATTATTATGCGACGGTCAACATGGAGTATGCAGATTATTACTATGGAGAAGTCAATAGGACAGTGAATATCACAAGTCTTGATTTATCCAAAGGTGATATTGTAGATGCAAAATATGCAGGTGGATCCTATGACGCTGTTACATCTGCGACTACAACAAAATCCAAAGGGTTTCCAACAACTTATTATATAGAGAATGTAAAGAATAATGAAACTGGGGATGAGGCAACGGGTGTTAATATTAATGGCATTGCAGATGTACAAATTCGTATTCCAGTAGCTTTATATCAAGCGTATTATAATGCTTATACTCAAAATAAAGATAAAAATTTATCGGTATATCAATATCTTGCAAATGCAAAATTCTCGGACAGTGCGTTTGATGAATATAAAGAATTAAATGGAGATGGAACATTTAAAGCCACAACTTCTACATCAGAAGTAAAATCAGAAGTAACAGCAGCGATTACTTCAACTTCTAACTGGGGTAACTGGCAGATTTCTGTAGAAAATCTTCCTTCTTATGTTACAAAAAAAAGTATGGAAGGGGTTATTTTAGAAACTTCTGATGGAGAGAAATATGGTCTTCTTCATGAAGATAACTTATGGCTTCAGCCAAAAGAAATTTCTTTTGCAGCAAGAGAATTTACTGAACCTCATGGAAACCATGTGGCTTATGCACATACAAAGGGTCTGAATGGAAAGACAATTAAAAAAATTACTTATCTGTTAAGAAAGACGGATGCATATGAAGAAAAAGGAAGAGATGGAAGTATTACACAAGTACCAGCATGTGATGGAAAAGATCTTGTGATTCATACGAACCTTTATGTGAAACCATTGTTAAGCAAAAATCAGGAAATTACAGTATCTGAAGGAGCATATAGCGAAAGTGGAACAAAAGTAAAAGTTGATACTTCCAGAGCACCAAAAGATGCAAATTACAATCTTACAAAAGTAACAAAAGGAGCAGGAAGAGCTGCTCAGGTCATTGATCCAACATTGTATAGCTATAAAGATGGTATTCTTACTCTTGATAAGAGTCTTGAAATCGGAGATGATTATACAATCACTCTTGAATCTGAGAAATATGTTGATGTAAAACTTTCGGTATCTATTAAAAAAGCAACAGATATTTCTGTGGCCACATCATTAAGCATATCAAAAGTATATGGAGATAAAGCAATAGATCTTGGAGCAAAATCTGTAGAAGGAACAACTTTAAGTTATAAAACAAGCAATAAGAAAGTTGCAGATGTATCAGATCAGGGAGTTGTTACTATCAAAGGAACAGGATCTGCGACAATTACCGTGACTGCATTTGGTGAAGGCTTTTGCACAGAAACAAAGAAAGTAGCAATCAAGGTAGTACCAAAGAAACAGAATGTAAAAGTAAAGTCTGGTAAACAAAAATTAGATGTATCGTGGACAAAAGACAATCAGGCATCTGGATATCAGTTACAAGTTGGATTAAAGAGTAACTTCAAAGGCGCTAAGACTTATTCGGTGAAAACTTATAAGACTTACAAGAAGACAATAAAGAGTTTAAAATCAAAAAAGAAATATTATGTAAGAGTACGTTCCTATAAGAGCGTTGGAAAGACAAAATTGTATGGAGCATACAGTGCAGTGAAATCTATTACAGCAAAATAATGTAAAAAATAAAAAACATGCATGTTTATTGAATCTTTAATATCTAAGATACTAAAAAGAATAAAAAACATGCATGTTTTTATTGCATTATAAAATTAATTTTTCTTTGTAGCTAGTTCATTGGCAAGGTTTACGATGGTTTCAATTGGGTTTGCCAGTTCACTTTTGTTCATGGCTTCAATATATTTTTCACGATTATCGTAAACAGTGTTTACTGCATTTAATAAAGTCTGGCTTGTTACATCTTTTTCTTGTAGAACGTAGCTGTAACCTTGTTTTTCAAAGGATTGTGCATTGAGGATTTGGTCTCCACGGCTGGCATCTAATCCAAGAGGAATCAGGATGTTTGGTTTGCGTAATGCTAAAAGTTCACAAATAGCATTGGCGCCAGCACGAGATACAACAATATCTGCACAGGCAAAATAGTGTTTCAGTTCTTTTTTTACATATTCAAATTGTTTGTAACCTCTGATATGTGACAGAGATTCATCTAAGTGATTACGTCCACATAGATGAATGATCTGATAGCGTTCTAGCAAGTCATTTAAGTTTGTGCGGATCGCATTGTTGATTGCTACAGAACCAAGACTTCCTCCAATAACAAGAAGCACAGGTTTTTCATCATTGAAATCGCAAAGAGATAAACCAGTTTCTTTCTTTCCCTGGAAGAGTTCCTCGCGAATTGGTGATCCGGTAAGGACAGCTTTTCCCTCTGGTAGATGAGAGATAGTTTCCGGGAAGTTACAGCATACTTTGCTGGCACTTGGAATGCTTAGTTTGTTGGCAAGTCCTGGAGTCATATCAGATTCATGAATGATAACTGGAATATGCAATTTTTTTGCTGCAATTACAACAGGAACTGTAACAAATCCTCCTTTGGAAAAAATAACATCTGGGTGTAGTTTTTTTAATATTTTTTTTGCTTCAAAATATCCTTTTAATACGCGGAAAGGATCACTGAAGTTTTTTAAATCAAAATAGCGGCGTAATTTTCCGGATGATATTCCATAGTAAGGAACGCCGATATCACCAATCAGTTTTTTCTCCATACCGTTATAGGAACCGATGTAAGAAATATCAAATCCTTCATCGATTAGTTTTGGAACGAGAGCCATATTTGGCGTTACATGACCGGCTGTACCACCTCCGGTTAATACGATTCGCTTCATTATGCAGCACCTCCTGAAGGATGTTCTTCTTTATATAATTTTAATGCTCTGGAAAGCTGGTCTGGACAGGATGTACCACGGAATCCGCAAGGAATACCGGAAAGTTTTTCAATAACTTCGTCAATTGGACGACCGATTGCAAGAGCTGCAACACCTGCAGTATTTCCCATACATCCGCCTTGGAATTTTACATCTGTCAGGATACCATTTTCTATTTCAAATTCAATGGCACTGGAACAAGTACCTTTTGTCTTATAAATCATAATTCCCTCCTGTTAACACTGTTTTCATGCTATGTCTCATTATAGCCCATCAGGGAACATGCGTCCAGTGGGCAATTTTGAAATGTTTCATGGCAGTTGTGCTGGTTTGTTTATTTTCTGCATGGTAAAATAAATATAAGAAAAAATATGAAAGAAGAAAAGGGGGAAACGGCATGAGTCGTGTATTTCATTCGGATAGTATTTTATTAAATCAGGCATTTGAGGATAAGATTTCAGCAATAAAAAAAGCAGGAGAAATTCTTATAGATCTGGGATGTATTCAATCAGAGTATATAGATTCGATGATAGAAAGAGATGAAAAGATTTCTGTATATATAGGAAATGGAGTTGCAATTCCGCATGGAATGGCAGGATCTGAAAAATATATTAAGGCTTCCGGAGTATCTTTTATTCAAGTTCCTAAAGGAGTATCTTTTGGGCCAGATAAGATAGCTTACCTTATTATTGGAATTGCTGGAGTTGATGAGGAACATTTAGAAATTCTTGCAAAATTAGCTATCACATGTTCTGATATGGAAAAAATAGAAAAGCTGCGTGTTGCAAAAACAAAAGAAGAAGTTTTAGAAATCTTGTCTGATCTATAAAATTTGTGGTATGCTGACAGAGAGAAAAAGACATCAGGAGGAAAAGAAATTATGATCATTGGAATTATTGGAGCTATGGAAGAAGAAGTCAGCACACTGATTGAGTCCATGGAAGAAAAAGAAAAAAGCAGTTTTGCAGGAATGGACTTTTATAAAGGAGTTTTGCGCAAAAAAAATGTTGTAATTGTGCAGAGTGGAATTGGAAAAGTCAATATGGCGATCTGTACACAGATTCTTGTAGATAAATTTCAAGTGACACATTTAATTAATACCGGGGTAGCCGGAGGATTATATAAAGATATTGAAGTTGGAGATATTGTAATTTCAAGCGATGCTGTTCAGCATGATATGGATGCTACAGGATTTGGATATGAGCCAGGTGTAATTCCAAGAATGGAAACATCTATTTTTGAGGCAGATAAAGGGCTGATTTCTATTGCAGAAGAAGTATGCAAAGAGGTAAATCCAGAAATTCAGTGCTTTACTGGCCGTGTAGTTAGTGGAGATCAGTTTATTTCAGATAATGAAAAGAAACATCAGCTGATATCACAATTTGGCGGATATTGTGCAGAAATGGAAGGTGCATCTATGGCACAGGCTGCTTATCTGAATCATATTCCATTTATCGTTTTACGTGCAATTTCTGATAAGGCAGATCAGGAAGCAACCGTAAGTTATGAGGAATTTGAAAAAGCAGCAATCAAACACATTGTTCGTCTGGTTCTTGGTATTTTAGACAGAGAATAATCGAACTTTGTAAGATGATTTTTCTTAAGTTTCCATAGGGACTCTTTTATAATGATAACAAAAGGAGATGTGGATATGGAAATCTTAAAGGAAACATTTTTTATTCAGGGGCTGGCATCGGCACTGGTGATTGCATTACTTGTAAAATTGATTGTATTTAGAAGTTATCACCGTTTATTGTCAGCTGCAAATGATATGGACAAGCCGAAACGGCACTGGATCGGAATACTGAAGAAGAAATTTGAAAATTACTATCAACTCAATGCGAAGATACATAATGCTTCTTGCATCGTTGATCAGTATTTTGAAAATCATCGGATCTTTGGTATTCCGGTTTCTTTTTGGGAACAAATACCGGGATTTTGTGGTATTTTATGTATGCTGCTTGGATGCCTTGGTGCGATACGAGGAATGATAGAAGGAATCGATTTCTTTTTATGGTTTCGAAGTTTAATGATCAGTGTGTCTGTTGGCTTTTTAATTTTTATGATCGATAATCTTTTCCTTCTAGATCATTTGAAAAAAAGAATACGGAGCACTTTGATTAATTATCTGGAAAATATTTTACCCAATAGAGAGAATAAGGCGGAAGGAAA
>SKEG01001477.1_pt1 | contig 18244 bp, 13 predicted proteins | sample 4826631 | NCBI WGS metagenome assembly SKEG01 (sample SAMN11008815, study PRJNA524170) | human gut metagenome | biome: Human fecal sample; material: Feces; isolation source: fecal sample from pouch patient p26, p34, p50 | host: Homo sapiens | place: Israel: Tel-Aviv | collected 2016-11-02
CGATTTATACTCGTAATATTAATGAAGCTGATGAGTATTGTACTGACCGACTTTTACGTGGCTATTGTGGTGCGTGGTTCGCTGGAATTACAGGAACAAAAGTAGACTCCTTAGATTGTGATCTTATCGATGGTTTAGCCAAGTTACATCCAAATTGGCAAGTTGTTGTAGAAGCCGATGGGGCGAAGGAAAAATGGCTCAAGGCGCCTAAGACGACTGAGCCTGTCATTCCATCTCTTACAAAGACTACGATTGGTCTCGTAAATCTACAAATGCTAGGGGCCCCATTAGATGATGAGCACGTACATAATATCGAGCTCGTTCAAGATATCGTAAAACGCGATATGGGGGCTATTGTAACTCCGCGTATGTTGGCTGATCTTGTTTTGCATAAACAAGGTTTATTCCAATATAGTAAAGGCAAGAAAATATTGTTCTGTACTGGTTATGAAACAGTGCAACATCGCATTATCGATGATTTTATTGATCATATTGTTGATAGCGATATTACGGCTATCATTTTGGCTGATGGATATAAAGCAAGTTGTGAAATCCGTCGCATTATTCAATGTCGGTAGGTACTCATGACTATTATGAAAGCAAATTGTGATACCGCTTTTATTCCCATGAGAGACCCCATAGACCGTCGTCCTTTGCATATTGGCATTGTCCTCCTTGTGGGAGGGCAATCCAAGCGCATGGGATGTAATAAGCAACTCTTACCATGGCGTGGTAAGACTGTTCTAGATGCGGTCTGTGGGGCTCTTCAATGTGGATGGGGTGGACAGGTAGTTTCAACTATGTCCTGTAAACTACCTTTTGTGGCGGTTACTGGTGATGATCATGAGAAACTAGAATCTATTGTCACAAGCTATGGTTTTGAGGCGATTCGAAATGACCATCCTGAACTGGGGCAAGGAGTATCCATAGCGTTGGGATTACATCATTTGGTGAATACGGCGCCCATACCGCTAGACGGTATTCTCTGTTCAGTAGGGGATCAACCACTTCTGACGAGTGCTGTTGTACATGAGGTCATTAGTGCATTTAGTGATAACTTTCATCCGAAAACTATCGTTGTTCCACATTATGGGGCGAATTGTCATTCGGGAAATCCCGTTCTCTTTGGTTCCCATTGGTTTGATTTTTTACAACAGATTCAAGGGGATCAAGGCGGTAAGACCATTATTCGTGGTGAGGGTCAAGCCCATGTCGTGAAATTATGGATTAGTGATGATGTTGGCGACGATATTGACACACCCGATGATTTTGAGCGTTTGAAACATCGTGAAAGTGAGGCATTATGAAACCATTGGTACTTATGCGTGGAGGTGGAGACATCGCTTCCGGTGCTGTATATAGATTGAGACGGGCGGGCTATCCCGTTGTAATTAGTGAAATAGCGATTCCTACCATGATTCGCCGCGAAGTATGTTACGGTAATGCGGTTCATCGTGGAGAAATGATTTTGGAACGTTTTGTTGCTCGTCATGTGTCTCTTGGTGAAGTGAAGGATACATTGGCACAGGAAATCATCCCCGTTGTCACTAGCTCATATGAGGAATTATTGGACACTTTAAAACCAGAGATTGTAGTCGATGCTATTTTAAGTAAAAAGAATCTTGGTACAAAACGGGATGATGCAGAGCTCGTTATCGGTGTGGGCCCTGGATTTACTGCTGGAGAAGATGTAGATGTGGTCATTGAAACGATGCGTGGTCATTCATTAGGTCGCTGTATCTATGATGGACCAGCTCAACCTAATACAGGTATCCCTGGAAATGTAGGTGGCTACACTCATGAGCGCGTTATTCATTCTCCAAAGGCTGGACTATTTACAGCAAAACGTCATATTGGGGATTCTGTACAAGCTAATGAAGTAATTGGTTATGTTGATGAAGAACCAGTAAGAGCAAAAATTACAGGTATTCTACGAGGCATTTTAAAAAGTGGGCTTATCGTATCAGATCATTTTAAGTTGGCTGATGTGGATGCTCGTTGTGAAGAGTCTCATTGCTATAGTATTTCAGATAAATCCCTTGCTGTCGGTGGAGGTGTATTAGAGGCTGTTACCGCTTGGGATTATGAAAGGAATCTAGATGGAAACAATTTATGATGTGATGAAAGATCGTCTACAGGTTACTGAAACTACTGTGATGGTTACTGTTCTATCCGGTCCTCGTCAAGGGGATAAGACTATTTATGCTGAAGATGGAAGGGTTCTATACGGAACTCCTATTGAAGGATTTACTGTAGATAAAGCAAAACTAAATTCTCTCTGTATGGTAGGCGAAATGGAGTGTTTCGTACAACCTGTAGAAAATGATCCGTCAGTTCTCGTATTAGGTGCAGGTCATGTTAGCCGAGCTATTACTGATTTGCTGTTGTTTATTGGATGTCGTGTTACAGTCGTAGATGACCGTCCAGAATATGTAGTTCCTGAATTCTTTGATGAACGTGTCATACGTAAATGCTTACCTTTAGAAAACTTCAAGAACGATTTACCTCTTGATGAATATACTGGTTTTATCATTGTGACACGTGCTCATGAGTACGATAATATATGCTTAGAACAATTACGAGGGTACTTGCCTACCTATATGGGCGTTATGGGCAGCCAAAAACGGATCCATCACGCTTTTGAAGTGTTGCGTGAGCAGGGATGGACTCAAGATGAGTTAGATATGGTATATGCGCCTATTGGGCTAGATTTAGGAGCTCAAACGCCTGAGGAAATTGCATTATCTATCGTTAGTGAATATTTGGCAGTGGTGCGTGGAAAAAAAGGCGGCTCATTGCGGAAAGGTAGAGTGATCCATGAATCGTGAGTTTATTGAATACCTTAGTGAACGTAAAAACGAAACCTTAGCAGTAGCCACTATTTTATATACCTGTGGATCCACACCTCGTAAAGCTGGTACATCTATGGTTGTATTTCCAGATGGATCTATTTTTGGTACTATCGGCGGCGGACGTGCGGAAAATGAAATCCGCCTAAGTGCAGTGGACTCTTTGAATAAAAAAGAAGCTCACCGTCGTATCGATGTTCATCTCGATGATGACGTAGCTGTTAAAGAAGGCATGGTTTGTGGGGGCCAAATGGATGTTTGGATTGAAACACAAAACATCTAATAAAAATCTCATTCAGCGTTTGTTTATAAATTTACAGTACTCTCAAAATGAGTTAAAATATAAGGTACAGTCAAAGAATTGATTGTACCTTATTATTTTGTATAAGGAGCTATTTTTATGCATATTGACGCACTTATACATACCTTTAGGCTTCTTGATATTGTTGATATCATAATCGTTGCTATTGGTATTTACTATTTATATAAATTGCTTAAAGATACACGGGCCGTTTCTCTTTTAAAAGGTCTCGTTATGTTGGCAATTTTTAATTTATTGAGTCATCTGTTAAATCTATACGTTATCAACTGGATTTTGCAACAAAGTATGACCGTTCTTCTCTTTGCGTTACCCGTTGTATTCCAACCTGAATTGCGTCGTGCTCTAGAACAATTGGGGCGTGGCCGAATTTTCAGCAAGGCACAAAATGTAAACGAAGAAGAAATGGATATGGCCATTAATGAAGTGATGGCTGCGGCTCGAGTTATGTCTCGCGAACATACGGGGGCACTTATCGTTTTTGAACGTGAAATAGGTCTCAATGACTTTGTAGATACTGGTATTCTTATCGATGCTGTATTGAGTCGCGAGTTGATTAAAAATATCTTTGTTCCTAGTACACCGCTTCATGATGGGGCCTTGATTATTCGTGATGGGCGAATCCGTGCAGCGGGCTGCTTGTTGCCGTTGACTGAGGACCGTACATTGAGTACCGAACTAGGTACACGTCACCGTGCAGCTATTGGCTTATCTGAGCAAACAGACGCTGTGGTAGTCGTTGTCAGTGAGGAAACAGGGACCATCTCTTATACATATGGGGGTCATATTTATCGCCATTTACCAGAGGATCAAATTAAAGAGGCATTGCGCACCTTTATGGAACGCCCTCGTCAAACCATTACTAGTATGTGGAAATGGAGGGCAAATAAATGATGATTCATTTGAAACGCAATTGGCCTGCTAAATTATTATCCTTGTTAGCAGCTATCGTTATGTGGTTCTTTATCATGCGCGATCAGAACCCTGTGATGGAAGTAACCTATACAATACCTGTACAGGTTCAAAATCTTAATTCTGGCTATATCATAGAAGATGCACCAGATGTGGTCCGTGTTGTTCTGGCTGGTCCACGTGATACCATTATGTCTATGAAATCAGATAATTTACGGGCTTATATTGATGCATCTGGTGTAAAACCAGGTCAAAATAATGTAACTATTAATTTTACGCCTCCGGCAGGGATGAATCTTGTGGAGGTTAAACCAGATACCATCACTATCAATGTTGATGAATATGCAGAGAAAACGATTCCTGTTGAAATAGTTCCAATCGGCAAGTTCTCTGATGATATTGCTTTGAAATCGGTAACGATTGTGCCGAAAGAGGTAACTGTTTCTGGTCGTAAGCAACAAGTTAATGCAGTGAGCAAGGTTGTGATGAAAGTCAATGTGGCTGGTCAAACGAAGAACTTTAGCGCTGTTAGTACTTTAGAAGCTTGGGATACGGCAGGTAATGTACTGGATGTACATATTAATCCAAACCAAGGCCAAGCACAATACGAACTTAACTTATTACGTAAAGAAAAGGCCGTTCCTATTACTGTTCCGACTGTTGGTACAGTAGCAGAAGGTTATGAAGTTAAATCCACGTCTGCTACACCAACGCAATTAACAGTTACAGGTCGTGAAGAAATGATTAATTCCGTTACAGAAATACAAACGGAACCTATCGATGTATCGGGTGCTACTGAAACTGTACAGGGTAACTATAATTTAGTATTACCGAATGGAGTTAATAGCAATACCACAACGGTACGGGTGAAAGTAGAAATACAAAAGAAAGTACTTAATGGATGATAAGTTTTTTGTGAGGCTTTAAAATCTTGCGACGAAGACCCTAATAGAGTGAATATTTCTCTATTAGGGCCTTTTTATGATTTATATATTAGCTTTTATAGTAGTGTTGTATAATAAAGATGTATGACTATTTTCTTACAGATTAAGTGGTAAAGAATTTTGGTCAAAGATTAAAGAAGTAGACTCACCTAAAAGGGAGGGTTTAATAGGAAAGATATGATTAGAATAATAAATCTCCGCGTGGCTGTTACGGTTAAGTCGGATATCAAAAGTATTGTAGAAAAGAAATATCCCCCGTTACGTGGTGCTATCGAAACGATTCATGTTGTTCGACGTGCCGTAGATGCCCGTAAGAAGCCAAACATTGTTTTTGTATATACCCTATTCATTGAGGTTCATAATGAAGATCAAGTCATGAAAAAGCTTGGTAAACAAAAGGATGTATCTGTATTTGCTGCAGAAGATCCAGAACCTATCGTTTTGGGGTCTGTACCATTAGCACATCGTCCTGTTGTTATGGGCTTTGGCCCTGCGGGGATGCTGGCAGCCTTTTACTTAGCTCGTGAAGGCTATCGCCCAATCGTGCTTGAACGCGGTCAAGATGTAGATACACGTAGTCATGACGTAGAGGCATTTTGGAAAAAAGGCATATTTAAGCCTGAGTCCAACGTACAATTTGGGGAAGGCGGTGCAGGAACTTTTTCCGATGGTAAGTTGACAACTCGCATTACCCATCCGCGTTTGCATGAGATATCTAAATACTTTGTAGAGTTTGGCGCGCCTGAAGAAATTTTATATAAACATAAACCTCATGTAGGTACTGATAAATTGCGTACCATGGTAAAAGCCATGCGTGAGCGCATCATCGAATGGGGCGGTGAAGTCCGCTTTGGTTCTAAGGTAACGGATTTATTGATTGAAAATGACCGTATCGTAGGCGTTGAAGTTAATGGTAGTGAGCGTATTGATACGACTGTTGTTTTGTCTGGTGTAGGCCATAGTGCACGTGACACGTATGAAATGCTTTATAAACGCAATGTGGAAATGACGGCAAAACCATTTGCTATCGGTGTTCGTATTGAGCATGATCAGGCTGTAATTGATGAGTCCCAATATGGTGTAGAACCATCTAGTTTGGGCCTCGGTGCAGCAGAATATTCTCTCGTATACCACGATAAAGAATCAGGCCGTACTGCATATAGCTTCTGTATGTGCCCAGGAGGTCAAGTAGTAGCATCTGCCTCTGAAAATGGTGGTGTTGTCGTAAACGGTATGAGTTTATACGCTCGGGACAGCGGTGTTGCTAATAGTGCTATCGTAGTCAACGTAGGTCCAGATGACTTTGGTACTCATCCATTAGATGGCGTCGCATTTCAACGAGAATGGGAACGCAAAGCCTATGAGTTGGGCGGTTCTAACTTCTATGCGCCTGCACAAACTGTAGGGCAGTTTTTAGGACTTTCACAAGCTCCTAGCGTACAAAATAGTATATATAGCTACGAGCCAGGTGTCGTAAATTGTGATTTACATGATTGCTTGCCATCATTCGTCACATCCGTATTAGAGCGGGCCTTGCCATACTGGGGCCGTCGCATCCGAGGCTTTGATGATCCTGCGGTGTGTATGACAGGCGTTGAAACGCGTACCTCTGCACCGCTCCGTATGGGACGTAATGAAGAACGCATTTCTCCTACTGTAGGAGGTTTCTATCCTATGGGTGAGGGGGCTGGCTATGCAGGGGGAATTATGAGTGCTGCCCTTGATGGTGCGGAAACGGCCATTTTATGTATGGCAAAATACGCAAAACCTAATTAGTGGGGAATTATACTGATGGATTGAATTACAGTATAGATTCATACTATTTATGTAATATAGATGTGACTTTATAGTAGGTATGCTTTCTATATTATGATATAATACACAACAGTAATTATTGAAAAGATACACACGGTAGATATATAGACTTGTGAAACTTTCACAAATCCTTAGAGGAGGATAATTATGGCTCGTTTATTTGGTACAGATGGTGTACGTGGTGTTGTTAATGAGTTTTTAACGCCGGAATTAGCCTATCATTTAGGTCGTGCGGCAGGAACGCATTTTGGTAAGAAAAAGGATCATCCTACGTTCTTGATTGGTCGCGATACGCGAATTTCTGGTTCTATGCTTGAAAGTGCATTAGCGGCGGGCATTTGCTCTGTTGGCGGTAATGTAGTGATTGCAGGTGTTATCCCAACACCAGCAGTAGCGTATCTTGTACGGCAACAAGGTTTTGATGCGGGTGCTGTTATTTCTGCATCCCACAACCCATATCCAGATAATGGCATTAAATTCTTTGATGGTAATGGCTATAAATTACCTGATGAAGTGGAAGATGAATTGGAAAAATATGTTCGTCAAAGCGCAGATAATGAATTGGCGCGTCCTACGGGTGATGGTATTGGTAAAATTGAGTTCAATAGTAACTTGGCTCATTTATATGCTCATTTTGTACGTCACACAATCGATACGTCCCTTGAAGGGTTGACTATCGTTTATGATGGTGCTAATGGCGCAGCTTCCAGTGTAGGTCCGGAAATTTTGTCTGGACTAGGGGCTAAAGTCATCAATATTAACGTGAATCCAGATGGTTTGAATATCAATCATCATTGTGGTTCCACACATATTGAAGGCTTACAAGTAGCCGTACAACAACATAATGCAGACCTTGGTATTGCTAATGATGGCGATGCTGACCGCTGTTTATTGGTTGATGAAAAAGGTCAAGTCCTCGATGGTGATCAAATCATGTTGCTATGCGCCCTTAAGTTGAAAGAAGAAGGTAAACTTAAAGGTGATACCATAGTTGGTACCGTTATGAGTAATATTGGATTCCATAAAGCAGCAGAAGAACTTGGTATGAAAACAGTTTCCACTGCTGTTGGTGATCGATATGTATTGGAATACATGCGTGAACATAATCTTTCCGTTGGTGGTGAACAATCTGGTCACGTAATCTTTTTAGATCACAACACCACTGGTGACGGCATGTTAACAGCTGTTCAAGTGGCAGCTCTTATGAAGGAGAAAAAGCAACCTCTTTCTGAGTTGGCCGGCATTATGACAAAATACCCACAAGTTCTTGTAAATGTTCGTGTAGCTACAAAAACTGGCTGGGAAGACAATGACCTCATCAAAGCTGCTATCGTAACAGCTGAAGGAGAACTTGGTGACGAAGGTCGCGTCTTAGTACGTGCATCCGGGACAGAACCACTCATTCGTGTCATGGCTGAAGGTCCTAACCAAGAAGAACTACAATCCCTATGCCAAGAAATTGCTGATATTATCGGTAGAGAACAAGGGCTTGCGGATTAACTCTTAATGAGTAGTTTGATACTACTTCGTTTGGTTCCATTCTACAATTTATATCAAAGGTATACCCTCCTATATATGTCCCTTTGCTCCGTCCTACGTAAAGTCGCTGCAGGAACATATATAGGAGGGTATTTATTTTATATTTATTTAGGATGGTTACCGAATGGAACCATTACTATCTCGCGGATATTTCTACACTAAACCATTTCTACTCATAAGAGTTATTTCTGGTATAGAGAGGAGGAGAGAAGAGATGATGTAATTCATCTCACATATAGTTAAGAGCCCTGTTGGTATTATTGTAAGTACGTATATAGGGAGTGATTATGTTATTATAGCTATATAGTTTAAGTCTTACTGGTAAATAGTTAAGGTGTAGTATGAAGAATATAAATCAAGGTGAACTTAAGACTCTCAGTAATGAGTGTCACAATATTGTAGATTCTGCTTGTGAGCTTGCATATATTGAGTCACATTTTAGACGAGAAAAAAATTCACAACAGATTTTGGAAGACTTTTTAGAAAAATATATTAATGAATTGAATAATGTTGACAAAGCTAAAGCTTATACTAATTTAGCTTTTTATTATAATGATGAGGGTAATATAAAAGAATATAACTATCTATCTGCAGCTGTAAAGCTAAATTCTCCATATATAGAGACTTACAGAGGGTTGGCTTTATATCATTTTTCAGCTTATAGAGAGAAAGGTTCTGTAGAGGAATTGAAGGAAAGCTTACATGCCTTTGAAAAGGGAAGAACAGTATCCGATGGTTATGAAATGAACTTTGGCTATGCAGTGTGTTTATTTGAGCTTAAGCAATATGAGAAACCAAAGGTCATTTTTGAAGAGTTATTAAAAGACTACCCAAATAGAATGCGATTATTACTCTGCATTGCTTATTGTGATGTCTATTTAGGGAATAAAAAACAAGCCCTTGAATATTTGAAGTATATTAAGAATGGAGATGATCCCGAATATTATCTAGATGATGAAATTTGTGAGTTTGATATTTTTTATGCTTATTATGTATTAGATGAGTATAGACTGTTTTTAGAAGAATGTGAAAAGGCCAAAGAATACTGTGATTTAAGTGAAGGACCTTATTATTTTGGCCTCTGGACTATGAATCAACATGACCAATTCCATCGTGAAGTCGATAAACAACGAACAGAAATATTGGCATGCATTGAAAATGCAAAAATGGACGAAGACTTTGATAGCGAAGAAGAAAAGCAGGACTATATCAAAAGCTGGGAAGATGATTTAGAGAATCTAAATTTGTTGGAACATAAAATTAAAGATGAAAACTACAAGCCTATGGTTGAATTAAAACTGTGGCCTATATATGGCTGCTATTTAATAGACTGTTTAATTCATAACTTATAATACGCTAACTTCATAGTGATAGAGCTAAAGAATATTTATATAGTTGAAGGTTTTTATAGTTTTGATTGCAAAAGAATAGCACTACTTTGGATTGGAATAATTCAAAGTAGTGCTTTTATTATTATTTATCAGCCACAACGAGTTTGTATCCATTTAAGTGAATGTTACTACCTGTTGTGTCTTCGTTGTTCAAGGATTTTACATAGCTGTCGCCTGTGAGTATCCAATTGGAGTCTTTGCTGAGTTTCACAGTTACTTCTTTAGCAGCATTGTCTGTGTTTACAGCGCCTACAAGGCTAGATCCATTTGTCATGTCTAGTGCGATGGTACTGATTGAATCAGCCATAATATTACCGCTTAGTTCTTGATTAGATGTGCGGAGTGTAAGATGACCGCCGTTCTCACCAGTTTTTCCCCAACGGGAGTCGGCAGCTGCTTTCACTAGGGTAGAAGTGTTCGGCATAGAGATTACATTGTTAGAAAGGTCTACTTCAGCAGTAGTGTTGTTTACATAGAGGAACGCACCCGTAGCGTGAGTTGTAAGTGTATTATTCTCTGCTTTTAGACGAGCAATGCCGCTTTCAGCATCACCAGAGAAGCTTTGATATAGCATGAAACCATTATCTTTGTAGCCTGTTACATTGGAGTTTGTTAGGGTAATGGAGTTCTTACCTTCTACGACGCCAACTTCACTGTTATTCGCTATGCCGTTGACATTGTTTACCATAATATTACCCGTGGAGTAGATAACAGGACTGCCTTCGCCAGATGTCGTAAGTTTGGCTGCTTCTGCGGTAATAGTGCCTTCTCCGCGATCTGTAGCAAGTGTGGCAGAATGAGCACCTTCAGTGGTGATAGTTAGATTTTTGCCATTTACAGTGCCTTTGTAAGTGGCATCTAAACCACGAGAGGAATCGCTTTTTGTGTGAATATTGGTGTTTTCTACGTTGATAACAGAGCCTTCACCAGTGGCAAAGACTGCGTTAGAGCCTTTAGAATTAGATGTAATATTGCTACCTTTGATGTTAATTTGGCTACCCTCGATACCGAGGACTACTGCATTTTGACCACGGAAATTGCTATTGTCATCGCTTGTAGTGTCGCCTGTTTTATCGAAAACGCTATTTTCAATATCAATTACCGCTTTATTTTTACCGATGAAAGCATTCTGATCGGCCGTTGTGTTTGTCATCGACTCATGCGCAATGGATTTGTTTTCTGTAACGATAGTTGTGCCTTTGAAAGTACTAGGATCTACTTCAATTTGTGGTGCCATCCCATTAGGGGCTCCATTCTGCATAGCCGTTGGAGGCATACCGTTAGGAGTGCCAGAAGGAGGATTTCCATTTGGAGGCATTTGGTTAGACGTGCCTGTAGGGGAGTGAACGGCAGGTGGTTTGCCGTGAGGTGCACCGTTTGGAGATGTGCTTCCTTGTGCGGATGGTACTGTTTTAGTTTGTTCTGTTGAGGTTACAACTGCTACGTTGGTACTAGTTTGAGTCTCTGCGGCTAAGGTTGGGATAACCGCTAATGTAGACAGAGCTGCACCAAGGACTGCAGGTAATACCCAACGACGCAATTTTCTATATGATAAACTGTTCTTTTTAATTTTATGTTGCTTCTTTATAGTTGTTTTATTCATGATTAATATCTCCCAAATTATATACATATATTTTGAAAATACAACAAAATCTAATTGTGTAAAATTTAGAATGATAGAAGTATAATTTCTTACAATGAAAAGGACGTGAAGCATAGAAACAATCTTTTCTATTCTTTTTGAATTATCTGTGGTGGTTTACTTTTTATCGATTTTTTTAGTATAATATACCTCAGTACATATTTTATTTTGTACTGATTCTGCCGTATATCATAGAAAGGAATTCCAAATTCGTAAAGGCGAATAGCGCAAGTACCCGCGAAGGCAGTCGTTAGGGTAGACGAGGTGAAGAGTGATCGAGTCATCAGCGGATGCTCTTCCGGCATATTCATGTCGTAACAGGTATTAAAAAGCCCATCGGTAACGATGGGGACAAAGTATATCTGAATGAATTGTATTGAACTAATATTTAATACATTAAATAGAATATTAATCTAGAACATTAATTAGTTAGCCTTAGTTTTTGCTGGGGCTAGAAATGCCCCCAGTTATAGGAGGATATACGTATGTGCGGTATCGTAGGATACATTGGCTTTAATCAAGCATCTGATTTCTTGTTGGACGGTATGGCAAAGTTAGAATACCGTGGTTATGACTCTGCAGGTATTGCTGTTATCGGCCCTGAAAATGTAATTAAAATTCAAAAGAAGGTTGGCCGTCTTGCTAATCTTGAGGCAGTTGTGAAAGCAGATCCTAATGAAGGAACTGTAGGTATTGGTCATACACGTTGGGCTACACACGGTCGTCCATCCGACATGAACGCCCACCCTCATGCATCTGAAGATGGTAAATTTGCTGTTGTACACAACGGCATTATTGAAAACTACATGCCTTTAAAAGAAGAGCTTATTGCAAAAGGGTACCATTTCAAATCTGAAACTGATACAGAAGTTGTAGCTCATTTGTTAGAGGATATGTACGATGGCGATTTCGTGGGCACAGTACGCCGCATGCTAGCTCGTGTTGATGGTGCGTATGCTCTTGAAATCATCTGCTCCGATGAGCCAGATAAAATCATTTGTACTAAAAAAGAAAACCCATTGGTTATCGGCCTTGGCAAAGGTGAAAACTTTGTAGCATCCGATATTCCAGCTATCATTAACTACACACGTGATACATACATCTTGAGCGATGGTGAATTAGCTATCGTAACTCGTGATAATGTATCCGTATTCGACCGTGAAGGTAACCCTGTTGATAAAGAGGTATTCCATGTAAACTGGAATGCGGAAGCAGCAGAAAAAGGTGGTTATGAGCATTTTATGTTGAAAGAAATTCATGACCAACCTAAGGCTGTACGCGATACATTTGGTACACATATTTCTGAAGACGGTAAGACAGCTATCTTTAATGAGCTAAATTGGACTGCTGAAGATGTAGCAGCTTTCAATAAAATTCTCATCGTTGCATGCGGTACTGCATACCATGCAGGTCTTGTAACAAAACAATATATTGAAAACTTGGCGCGTATTCCAGTTGATGTGGAAATAGCATCTGAATACCGTTACAGCAACCCGTTGACTGATGATAAAACATTATGTATCGTTATTAGTCAATCTGGTGAAACATCCGATACATTGGCGGCTTTGAAAGAAGCTAAACGCCTTGGTGCTAAATCCTTGGCTATTACTAATGTTGTTGGTTCCAGCATTTCTCGTGAAGCAGATAATAAAGTTTACACATGGGCTGGCCCTGAAATCTCTGTAGCGTCCACAAAAGCGTACACTACTCAATTAGTAGCGGGCTTGTTATTCGCCGTATACCTAGGTCAATTAAATGGTAAATTAAATCCAGCCTTAGCCGAAGAAATTCTTAGCGGCGTTAAAAACTTACCATCCTTGATTCATGAAATCTTTGAAGTAGACGAAGATATGAAAGCCTTTGCTAAACATTATGGCTTCAAATCTGATGCATTCTTCTTGGGCCGTGCTATCGACTATGCAGTAGCGATGGAAGGTGCTTTGAAGTTGAAAGAAATTTCTTACATCCACGCTGAAGCATATGCTGGTGGCGAATTGAAACATGGTACATTGGCTCTTATCGAAGAGGGCGTACCTGTTATCGCATTGGCTACACAAGAGGATGTGTACGATAAGATGATCAGCAACATCCGAGAGGTAAAAGCTCGTGAAGCTATTGTAATCGGTATTGGCATGAAAGGTGACGAAGAATTATCTAAACACGTAGACCACACAATTTATGTGCCTCGTGCGAATAAATTTATCGCTCCAATCTTAGCGGTTGTACCATTGCAACTATTGGCGTATTATGCAGCAATTACACGCGGTGCAGACGTAGATAAACCACGTAATTTGGCTAAATCTGTAACCGTAGAATAATATATAACCAACAGTGTCAAAGCACTGTTGGTTTATTTCAATATAGGGAGACTATTATGGCAGTTATATTTTCCGGCATCCAACCAAGTGGGGAGTTAACACTTGGTAACTATTTGGGGGCTTTACGTAATTTCTTAGACTATCAAGATACTGATGAATGTTACTATTGTATCGTTAACCAACATGCGATTACGGTACCGCAAGATCCAAAAGAATTATTTCAAAACACTCGTAATTTGGCTGCATTGTACCTTGCGGTTGGCCTTGATCCTAAAAAGGTAACATTGTTTGTTCAATCTGAAGTACCTGAGCATGTTAAGCTCGGTTGGGTTATGCAATCTATTAGCTATGTTGGCGAATTAGAGCGTATGACTCAGTACAAGGATAAGTCTCAAAAGCAAGGGGATTCTATTCCTACAGCATTGCTTACGTACCCACCATTGATGGCGGCAGATATCTTGCTATATGGTACAAACTATGTTCCTGTAGGGGAAGACCAAAAGCAACATCTTGAGTTGACTCGTAATTTGGCAGAGCGTTTTAACCGTAGATTCGGTGAAACTTTCGTAGTACCTGATATCAAGGTAGGCGAAGGTGGTGCTCGCGTTATGAGCTTACAAGAGCCAATTAAGAAAATGAGTAAATCTGATGATAACCAAAATGCTACCATTCGCCTTTTGGATGCACCAGATTTGATCGTGAAAAAATTGAAACGAGCTCAAACTGATTCTGATAATGCGGTTCGCTATGATAAAGAAAATAAACCTGGCATCTCTAACTTGATGGGAATCTACCGTGCTATTACAAAAGACAGCTACGAAGCTATCGAAGAAATGTACGCAGGTAAAGGTTATGGCGTATTTAAATCCGATATTGCCGATCTTTTAGTAGCAACCCTTGAGCCAATTCAACAACGTTACAATGAATTGATTACAAGTCCTGAGTTGGATGTAATTCTCGATGAAGGGGCTGCTAAGGCTCATGCTAAAGCGAGTCAAATGTATCGTAAAGTAGAGCAAGCTATGGGCTTGTGCCGTAAATAAAATCATATAGTAGACTTTCAATTTGTGAGGTAAACCATGACGAAACAAGAGGCGATGGAACGCTTTTCATCAGGTGCCGTACAACAGAGCTTAGAAATACATCGTGGTATACAATGGACCGGTCGCATCATCGGTCTAGTTGCGTGTGCGTTGATTGTAAAATATATGCCTTCAGACTGGGCGGAACGTGTATGGTATTATCTGTTGTTGCTCGTGATATTATGGACCCTTCATAGATTAGGTGAAAGTCAAGCTTTTATCTGTGAAAAGGGCCTCGTGTTAAAACGTAGGCCTTTTTCTGTGAAAGAATACTTTCACAGTTTATTCTATGGGGATGAATATTTCGTCTTTGTTGATTATGAGCATATTATTGGATTCACTGAGGAATGGCGTGAGTTGCAAGCAATGAATGGTCATGGTGGGATCTATGTGATACCACTTGATCTGCATCAGGTGGCGTACAAGGATAAAATGGCGATGATTGAGGCCATTCATAAACATACGCAGTCATAAAGTATAAGTACGTAGCATCATGCAATATAGGCATACAGAAATATAAATATAGGACTACAGAAACATAAAGCAAATGAATCTAGAATCATAAACTATATATGTGGAGAGTCTGTAAAATAAAAAATGTAAAATTCATCGAATTAACTATTTACAACTTTAATGAACTAAAGTATAATACAATCATTAAGTACGGAATCTAAATCTGTATTGAACATATTATTAAGTAGTAAATAGGCGATAATCGCCGTGGAGGATAGTTATGAATTGGAAAAAGATGATGGCCGTTGGCCTTGCAGCCGTGTCTATGATGGCATTTGTAACAGGTTGTGGCGGTGACGCTAAAAAAGCTAGTACAGAATTGCCTAAGAAAGTTGTTATCGGTTTAGATGATAGTTTTCCTCCAATGGGCTTTAAAGATGAAAAAGGTGAAATCGTTGGCTTTGATATCGACATGGCTAAAGAAGCAGCTAAACGTGCTGGCATGGATGTAGAGTTCAAAGCTATCGACTGGTCTAGTAAAGAAGCGGAACTAAAATCTAAAAAAATTGATGCTTTGTGGAATGGTTTAACAGTCTCTCCTGAGCGGGAGAAGAATATTTTGTTCTCCAATACATATATGAAGGATAAACAATACGTCATTGTTCGTAATGACGATGACTCCATTAAAGGTAAAGCCGATTTAGCTGGTAAGGTAGTAGGCGTGCAACAAGCTAGTACTGGTGAAGCAGCATTGCAAAACGATCCAAGCGGTAAGACTGTTAAAGAAACAAAATCCTATGCGGATTTTGTAAGTGCCTTCATGGATCTTGGTATTGGTCGTGTTGATGCGGTTATTGCTGATGGTGTAATCGCTCGTTATCTCATGACAAAAGAACCTGGTAAATATAAAATCGTAGAAGGTACTGACTACGGTGTTGATAATTTCGCTGTTGGCTTCCGCAAAGATGATACTGCTTTGCGTGACAAAATTAATGGTATCTTAGCTGAAATGAAAAAAGACGGTACTGCTGATAAAATTGCTGAAAAATGGTTAGGATCAGGCGCAGACTTAGATAAGAGCGATGCTAAATAGTACAATTCGTGATATACTAATAGTACTATGGTCAGTAGGTACAACTGATAATTAAAGAACGAAATGTACACTAGAGAAGCGGCCAGATGGCCCTTCTCTAGTCGTGTTTTGAAGGAGTCTTTCATGTTAGATTATTTATTGCAGATTATCCCAACCATCGCTGATGGTTTAAAGGTAACCGTATCGCTATTCTGTATTGTATGGATTTTATCTATTCCTGGTGGCATTTTAATGGCTATGTTACGCCTATCTAAATTGCCTTTAGTAGATAAGCTTGTTGATGCTTTTGTATATTTAATGCGGGGCACACCGTTGATGCTACAAATTTTATTCGTCTATTATGCATTACCAATCATCACAGACGGTGCTATTCAAATGGATGATGCGACGGCAGCAGTTCTTACCTTCGTATTAAATTACGCAGCTTATTTATGTGAGATTTTCCGTGGGGGCATTCAATCTATCTCTCGAGGTCAGTACGAAGGGGCGAAGGTGCTTGGTTTTACCTATGCACAAACTATGCGTAAAATCATCTTACCACAAATGTTTAAACGTGTATTGCCTCCTCTTGCGAATGAGACGATTAACTTATTGAAAGATACATCTCTTGTATATGTATTAGCGATGAATGATATCTTGCGTATTACAAAATCTATCGTACAACGGGACTTTGATATTTCTGCATTCCTCGTGGCAGCATTATTCTACTTGATCTTTACCTTTATTTTAACGAATATCTTCAACTACTTAGAACGAAGATTTGCTGTATACGAAGATTAATCTAATTCTATGATAGTTTGTCGTATGTAATGATGTAACTAGTTTTATAGGTGAGATACTTTTATTTGATGCTATAGATGCGATTTTGTAGATGAGATATCTTTACTTGAGGTGCTGGTTATATACTTAATATGACGACGTAAGAGGTACTTATGACATTTGTAAATATGGAGCGTATTGAAAAACGCTTTAATAATCAATCAGTATTACGCGATGTGTCGCTCAAAATGAATAGAGGAGAAATCGTTTCTATTATCGGACCTTCTGGTTCAGGTAAATCCACATTTTTACGCTGCTTGGGGCAGTTAGAAACGATTGATGGAGGCTCTATTACCGTTGATGGTACGGTTCTTGCTAGTACTGAAAATGGGGTTGTAAAATACGCGTCTCCTCAAACTCAGCATGAATTATTGCTTCGTATGGGGATGGTATTCCAATCTTTCAACTTGTTCCCGCATATGACGGTATTAGATAATATTATGATTGCTCCACGTATGGTAAAAGGTATGAAAGATGATGAAATCTCACCGATTGCAGAGCAATTACTCAATAAAGTAGGGTTATGGGAAAAGCGTAATATGTATCCATCTCGCTTGTCTGGTGGTCAGCAACAGCGTGTAGCTATTGCCCGTGCGCTAGCGATGAATCCTGAAATCATGCTCTTTGATGAACCTACATCAGCTCTCGACCCAGAGCTTACTGGTGATGTTCTTAAGACGATTAAACAATTGGCAGACGATCACATGACGATGATTATCGTAACTCATGAAATGAACTTTGCTCGAGAAGTATCGGATCGTGTTATCTTTATGGCTGATGGTGTTATCCAAGAAGAAGGAACACCAGAACAAATTTTTAATCATCCGCAGAACGAAAGAACGAAAGCGTTCTTGGATAATATGTTATAGGAGGCTCTATGAAGTTACGTTTATTTGCGGCAACCTTAGCTGTCATGGCTTTGGGAACGACTTCTATTATGGCGGAAGGTTTACAGAAGACGCCTGATACACCTTTATCTATTGTGGAATCTCAGAAGGATTCCGCATCTATTTTGCCAGAACAATACAAATCCTATGCTACTAAGATGAACACGGTGGTGAAGGATTA
>SKEG01001480.1_pt1 | contig 18222 bp, 13 predicted proteins | sample 4826631 | NCBI WGS metagenome assembly SKEG01 (sample SAMN11008815, study PRJNA524170) | human gut metagenome | biome: Human fecal sample; material: Feces; isolation source: fecal sample from pouch patient p26, p34, p50 | host: Homo sapiens | place: Israel: Tel-Aviv | collected 2016-11-02
AATATATTTAGGAGGTAAATATGGAGTATAAATTAATAGCATTAGACATTGATGGTACTTTATTAAATAGTTCCAATCAAATTACAGACAATGTCAAAGAAGCAATAAAAAAAAGTAAAGAAAAAGGCGTTAAAGTCGTTTTATGTACTGGAAGACCTTTAAAGGGTGTTGAAGATTTCCTTGAAGAATTAAACCTTAAAGAAGAAGGGGACTATGTCACTACATTTAATGGTGCTCTTGTTCAAGATGCATATACTGGTAAACCTATTTCTCATTTAACTTTAGATTATAATGATCTTTGTGATTTATATAATCTTAGCTTAAAAATTGGTTCTAGAAGTCATTTCTACGATACAAAAACTGTATACACTTTTAACTTAGATGTAAGTGATTATACTATCCTTGAATCTTACTTAACTGGAGCACATCTAAATGTTACTACTTTAGATAAAGTTCCAAAAGATATAGGTATGTCTAAATTTATGATGATAGATCATCCTGAAATACTAGATGAGTGTATCAAAAAAATACCAGAAGAATACTATGAAAAATACACTATAGTTAGAAGTACACCTTTCTTCTTAGAAATTTTAAATAAAAATGCAAATAAAGGTGCCGGTATAAATCTTTTATCTCAAAGACTTGGTATAAAACAAGATGAGGTTATATGTGTTGGTGATGCTGGAAATGATAAACATATGATAGAGTATGCTGGACTTGGAGTTGCTATGGGGAATGCAACTGATGAAATTAAAGAAATTGCAAATTACGTCACTCGTACTAATGATGAAGACGGAGTTGCTCACGTTATAGATAAGTTTATATTAGCAAGATAGAAAACGGAGGTTAAAAACCTCCGTTTAATTTATTCATTAGGTAAAAATATTGAAAATATACTTCCCTTTTGTGAAGAAGATACTTTTATATAACCATTTTGTTTTGTTATTATTTCTCTGCTTAAATAAAGTCCAATACCTATTCCCTCTTCATTTAAAACATTTATTCCCCTATAAAATCGTCTAAAGATTTTAGGAATTTCTTCTTCAGGTATTCCTACCCCAGAATCTTTTATATCTATTCTTGCAAACATCTCATATTTTTCTATATTTATAGAAATTTCACTGTTATTTGGAGAATATTTTACTGCATTTTCAACTATATTAAATATTGCCTCTGTAGTCCATTTTTTATCGTATTTTATTTCTATTTTATTTTCTGTATTAAATTCTATATTGATATTTTTATTTTTAGCTTTTCTATAAACTGAAGTTATTGCATCTAATATAGATTCATTTATATCACATTTTGTTTTGTGTAAATTAATAACCGAACTCTCTAATCGAGACATCTTTATCATACTATCTACTAAAAAACATAGCTTGTTCAGTGACAATAAAATCACCTTATTAAATTCTTTTCTGTCTTCTTCAGATAAATCATCATCTTGCAAAAACTCACTATACATCTTCATATTTGTGAGTGGTGTTTTAAGTTGATGTGCTATATCTGATATTAAGGATTTTATTTCATTTTTTTCATCTTCCATTTTTTTATTTTGAGCTTTTAATATATTTATTAATTTCAACGTCTGATGTTGGAGTTTTGAAAACATAGAGTCGTCTATCATAGAAAATACTTCTTCTTCTCTCATATCAGAAATAGTTGATAGCATATCTGACAATTTAACAAGTATATCGTTCATATATCTAGTAAAATTTCTCTTTTTTAAATAAAATAAAACTAAAATTGCAATAGTAAAAATAAATGTAATAATCGTAATTTTAATATTATAATCTTTGCTTAATATAAAAATTAAAGCATTAAATATTATACATATTATAATAAGTATAAAATCAAATATTTTATCCATAATTATTCTCCAAGCGTATAACCTATCCCAAATAACGTAATTATGTACTCAGGATTTTTAGAATCATCTTCAATCTTTTTACGAATTCTTCTTATATTGACCGACAAAGTATTATCATCAACATAATTCCCATTATAATCCCACAATTTATCTAGCAATATTTCCTTTGTCATTGCTCTTCCTTTATTTTTGCAAAGTATTTCTAGCAATTTATATTCCGTTGCACTTAACCTAATTTCTTCATTTCTTTTATAAACTCTTTTTGCATCAAAATCTATCTTCAAATCTTTATATACAAATAATTTTTTAGAATGGATGTCACTCCTTTTTAATATTGCATTTATCTTAAATTTCAAAACTTCTATCGAAAATGGCTTTGATATATAATCATCGCATCCACTTTCAAATCCCTTTATCATATCCTCTTCTGTATCATTAGCTGTAAAAAATACAATTGGAAAATCCATTTTCTCTTTTATCTCATTACATAAATCAAGTCCACTTCCATCTGGCAAACCTATATCTAATAATAGAAAGTCAACTTCATTTTGTTGTATTAGTTTTTTGCCCTCTTCTTTTGTATATGCACACATTGTATTATATCCATCTTTCTTTAGAGCAAATGCAACACCTTTGTTTAACATTCTATCATCTTCTATAATTAAAATATTTTTCATATATCCTCCGAAATACAATAAGTCACGGAAGGCATTTTTATATAAAAGCATGATTATACTTTTTAATTTTGTCAATCCGTGACACTATATTTTACTTATTTATTTCTCTTAATCTATCTATAACACTTTGCTTTGAGCTAAATTTATAAACTATGCCTGGTGTTATAGAACAAACTAAAGTTATAACTATAACTAAGAAAACAAGCTGATTTGTTGGGAATATGAATTTCGCATAATCCGCCAAGTTTTGTGTCATATCAGCTATTACATATATAATTCCCAAACCAAGTGTAAATATCATGCCCAAAGTTATACCTGCATAATATAACCCTTCGTAAGTAAGCATCTTTTTAATTTGTTTCTTAGTCATTCCTACACTTTCCATTATAGCAAGTTCTCTTAGTCTTGTACTTACATTTGTGATCATCACATTTATAAAATTAAGTAATCCTATAAATATAAATATTATCGCAATTCCGCCACCGACTATATTCATCATAATTTTGCTTTGTGTGAAATTTTCAGATGCATCCATTTTTGCGTCTATATATCCCTCTTTTTGCATAGAGTCTAATTTTTTCTTTATAGATTTACTGTATTCTTTTTTACAATCTACTGTTATCCAATCTGTCATCTTATTGCTCGTAAAATTATTTATAAGAGATTTACTCATATATACAAATGGTATCCCAACTTCATTGTCGCCAGAAAACTTAACTACTTTTTCACCTTGAGATATCAATTGTACATTTGCAGTAACTTGCTTGTCTTTCTTATTATTTTTTAATGTTAATTTTTCATTTGAAAAATCATAGTTTTTATTCCCATCATAGAAAAAGTTATCTAAAAGAACTAACTTTCCTTCATTAAATGCTTTAATGTCTATTTTTCCACCTTCTATTTTATTAATTTTTTCTATATCATCTTTATCTAAAAAGGCAACCAGTGTTTTTAATTTGTCAGGATTTTTCTTTATTTGGTCTATATATTTATTTAATTGTTTCTTATAAGTATCTGGATCTGAATATGTTTTGTATGAATTTTCTAGTGATGGCATAAGTATATTTTTATTAAAACCTAGGTTTAATCTAGCAAATTTTATTGCATTTACTGAAGTAACACCATCCATATCTTTAATTTTATCAATTTTTTTGTCTATTTCATCAGAACTGCTTTCGTTTGTATCAACCATCTCAAAATCATGTGGATAATATTCACTAATATAATTTTCCAAACTCAAACTACTTATAAAAGTATTTACACTTAAGAAAGTCATAATCCCTACAAATAATGATAAAAATACTAGTATCGCTCGTTTTTTGTCTCTAAAAACATTGTACCAAGCCATTTTGTATAACTTACCGCCATTTGTAGATTTTCTATTCTTCTTTTGTTTTTTACTTTTCTTACCCGTATAATTAAGTGCTTCTGTAGGTGAAATTTTACTCGCTATTTTAGCAGGTTTTACACAACTTACCCAAACTGTAAATAGTGAAAATAATATTGTCCCTATAAATACAATTGGTGTAAAATGTGCTTGTGTAGGCATCATACCTTCATAATATGTCCCCGCGCTAAATCCTTCTAAAGCTGCTGGAACAACTAAAAATGAAACTATTATTGCTAAAATTATACCGATTGGAATCCCTATTATTGAAAGTCTTAGTCCTTGGCCTTTGACTATTCTCTTAATTTGTTTTGGTGAAGCACCTATAGTTTTTAACATCCCATAAAATTGTATGTCTTTTGTTATTGCTATATATAATATATTGTAAATTAATAGATACCCGCTTAAAATCATAAATAGACTTATAATCGCTACCATAGCAAGAGAAGTTATCATAGCATTTTGTTGTGAATTAGATTGTTCATATAAATAAGTGAATGATTGATTTTTATTTAAATCGATATTTTGTTTTAATATTTTTTCTGCATCACCTTTTTTAGCATCTTTTACATCAATAGTAAGCACTCCGTTTTTTTCTAATGATAAATTTTGTTTTTGTATGAAATCATTTGATACATATGCTAATTTATCGATGTTACTTCTTTTTACCATTGAATAATCTGTATAAGTCCCACTTATCACAAATTCTATTGATTTTATTTTTTTATTTATATTGCAATTTAATACAATTTTATCTCCCGGTTCTATATTTTTTAATTTTAACAAGTTTATTACAGACTGTGATAACATAATTTCATTTTCTTTTTCTGGGTAGCTTCCTTTTATATCGCCAACTGCTGGCTTAATTTGTTTTTCCCAAGCTTCTTTATCTATATATTCAAGCACTATATTTTGTTCATTTTTCTTTAATTTATTTGAATCTACATTGCCAACAGTAATTTCTTTTCCTATAGAATCTGTTATATTTAAATTTTTTATTTCTGAAATTTGTTTCTGTGTTGGATTATTTAAATACGTATTCGCTGTAGTGCCAGCATCTCTTAAATTCATAAGTTGATAATTTTCATTAAAACTTATTCCCAAAGTAAATACACATGCAAGCATAAAAGTCGTCAAAACTATTGCAATCACTACAAAAATATTTCTAGTTTTATTTGATTTAAGCGATCTATTCGTAATTCTTTTTATTATCTCTTTATTATTATTTTCAAACTTCATTACTTATCACCTCTTGCGATTTTCCCATCTTCAATTCTTATAATTCTATCAGCAAGCTGTGCTATTTCTTCATTATGTGTAATCATTACAATAGTTTGGTTGAATTTTTGGCTTGTCATTTTCAAAAGACCTATAACATCCATACTAGTTTTACTATCCAAATTTCCAGTAGGTTCATCTGCCAAAATTATTGCTGGTTTTGTCGCAATCGCCCTTGCTATAGCAACACGCTGTTGTTGTCCTCCAGACAAATTATTCGGCATATTTGTCAATTTTTGACTAAGACCAAGTATATTTATTATTGAATCTATATATTCTTCATCGATTTTCATCCCATCTAATTCAATCGGCAAAACTATATTTTCATAAACATTCAGTATTGGAACTAGATTGTAATTTTGAAATATAAAACCTATATTTCTTCTTCTAAATATAGTAAGCTCTTCATCTTTCATATCTCCAAGTTTTTTATTATTTATATAAATATCACCACTAGTCAATCTGTCCAATCCGCCCAACATATTTAAAAGTGTTGATTTTCCACTGCCGGAACTCCCCACAATAGAAACAAATTCACCTTCTTCTATTTCTAGACTAACATTATTCAACGCCTTTACTTCATTTTCACCTTGACCATATATTTTGACCAAGTTCTCAGCTTTTAATATACTCATATTTACACCTCGGTTTTTTATTTTATATTTATATAATAATTAAAACTTCTGACAATCTTATGACAAAACTAAAAATAGAACATTTTTTATTTGATATTGTTCTCCCTCTTTTTCTTTATTTACTAAATGGTAACAAGTCTGACCAGTTTAACCCTCTTTTTTTGCACATTTGTTACCATTTGTTTCTTTTTTGTTATTTTGTTACTATCTGTTTACAATTCTTTGATTTCTAACACAAATTATTTTTTAGTGCTATAATAAATGTTGTTAAAAGATAAGGAAATAAATTCCAAATACAATTTTCAATTTACTTTCTTAAATAAAAATTTAAAAAGTCTGTGCGAAATTCCTAAATAGGACTTTTAAAAAACGAGGGGGCATCTAAAATGCAAAATAAAAGTTTTAAAAAATTTATGGTAACAGGATTAGCATCTGTTCTTTGTGCAGGTGGTATGTCAGTGGCTAGTTTGCCAAGTTATAATAGTGATTATGTTGCAACAGCTTATGCAGCTACAATAAAAGATACTGCTTTAAAGGCAACTGGTACTGTTAATAGCAATGTATTTTTAAGAAAAGGACCTGGAACTAGTTATAGTAAAATAGTTGTTTTGAAAAAAGGTGCAAAAGTTGATATAGTTGCTAAATCTTCTAATAACTGGTACAAAGTTAAATACGGTAAAGGCTTTGGATATGTTTATAGTAAATATGTAACTGTTAAATCTGAAACTCCTACTAATAAAGAAGATGTAGCTTATAATGCCACTGGTACTGTAAAAACTAATGTTTATGTTAGAAAAACTGCTAGTACTTCTGCTAAAAAATTAGGCGTACTTAAAAAAGGTACTAAAGTTACTATAGTTGCTAAAAACTATACTGGCAATTGGTACAAAGTTAAATACAATAAAGGTTTTGGATATGTTTCTGCTAAATATATAACTGTCAAAGCTCCAACTCCTTCTAATAAAGATATTGCTTTCGATGCTACTGGTACTATAAAATCTAATGTTTATGTTAGAGAAACTTCTAACACTTCTGCTAAAAAATTAGGCGTACTTAAAAAAGGTACTGAAGTTACTATAGTTGCCAAAACTTCAACTGAAGCTTGGTATAAAGTAAAATATAATGATGGTTATGGATATGTTTCTTCTAAATATGTAACTTTAACTTCTGAACAACCTGAAGTTCAATATCCAGCAACTGCTGTAGCTAACCATGATGTATATGTAAGAAACGGTGGTTCTCCTAAAGCTAAAAAACTTGGTGCTATAACTAAAGGTACTAAAGTTACTGTAGTAGAAAAATGTCAATATAATTGGTATAAAATCCAATATAAAGATGGCTTTGGATATGTTTATGGTGAATATTTAGATATTGTTTTAGTACAAAAATAATTTATAATAAAATATATTTTTAAATCTTTGATATAACAAAGAAGGCAAAAATGCCGATAAAAATAGAAATTATTTTTACCGGCATTTTTTTATATTCTCATTTTATATCCTCACATTATATTTATCAAATAAGTCTATCGGCATTGTCATACGTGCTGTCTTTAGTGGATTTACAACTTGGCATATTTCCATATTACCAGCAATTGATAAAAGCATTATTAATTCTTGTAAATCTAATGGAAGTGTTGCTTTTAGAAAATCTAGCATTTTAAAACATGCGTGGCTACTTGCTTCATCTAAAGTTTTCCCTGCTGCAATTGTTATATATTCACTATTTGTCTTTAAAAATGGAGTCGGCATTATTGCATCTTTTAAAACTGTTACTTTTACTGTAACCTCCCCGCTTATTTCAATTCCACAAGTTGCAGATTCTCCATCACCCATAACTGCATGTAAATCTCCCATTGCCAAAAGTGCACCTGGAACGTTTACAGGTAAAAATAAACTTGTCCCTTCTTGAATTTTATTACAATCCATATTTGATCCATGTTCTCCTGGTGTTCCATTTAATACTTCGCCTTCTTTTGGAGCTGTACCAATCACACCTATCATCGGATTTATTGGAAACTTTAAAATATCATTAAATACTGCATATCCATCTTCTATTTTTATAATTTTTGTACGTTCTTCTTCAACAAAATCCTTTAATGCTCCCCTTCCTGGTGATACAGACATAGCCCCTTGCGAATCTAATTTTATTTCTAAAATATCAACTCTAAGCACATCTCCAGGCTCTGCATTTTCTATATATAAAGGGCCTGTTGCTGGATTTATATTAGAATAGTCTATTAAATGAAATAAATCGCTTTCACTTTTTAAATTGCCATTATAACAATCTGAAGTCTGAAATACTACTGTGCTACCAGATTTGCAGTAATGTTTTGCTTTATTATTTGAAGACATTGATACTATTGAATCTTCTTTATTTATATATATTTTTTGCTCCATAGTTACCTCCAGTTTTTTAACTTTTAAATAAATTATACTACTTGTTATTTTCGAAATATAGAATAAAATAAAATAAACAAAAAATCCCCCTTTTGAATAAACATTTTGTTTATCTAAAAGGGGGTATTTTTTATTTATTAAATTAAGAAGGGATTATTTACGGAATAAATTTAATAATTTTTGCCAGAAGTTAAGTTCTTCAGTTTTTTCTTCTTCTACTTTAACTTCTTCTTTTTTAATAGCTTCAGTTTTTATTACGAATTGTACTGAATCTACATCTGTATTTTTATCTGATACGAATGATTCAACTTCGAAGTCCCCACCTGCAAAGTTATCTATCATTGAATCTACTTCATCATCAACTTTAGAGTCAAGATCTGATGTTTCACCTTTGAATTCGCCAGTTCCATCAGTAAGTTCTGTTGTTCCTTTATATAAACTATGTGTTCCACTTACTAAGTCTAAAGCTCCTTCATAAACTTTTGAATATCCATTAGTTATTTTGTTTACTGCACTTGTATATTCTTTTATTCCACTATCTAAAGTTGCATAATTATCTGTTAATTTATTTATACCATTTTTTAATTGAGTCATATTAGCCATTAAGTTATTTAACGAAGAAACTAAATCTTGTATGCTAGCATCGAATTTTTTGTAGTTAGTTTGTAATGATACTGCACCACTCATTAAAGTAGTTTGGCCTGAAGATGTACTCATTTGTGCATCTATACCGTTTATAAGTTTAGAACTTCCTTCTATATAACTTGCATCAGCTTTTAATAAAGTTTCAACTGATATTAATTTTCCTGCTGCTTGAACATATTGTGTAACTGCATCAGTATTTCCTGCTGATACTTGTTTATATAATTCTACTGCTTCAGAATCTCCTGCTTGTGCTAATTTAGCTAATTCTGCTGAAACTGCTTGGCTTCCGCCTGATGTATATGCACTATATAATTTTCTTTGTGTATTTGTTATTCCAAGAGCACTTAGCGCTTGTTTATTTTTTTGTGCTAATTCACTTGCACTATTAAGTCCTGCTTTTTTTAAGCTGCTGTTATATGTGTCTATACTAGAATCAACTGTTTTTAATCCTTTTACTAAGCTATCTATACCAGATTTTATACTAGTCGATGCTGAAGATAATTGTTTTAAGTCTTTAGATGAAGTTGACACATTATTAAGTGATGATTGTATTGTTTTTAATGCACTTAATACTTCACTTGAACCACTAGTTAAGCTAGATGATTTTGAGTTTAATTGATCTAATCCATCTTGTATAGTTTTTATACCGTCAGTTAAAGTAACTGCACCATCATCTAATTTTTTTGCACCATCGTTTAATTCATTAGCTCCATCATCTAAATCATTAACTGCATCTTTTAATTTATCAAGTTCACCAGTTAATGATGATGTATCTATAGAATCTTTATCTAAACCTAAGTTTAAGTTTATTCCGTTTACTTGGATTTCACTCATTTCAAAATCAGTTACATCTGATGTTATTTTTATATCTTTTTCATTTCCAGGTAATATTGTGTAAGTAAGCTGTTTTAATCCACCTACATTAGCCATAGTAGCTTCATCACTTTTTATATTTTCACATAAATTTGTGTCTAATTGTACTACAGTTTGTAAAGCGTAGTTTTCAAAGAAATTCTTTTTACAGTTTTTATTTTCTTTTATAGATATTGATATTTCTAACTTACCGCTTTTTCCTGCAAGTTCACTTGGTGCATATTCAATCCCGTCTAATTTATATCTTACTTTTATAGTCCAAGGCATTTCAGTATTTTGTTTCATTATACCTTGATAATATAATTTATCTTCTGAGTTTTGTATTGTTATTTTTCCATTTGAATAATTTATTTTATCCATTGTATTCATATTTTTTACTGTCTCATAAACTCCGTAGTCTACGATATCTTTATCTTCAAATATGTTTACTGCATAAATTTTTTCTATATCACCAGATGAAGTTAAGTTTGCATAAATTACTTCTTCTTTTTCGCTTGATTTTGTAGCTGCTAATGAAATTGATGAAAATGCAGTAGAACCGCATATTGCTCCAGCCATTGCAACTGCTATTATTTTATTGTAATTTTTCATATAACACACTCTCCTATTTATAATAGTTTAACTCTATATTAATTTCCGATATTGATTTTAAATTAATTTAATTCCCAATCTTCATATTTTTTCTTTTTATATAAAGAATCTTCTTTTTCATTGTAGAATTTAGAACCTACAGTTGTTTTTTGTACTAATTTATCTCCTATATACAGCATTCCTGGTATTACGAATAATACTATTACTGTTGATAATGCTGTACCTCTAGCTAGTAAATGTCCTAACTGGCTAAGTACTCCATGTGTAGATACTTTCCATAATAATATCCCTGCAATAGTAAGTATTGATGCCGATGTCATTATTGATACTGTAGTTGATCTTAAAGTTTCTACTACTGTATCTTTTCTACTTGCAGTTTCTCTAACTTCCATATATCTACTTGTTAAAAGTATTGCATAGTCAACTGTTGCACCTAATTGTACTGAACTTATGATTAAGTATGCTATATAGAATACGAAGTCGTTTGTGAAATATGGAACTGATAAGTTTATCCAAATTGCTGTTTCTATCGCTAATACTAATATAACTGGTATAGATAGTGATTTCATAGAAAGTAGTAGTACTAGGAAAACTGCTCCTATTGCTATAAGATTTACTCTGTCATTATCTTTTGTTATTGTATCCATTAAATCGTAAGTACTAGCACTTTCACCAGCTAAAAGATATTCATCGCCATAGTATGTTTTTGCTAATGCACGTATTTCTTCTATAAGAGCGAAAGTTTTTTCACCTTCAAAATCTGCATCTACTGTTAAAACTAATCTACTGTAATTATCTGATATTAATTTGCTTAAAGTATCATTATCCACATAATCCATTGGAACTTCTGCCCCTGCATTATCCACATATGAAAGTATGCTAGACACCTCTGGCATGTTGTGTAAGTCTTTACTTAATTGACTTTCTTTTTGTAAATCACCTTTTGGAACCATTAATACTAGGTTATTTGATTTTCCAAAAATATCTTCTATTTTCTTTGTATCGCTACCTATTTGTGTATCTGTACTAAATATTTGTGATGAACCATATGAGAAGAAGTTCTCTTTTTGTCCTAAATTACAAGGTATTATAAATAACACAAATACTAATACTGCTGGAACCATAAGTTTTGTAACAAATCTACCGAATTTTTCAAAATCAGGTAATAAAGATTTATGTGCAGTTTTATCTATTAGTGGGTAACAATATAATAATATTACTGGGAATAAAACAAACACTGTTACTAAACTTATAAATATAGCTTTTGCCATTGCAAGCCCCATATCTGGACCAATCTTAAATCTCATAAGTATAAGTGCTGCGAATCCTATTACTGTTGTAAGTCCACTTGATAAAATTGAACCTGTTGATTTACAAAGTGCATTGATCATAGCTTCTTTTGGAGCTTGACCTTCTTCTCTCATTTCTTGGAATCTATGTAGTAAGAATATTGAGTAGTCCATAGATACAGCTAACTGAAGTACCCCTCCTGCTGCATTTGTTACGAATGAAATCGTACCAAACATTAAGTTACTACCTTTATTAAGTAATATTGCTATTCCTATTGAACCTAATAATAATATTGGTTCTATCCAAGATCCTGAAGTAAGGAATAATACTGCTAAACAAATTGGTATTACTAGGAATATTATATTTTTAACTTCCTTAGTAGTAGCCTCTGCTGCAACTGCTGTATTTACTGCTGCACCAGACATTGAATTTTCCTCACCAATTAAATCTCTGATTGCATGTACTGTTTCGATTCTTTTACTTTCATCTATTGTAACTGTATATAATGCATTATTATCTTTATAATAATTCTCTACAGTGTCCTTATCTGCTGTTTCTAAAGGTATATCTGTATCTATAGCATCATCTAGCCATGTTACATCATCTACCCCATCAATTTCCGATAATTTTTCCTTCATCTTAAGCGCTTCAGCGACGGTCAAATTTGATACCATTACTCTCGCATTTGGTATACTCATGTCATATTCTTCGTTCATTTTGTCAAGAGCAACTGTTGATGCTGTACCGTCTGGTAAATAGTCATTTATATCGTAATTTACATTTACCATTGTGCTACAAAGTGCAGAAATAATCATTGCAATAGTAAAGAAAACTATTACTGTTTTTTTATGATCTACGATAGCCTCATAAAATTTTCTCATAAATTCTCCTCCTTTAATTAACGTCGTGTTGATTTAAATGATAAAATCCATTATAATTTCATAATAGTGGAATTTCAATAATCAATTATTTTAATTCTGTTTAAATTTAGACAATATTATTTTATTTTGTATACAAATCAACACTTTTTAATAATGTGTTAATTTTGGGAGGGTATTATGGAAAAGAAAACTGACAGAAGAATTAGAAAAACTAAACAACAACTACAAGAAGGTTTCATCCACCTTAGAAAAACAAAAAGTATCAAATATATAACTGTTAAGGAACTGTGTGAACTTACAGATTTAAACAGAGGTACTTTTTATCTACATTATAGAGATATTTACGATTTATCAGAACAAATGGAAAATGAAATTATTCTTAAATTTGAAGAACTTTTAAATTTATCTACGGCTGAAGTTGCGAATAATCCACAACTAGTTATTTGTAAAACATTTGAACTAATAAAACAAAATGCTGATTTTTGTACATGTCTTCTAAGTAATAATGGTGAAATGACCTTCTTTAACAAATTAAAAACAATCATTAGGGATGCTTGTTTTAAATATTGGACTGAATTATTCAGCAGACCTAAAAAAGTAGAAACTTTTGACTACTTCTTTAACTTTATGCTTTATGGTTGCATAGGTCTAATTGAATCTTGGCTAAATAATGGTCTTAAAGAATCACCAAAAGAGATGGCACAACTTGCAAGCAAAGTCATGCTTAATGGTGTTGCTGTATTGCATTAGATTAGATTTAATTTTATATATAAAAACTTTTATATATAAATATAAGTCAGTAATTTTTTATTTTAAAAGGGATATTAAACTTCAATATCCCTTTGTTGATTATAATATTATATTTCATCTACTATATTTCTAGCCCACTTTTTAGAAAGTGCTCTCGGTACTCCGAATATGAATTTTGCAACTTCTTCAGTATAAGTAAGTGCAACTAAAATATAAATTGGCACTCCTTTGTAAGCTGCGAAGAATGTTATTGGAAGTGAAACTAACCACATACATCCCATTTCTAGGAATAATGAGTATTTAGTATCTCCACCACTTCTCATAACACCTATTACTATAAATGTGTTGAATGTTCTAAGCGCCATTAAAACTCCCATTATCTTAAATATTTTTATGATGTCTGGAGCTAAACTGTCTGATACGCTGAACATTTTTAATAATAATGGCGTTGCACTTATTAATAGTATTCCAAAAATAAGTCCTGCTATAGTAACAAGTACAGAGAATTTTTTAGAATATCTTACTGCTGTATCTATATTATTTGCACCTAGTTCGTTGCCCATCATTATTGATGAACCAATCGCTATACAGACAGCAGTCATTATAAAGAAGTTTCCTGTTGTACTTGCAATTTGACTCGCTGCTATAGCTGATGTACCAGCTGTCGCATAAGCAACTGAATAAAGTACACTACCAAATGCCCAAATTGTATCATTTAAAAATACTGGCGTACTTTTCTTAATTACAGTTGTTGCAAGCTCTTTTGTAATTCCCTTTATGTCCTTAATTCCAAATCTAAGTTCATAATCTTCTTTTATAAAGTATACATATGATATTAATAATATAAACTCAACTATTCTAGCTACAACTGTTGCAACAGCAGCACCTTTTACACCTAATGCTGGCGCACCAAAATGTCCAAATATGAAAACATAATTTAAAATTATATTTATAACAAGAGATATAGAGCTACATACCATCCCTAAACGAGGATTTCTAACACTTCTAGACCCCATACTAAAAATATAACTAATTGCCATAATTGGATAACAGAATCCTATAACTAAAAAGTATGATCTCGCTTCTTTCACAACTAATGGATCGTGAGAGAAAAAGTGAATTATTACATTTGGGAAAAATACTGCTAGCATAAAGAATAATAATCCTAAAATTAATGCTGCTATAACACTAAGCCCTGTAATTTTCTTTATACTGTCCTTATCTCCCTTTCCATAAAACTGAGCCATAAAAATCCCAGCTCCACCTATAATTCCTGATAATGCCATATTAAATAAAAAGAAATATTGGTTTGCTATCCCTATTGATGCTACAGATACTTCTCCTAAACTTCCAACCATTACTGTATCAACCATATTTACTAAAGTTGATATTAAGTTTTGAATTATGATTGGAATACATAGCATAACTAAAGTTTTGTAAAATAATTTGTCTTCATCTTTAATTTTAAGTATTCCTTGCAAAATATCACCTCTCTTTAATTTTTTTCTTATTATATATTAATCTTGAAAATATCAATTTTTACACTTCTATATATTATATCTTATTATAGAAAATAAAAAAACTATGTAGTTATCCTACATAGTTTTTTGTTGTAATGTATATAAATTTTTAATTTAAGTATTGTAAATTAAAATTTAAAGATTACAAAATCTATCTAATCTTTCTTAATTTAAAACTCAAAATCTTTTCGATTTCCACAATTGAGAATACTATAAATCCACAATATAGAGGATATAGCCAGTTTTGCATTTCAACTGATGTCGTTCTAAATATGCTATGCATTTGTGGAATATAAGTTATGGACATTTGTAAAGCTATAAGTATTCCCACAACTAAAAAAGCTATTTTGTTTGTAAAGAAATTTTTTGAAATAGCACTGCTATCATTTCTTATATTGAACAAATAAAATATTTTACAAAATACAATTATATTAAGTGTCACTGTGCTCGCTATATTGTGATTAACTCCCACTGATAATAAATGTTGATTTACACCTAAACCTAAACTTGCTATTAACATCGCCACATATAAAATTCTAACTGTATCTTGTTTTTTTATTATGTTTTCATTTTTATGACGAGGATTTTTGCTCATTATATTACTTTCAGCTGGTTCAAACACAAATGCAAATGATATAGTTACTGCTGATACCATGTTTATCCACAGAAGTTGAACAGGCTCTAAAGGCAACGGATTGTTTAAGATTATACTTATTAAAACAATCAAACCTTCTGCTATACTCGTTGGCAACAAGAATTTTATAGTCTTTTTGATATTGTCATATACTCGTCGTCCTTCTTTAATTGCATCTACTATTGTCGAGAAATTATCATCTGCAAGTACCATATCTGATGATTCTTTAGCCACATCTGTTCCCTTAATTCCCATTGAAATACCTATATCTGCTTGTTTTAATGCAGGAGCATCGTTAACCCCATCACCAGTCATCGCTGTAACTAAGTTGTTAGCTTGATATGCTTTTACTATTCGAAGTTTATTCTCTGGTGTTGCCCTTGCAAATATATCGTAATCTTGGATTACAAATTTTAACTCGTCATCTGTCAATTTGTCTAGTTGTGGCCCTGTTATAACATTATTATCATCGGATAATTGAATTCTTCTTGCTATTTCTGCTGCTGTCTCTGGGTGGTCACCTGTTATCATCTTAATTTTTACACCTGCATTTCGAGCCTGTAAAATCGCATCGATAACTTCTTCTTTTGGTGGATCCATAATCCCAACTAAACCTACTAATTGTAAGTCTTTTTCTAATAAATTATGCTCAATTTCATTTATGTCTTTAGATATTTTTTTATAAGCAACTGCTACAACACGTTTGCCTTGTTTTGCCAACCATGTCATTTTCTTTTTCCAATACATCTGATTAAATTCACTGTTGGAATTTAAAATTATATCCATCAAGCTGTCTGGTGCACCTTTTACAACTAAATATCTACTTTCGTCTAAATTAACTATTTTTGCCATATATTTAAAATCAGAATCAAAAGGTATCTTGTCAATTTCAACAAAATCAGATGTATCTAAATCTGCTTTTTTACAAAGTGTCAAAAAGCAGCCATCTGTTGGCTCACCATTTATACTCCACTTTCCATTTTCTTGATTTAAAGTTGCATCATTTGCCAATGCACCTATTAATATTAATTTTTTTAAGTCACCTTCAATATATAGTTTGCTATTAGATTTATTATTTAATAAATCTTCTCTACCTTCCACCTTTTTGATTTCTCCATCTGGTGAGTATCCATCTCCAGTTACTATATATCTATCATTTTCTGTTATTATATCTTTGATTGTCATTTCATTTTTAGTTAGAGTTCCTGTTTTATCCGTACCTATAATATTTACTGAACCTAAAGTTTCTACTGATGGGAGATTTTTTACTATAGAATTTTTCTTTGCCATATTTTGAACACCTATTGCAAGTATTACAGATGTTATAGCTGGCAGTCCTTCTGGAATTGAACCGACAACCATAGTTACAACTGATAATAAAAGAACAGGAATTTCATATATGTCAAATAAAACTCCAAATGCAAATAATAAAATCGCAGTCAGAACTATTGCATATGATATATATTTTCCTAAATTATTTATTGAAATTATTAGAGGTGTTTTTTGCTGTTTTACATTATTTATGCTTTGATTTATTTTGCCTATTTCAGTATAATCTCCAGTTGCAACCACAACCCCAATCATATCTCCATTTGTAACACTTGTAGATGCAAATGCCATATTAGTCTGATCAGATGTTGCAACTTTTCCAATAAGAGTCTTTTCATCTTTTTCAACTGAATCTGCCTCACCTGTTAAAACTGACTCTTGGATTTTCAAATTATTCGCTTCCAAAATTCTAATATCTGCTGGTACATTATCTCCAGCTTCTAAATATACGATGTCTCCAGGAACCAATTCACTTGCATCAATATCAAATCTCTCGCCATTTCTTATGACTGTTGTTCTTATAACTAACATCTGCTTAATTTTTGAGATTTCATTTTCAGCCTTATTTTCTTGAATATAACCGATTAAAGCATTTACAAGAACTACTATTCCTATTACGATTGTATCTGAAATATGATGCATTGATAAAGTTAGTACCCCTGCTACTAATAAAATATAGATTACACTGTTGTTGAATTGTTTTAAAAACCTAACTAATTTGCTTTGCTTTTTAGTTTCAGTTAAATTATTTTTGCCGTATTTGCTATGTCTTAAAGATATGTCTTCTTCTTTTAATCCCAATTCTTTATTAGAGTCAAGCCTTTTTAATGTCTCTGTTGTACTTATCTTGTACCAATTGGAATCATCAATTTTTATTTTATTTTCATACTCCTTAGTTTTCTGGAGCGATGGAGGTTCATCCCCTATAGTTTTTTTACTTTTCGAGTGACTTTTTGCTTCCATTTTTATTCCCCTTTCAATTTTTATTAGAAATATTACAAAGTAATATATCTTATTATATATATTAGCATATATTTTTTTACTGTTGATATGTTTAACATTTTTCTAACATTGCATATAAAATTTTAACATTCATCTTTTATCATACAAAAAAATGCCAAATAGATGAATTTGGCATTTTTTCTGAGTAAAATTTAATTGATTATTATAGTAAATTTGGTGCAAAGTTGGCTATTTTACTTATATTGTCTGTAGTTTAATTGTACATGAGATTGCTCGTCTGTAGATGGATCTTGTTTCATAGCTGAAATCCAGCTATTGTTCATTTCAGATTTTTTTTCAAAATCTTCATGTTCATGGCGTTTTACTTTTGGATCTTTCCCCTTATGACATTGACATCCTTGACAGTTATTGCTACATTTTTTATTATGCATAATAGCCCTCCTTATACCGGCTACAGTTATTTAAGGCAAGCGATTTAAATAACTGTATTTATTTAGAAT
>SKEG01001484.1_pt1 | contig 18211 bp, 9 predicted proteins | sample 4826631 | NCBI WGS metagenome assembly SKEG01 (sample SAMN11008815, study PRJNA524170) | human gut metagenome | biome: Human fecal sample; material: Feces; isolation source: fecal sample from pouch patient p26, p34, p50 | host: Homo sapiens | place: Israel: Tel-Aviv | collected 2016-11-02
CACTTACCGATGACCGAGAACGTTACAAAGAAACTCGCTCTTTTGGGCGCTGTGGATTTGTGGATTGTTTAACGGTTTTTTGCCTACGGCACCGTATGGATAATGCTGATGGATAACTTGACGGCTTCGCCTTGCACAACTCTACGAGTTGCACACAAGTTACCACACGAGCATTAACCACACTAAAAACCTACAACTCACAAGCCCCACGAGCGCTAATAAATAATAAAATTTTTTTGTAATATTTAAGGAAGAAAAACCTGTTCATGACTTGTCTACGAAACTTATTATATTTTTTTCTTTTTAAAAATCAATTTTATTGTCATAATTTAATAAATAAAAGCGATTACATCTCCTAAAATTTAAAAAAAACCGCTTTTATCACGGTTTTTTAGGATATATAAATAATAAGTATGGTATTTATCTTTTAGCTTTCTTTAACATTTTTTGAATTATTTGTATTTGATTTTGATAATCATCAAATGAAGTAAGTTTATAAGACCAGTTATGTGGACCTACTGTCCCTGGTAAATTAATACGAGCTTCTTTGCCATAGCCAAGTAGATCTTGTAAAGGAACAATAGAAATCACTGCATCACATTCAAGTGTATATGCAAGCATATCTTCCACAAGATTTTCTCCTATATATCCTAGCCCCTTCATAATTTCTTTCATTCTTTCTTTATCATCTAATTCTTCATACCATTGTTTAAGAGTAGCATTATCATGTGTTCCTGTATAAACAACACAATGTTGAGGAATTTTATATTTAACTTTTCTTTCATCTTCTCCAAAAGAGAATTGCATAACTTTCATTCCTAATAAATCATAATGATCTCTTAGTTCATGTACTTGTGGACGTAATTCTCCCAAGTCTTCAACAATCATATTAAGTTCTGGTAATTGTTTATAAACTGAATCTAAAAAATGATAACTTGGTCCTTCTATCCATTTTCCTTCTCTTGCTGTAGCACTTCCATAAGGAACTGACCAATATGTATCAAAAGCCCTAAAATGATCAACTCTTAAAATATCAAAAATTTCATTATTCCATTTTAATCTTTTGATCCAAAAATTATATCTTGTTTTCTTTAAATAATTCCAATCATATAAAGGATGTCCCCAGAGTTGGCCATCTTTTGAAAAATAATCAGGTGATGCTCCAGATACGAATTTAGGATAAAATTTATCATCTAATTGAAAACATTTACGATACTCATAAACATCCGCAGAATCATCACCTACATATAAAGGTAAATCTCCCATGATAGATATTCCTTTTTGATGTGCATGTATTTTTAATAAATTAAATTGTTTTACAAAAATATATTGAAGAAATTGAATATAATCAATTTCTGCTTCTAATCCTTCATTACTTCCTTTAATATTTTGATCTTCATCATTCCAATCTACCCAAGGTAAACCTTCGTTTGCTTTATTTAAAGCCATAAAACGCGCATATTTTTTTAACCAAAATGTTCCTTTAACAAAAGTACGATATTCTTTCTTTAATTCTTTATCTTTTAAGAAAGCTTGATAAGCTTTTCTTAAATAACGATCTTTAAATAAACGTACGCGTTTATAATCAACTCTTTTTAAATCTTGTAAATAGTTAGGAACTTCATCTAACAAATGCCAATCTTTTAAAAGTTCTAAAGAAATATATATTTCATCACCAGCAAAAGATGAATAAGGAGTATAGGGTGAATTCCCGGAGCTTGATGGATTTAATGGTAAAATTTGCCAAATAGAAAAACCTGCTTGAGCAGATAAGTCAACAAATTCATAAGCTTCTTTTCCTAAATCCCCTATTCCATGTTTTCCTGGTAAACTAAATAACGGTAACAAAATACCAGCTTGTCTTTGATCAAGTGTTTTTAATTTCATGATTTTCACCTCTTCTTTAAATATACCATAAAAAAAGCGTCTTCGCTTATGAAAACGCTATCTTTTTTTGTTTTAAAATGAAAAGGTTCTATTTTCTTAATCTTGTAAATAGAAACCTTTTATTTTAGTCTTCTTTTGTTCTTTTTCTTAAAGATACATAAACGATTGCTGCCATTAATGCAAATGTTGCAAATGTCCATGCAGATGTTGAATCACCTGTTTTCACTTTGTTATTTGTTACAACTTGAGGTTTATGAGCAGGTTCATTTGTATCTGTAGTGATTGTTGGTGCTTTTTCTAATGCATTAATAGCGTTTTGTAATTCACCTACAAGGGCATCGACTTCTTCTTGTGTCATTTCTGATGAATTTTCTAATTTCTTAGAAATTTCAGTAACAACATCTATTAATTTAGAATAAGATGCTTCTGTATATTTTTTACTATCTAATTGTTTAATTTGATCTAATAAACCATGGATACCATCTAAATTACCACGTTTAACAAGTTTTTGAGCAGCTTCTTTTAAAGTATTAGTTAATGCTTGAACGTCATCACTTGTGTTTTCATTTTCTAAAGCAGCTTTTACATAATTGTAAACTTTTTCAAATTCTTTCCATGATGATGCTGTATAATCTTTTTCTTGATATTGATCCATTAATGCTTTTAATGCATTTACTTCATCATCTGTTGCTTTTAAAACTAATTTTGTTCTTGCATCTTTTAATTGTTTTAAAGCTTCATCTAATTGTTCTTTTGTTGCATCTTCTTGTTCGATTAATGTTTGTGCATTCTTTAATGCTTTTTTAAATGAATCAGCAGTAAATGTTAAATATTTATTTGTATCTAACTTATCTAATTCATTTGATGCAATATAATCTTTTAACTCTTTTTTACTTACTGATACTTTTGTTACTAATTGAGCTTTTGCTTTTTGTAAAGCATCTACCATATCAATAACTTCTTTTTCAGTAATTGTTGCTTCATCCTTTTTAATGAATTCTTGAGCAAGTTTCACTTGATCTTGTAAAATAGCCCATGTTTCACTTGTATAATCTTTTTCTTTTAACTTGTTAATTGTATCAAGTTCATCTTTAACACCTTGAATATCTCCACGTTTAACAAGATTTGCATAAGCAACTTCTAATTCAGCTTTTGCATTTGTAATAGCATCTAATTCACCCGCTTGTTTATCTAAAACTTTTTGAGCTTGTTTTAATGCCTTTTCAAATTCTTTATAAGAATCTGCTGTATATTTATTTTGTTTAACATCTAAAAAATCAATATAACTTTGTAAATCATTAGCTGCTGTTGAAGCATATTCATCATCATTTAACATAATAACTTCTGAAATTGTTGGAATTTGATTTTCATCCCATTCAATCTTTAATTCATAAACGTTTCCTTCAGGCATATAGAATTCATTTAATGATTTTTTAAGAGTTCCAACTTGAACCCATTTCTTTCCATTTTCACCATCTACAAGAACAGATACTCTTGCATTTGAAATTTCACCTTTTTGAATAATATGCATTTTCTTAACATCTAAATCACTTGATAACGTATAAGTAATGCTTCCAGCTTCTTTAGAACCTGGTCTATAAGCTGTAGATAAATCTCCATCAAACATATATTGAGGAATAAATCCATTTGCTTCTACAGTTGAAGAAGTATATGTTGGATCATTTGAAACTGGTACATATTCTCCATCATTGATAACAATTTCATTGAAAACAACAGCTCTATTATTATTTGTTGCTGTCATTAAGATCTTTAAGTAACGTGCTTTAACATTATTAGCAGTTCCTTCTACATAGACTTTATTTGGATATGTGCTTGATGCTTTATAACCTGCATCTGAATCAATACATTTAACCCCAGCATCATTTGTATTTTCAACACCATCTCCAATAGTAATAACTTTTGTCCAGTTTTCTAAATCATCTGATACTAAAATATCAGCATCTCTAATATAGTTAACTGCACTATCTTGGCAATACATTTGAATTTTAGAAATTGTTCTTTCTTGTCCTAAATCATAAATAATATATTGTCCTTTTTGAGGTAAGTCACCAAATTCTGTTGTTGTATCGATATTACCATCAAATGCTGCACCATTATTTCTAGTATCTTCACCAACACCCCATGAAGGGTTAATAGTCATTGTTGTTTTATATAAATATGGTGCTGTAATTTCATTTGAATGTACTTCAAAATGATTAATTGTTAATTTAATAGCTTTGTCTGTTTTATTAATTAATCTTACATATCTTCCATCTGGAAGTTCTTTTTCTTGACCTGTTACAGTTGTCCATTCAACACCATTTTTTGAAACTTGTAAAGTTGCTCCTTGACCATTTTCATAATCAATATTGAATGTACTTAAATCTTTGATTCTTGATAAATCAACACCAACGTATTGACCTTTTTCTAAAGTAATTTCTTGATTATAGATCAATTCTGTAAGTGCTTCTTCACTTTGTGAAGCTAATCTATAATCTGTATTTGTATAAACATTAGCATTATTGAAATCTTCATCTGGATTATAAGCTTTTACAGAGAATTCAGAGAAAATAACCCATACAGCTCTCTCTTCTTCATTCACTAAACGTACATAACGTGCTTTTAAACCATAGAAGTTTTCTTCAACTGTATCTTTACCACTAGCTAAACCTTGATATGTTTTATAAGTAGTCCAGTTTTGGTTGTCATCAGAGTATTGTAAACTATATTTTTTCCATTTATCTCCAGCACTACGATTTCCACCGATGACTGCATAAACTTTACCAATAGCTGTTTCTTTACTTAAATCCCAACCTATATAATCACCTTTTCTTGTTGTATCACCTGAGGTACTAAAATCTAATGCTGTTGAACTATCACCATCTGTTAAATTATCTACTGTTCCTTGATAAATTCCCCATGTATCTGTATACATAAATGTTGCATTCATTTGTCCTGGATCAGCCATTTTAAATGTATTGACTTTCCACCAATATCCTGCTGTATTACTTTTTAAATTTAATTCTAAGTTTCTAATACGAACTGCTTTTGCTTTAATATTTTGACTTGATACATCTAATTCAACAGAAGCATCACCATTATATTCTTTTAATACTTTCCATGTTTGACCATCCGTTGTATATTCAATGACATATTTTGTTGATTTATCTGTTCCTGCATCTTGTCCAAAATAAATTGTACCTAATGTTTTTGCTTTTTTGAAAGTTAATGTAATACTTGCATCAACTGGTAAATAATCTTTAATTTCTCCACCTTTATAAGGACTTTCAGCAAAATGAGCATAAGTAGCATTACTGTCATCTAATAAATTATTTAAAGAACCACCTTTAAGTGTCAATTTATCGACAGATAATGTACCTGGATCTTCTTCAGTTACTACTTCATCTGCATTAACAGCAATATCTCTAATACCTAACCAAGTATTCGCTTTATCTTCAGTAGCAATCATGCGAATACCTTTAACCCCTTTTAAATTTAAGTCAGTTAAAGCTACATCATTTGGTAAAGTATATTCTTGATTATCTAAATCAACCCATTTTTTACCATCTGTTGTATATTGCACTTTAGCTTTAGAAAAAGTATCTTTTGAATTTGAATTTGTTCCTAATCTAAAAGTCACTCTATCAATATCAATTGCTTTTGAATAACTAACGCCTACATAAGTTCCTTTACTAATTGTATTTGGTGTTTTATAAACAATTTCAGTATTGGCTTTATTATCGAATACATTATCAATATTACCTGTTGGACTATCATTACGATTTGTAATAAATTTAGTGACTTGTTTATTTGGATCAACAATAGTTGAAGCAATATCTCCTAAATAAGAATCCATTGCTTTAATAAATGGTACGATATGTTGTACTCCTACTTCTGCATATTCTAAATGATCAACATAATTGAATCCATATGTTTTTGATTTTTCAAAAGCAGCTTGTCCAGTAGAATATAGATCCCAAATCTTATCATTAGCTTCTTCATCTTGTACAGCTTTAACAGCTTTAAGATAATTTATTGCTGCATCCGCTGTATCATCCCAACAGTTTAACCAATATACAATTTGATCTTTTATTCTTATATCACCTGCTTGTGCTCTATATGTAGCACTAGCATTTTTTAAGATTGTAAATTCATTGATCAAATCTTTAAATTGCTCATCACTGATTGTTGTTCCATTTGTAAGAGCTTCTTTGAAGCTTGTTAAACGATCTTTTAAATCTACTGATTCTTGTAATGCTGTTACACGACCATCCATATTTTGATTGATCATATGTTTTGAAAGTTCTCTTAAAGCAGCTGATGCTTGAGTTTCAATAGCGCTATTATGATCGACATATTTAAAGGAAGCATTCCAGCATTTTTGAGCTTCTTCTTCACTTTGCCAAATATTCCATGAGTAACATGCATTCCCAAAAATTGCAACTTTACTTGGCTCAGATTGTTGCATTGGATTTAAAACGATTCCTTGAATCTTATTTGGATCTACACCAGGGTGTAAAAATGTTGTATATCCACCCATAATTAAGTGTTTTTTAGAGTTATCTGTACATGGCCAGTTGATCCACATATAAGGTCCACGCCCTGCATTATTTGTAAAAGTTGTTGTGAAGTTATTTGTAACTTCTCCCCATACTCTACCACCAGTCATAACGATTTGAATATTTGCTGGGAAATTTTGATAATAACTTTCACCATTATACATATATTCTTGTGTACAGAATGGTAATGTTAATTTTAAATCTGGATATGTTTTTTGCATTTCTTTTAACCATGCTGTCATATCAGTTAATGTTTTTGTATAGTTAGCACCACCAACATTTCCAGCATCATCTGCTAAAATAGCAATTTGACGAACACCTGCTTTAATAACTTGTTCAAATTTAGCTTGTAATACTTTTAAGTCTGCTTGATAGTTTTCTTCACTATTATACCTGATGGCATTATACATATATGGATGTAATGCAAATACAAAACGACATTTTGATTTATTTCCTGCTTCAGCAAGAGGTTTGATTTTTGTTTCAATTTCTTCATCTGTATAAAGTTCACGCCATTTGGAGTTATGTTTAGGATCATCTTTAGGAGCATAGAAATAAGAATTCAACTTGTAGTATCCTCCCCATTCCATTAATTTCATACGATCCGTTGTAGACCATGGATTTCCATAATAACCTTCAATAAATCCACGACTAGCAACATTAGCATAATCTTCCATTGTAAAATTACGGATATTTGTTCCGTCTAATTGTTTAAAGATATGATACAAGCTTGTAAGACCATAAAAAGCCGCATCTGTATCTTTACCTAATACTGTAATTGTTCCATTATCAACTTTTAATAAGTATGAATCTAATTGATCAAATAATTGGGTTGTTTTTACTGAATAATGTTCACCAACATATTGATCAACATATTGATTTGAATCTTTAATACCTACTAAAATGTTTGTTTGGGCTTCTTTTACTTCTTCAGAAGTACTTGCTTTTATATTTTTAATAGCTAATACTTCATTCATTCTATCCTTTGTATATTTATCAATACCATCTTCATAAACAACATTGACAGTAGATGTCATATCAAATGAACCATCTTGATAATCCATCATATGAGGATTTGGATAGACTTCATAATCATTTTCCAAAGCACTGACGATTGGATAAGAGTGAATACATCCAATTGACATTAAAAATGCAAGTGCTAGAGAAACAATTCTCTTTACCTTTTCTTTCATATTCTTCTTCCTTTCTTATTTACATTACTGCTCCCTTAAATGAATAATGTAATCTTAATTTGCAAATACAAACCAAAAAATAAAGACCAAACAAGATACACTAAAAAAGTGTAAGTTATTTGGTCTTGCCTACTTAAAGTAACAATCCGTATTTACATCCTGTATTGTAACATACACTCTTTGTCTATGCAAGGGCTTACAATAAATTTGTCTAGACAAAATAAATACCACTACTTAATAGTGGCATCTATTTTTATAATTCTTCTTTTTTTACTTTTTTAATACCTAACCATGACATGAAAGCCATTAATACAAATAAAATAATATTTGTTTCATCACCTGTTTTAGCAGTTGAAGATCGTTTTTTATCATTTTTAGTAGTAGAAGTAATTACTTGATTATCTTTAGATGAAGTATTTCCTTTTGAAGTATTATCATCTTTAGTAGATGAATCTACTTTTTTAAGAGCATTCATAGTTTTTTCTAGATTAGAAATAGCTTCGTTTATTTCTTCTTTTGTAGCATCTTCTTTAGCAGATACTTCTTTTGCTTGAGTTAATGCTTCTACCAGTTGTTTCCATGAATCTTTTGTATAATCTTTTTCTTGAAGTTGATCAGCTTTACTAATCAAATCAGTTAATCCAGATTTATCATTAAGTATAACAAGTCCATTATAAGCATCTAATAATTTTTGATACATATCATTGATTTCATCTTTTGTAGCATCAAGATTACTTAAAACATCCTGTGCTTCTTTAAGAACAGTTTGGAATTGTTTCCATGAATCCTTTGTATAATCTTTTTGTTCAAGATTTGATAAATCATCAACGAATGATTTTAATTTTTCATTATCAACAGATAATACAAGTTTTACCATTGCATCTGTTAATTGACGTTTCATAATTTCAATTTCATTAGCGTTAGGATTTTCTGCATTGACTAAACCTTCAGCAGCTTTAATTGTATCCTGTAAATGATTCCATGAAGTAGATAAATATCCAATATCTTCCATAGCTTTAGCTTTATTGATAACATCTTTTAAACCATCAACATCTGCTGGTACATCTGCACGATGTAATTTAATTTCTGCAGCACTTCCGTTATTATTAACAGCTTCTACGTAGTATAAACGAAGATGTTTTGTTTTTACTGTATCAAATTCAATGACTTTTGTAGATGAATCACTTGATAAATTACCTTCTTTAACTGTTTTCCAATTAACACCATCATCACTTATTTCAATACGATATTTTGTAACATTTCCATTTTTACCAGTTTGACGAGGAACATATGTTAAACCATTGACACTCATTTCTTCTTTATTTTCAAAAGCAATCCAATGAGGTGTTGATAAATTCCAATCTGTATGCCACATTGTTGATGGATTATCATCTAATACATTTTTAGGATCTGATCCATCATGTTGATAAGATGAAGCAGTTGCTGTAAGTTTGCTTTTATCAATGTAATTGACATTAACTTGTGATTTTAATTGTAGTTTAGTAAGTGCTTTTGTAAGTTCTACTTCATATTGATCGACTGTATCTTGCATTGATTTAGGTAATTCTCTTTGAATCATATCAATAACAAATTGCAAGTTTTTAACAGAATCTTCTGTATAAATAGATAAATCTTTTGGAATTGAATTTAAATAGTGATCTACTCTTGTATAATTTGCTTTTTTGTAATCAATTCCATTTACTAATTCTTTAATTTCATCTGTAAGAGTTGAAATTGTTTGTTCATTTGGATCATATTCTTTTAAAGCAACTTTTGCTTCTTTTAGTTTTTCTTGTAATTGTTTATTTTGTGATTCTTCTGCAATATGACTTGCACTTGTCACTAAATAATCTAATTCCATTGTTGAAGCAAATGATTTTTCTGAACCTAAACGAATATCATCAACATATCCTTTAAAAGCATGTTTCTTACTTCCAATTCTTTCAAACGGTATCATCATTGTTGCTTTTAATGGTCTACCACTTACTTGTTCATCATCACCAAGAGTATCTACAAGTTGACCATTTACATATAAATCAATAACTTCTTTTCTATTTTTGAATTCTAATTCAACCCATTGGTTAACTGGTAATTCATAATTAAATGAATAATCATGATTTTCTCTACTTAATCCAACTTTTCCTGTTTCTTTTTGAACAGCTTTAATTGAACCATAGCTACTTTCAAATAAAATTTGTTCTTCTTCACTTGATGATTCACGTTTTACTTTTACACGTAAATCATTATTTAAACCAACTGTATCTAATGAAGTTGTTGCATAACTTGTATCTCCTAATAAGCGCAATGCATCATGACTATCTAATGATGCAAGTTCGATATTTTCATGGCCTTTTAATTGATTAAGATTATCTAAATCATAATGAGCAATCATACCATTTTCATCTTTAGCTGCTTCATAACCAAAATTTGTACCTGGAGCATCCCCCAATGTTGTTCTTAAACTATTAGCTTGATCTAATGTTTTATCTCCTTTACCCCATAATTTAGCACCAAATAATGGAATTGCATTTTGTAAACGATCATAAACATCATATTCACTAATACCATTTTCTAAATAGTCTGTCATATCGTTCCATACAGCAATAGCGCCCCCTAACATTTGTTCATCACCAGCAGGAATTGTGACACCACTAATCGAGTTGATTGCTTGATTATATAAAATGTTGCTATTTAAATAATCATAGTAATATCCAGCATTAGGAACAATATAATATTGTGCATCATTACAGTTAATTAAATCATAACCTTGTTCATACATTTGACCCATATTCGCATAACCAAAGTTCCATAAATTCATTTGAACATCTTTACTTCTAACCGGAGTTTTTCCTGAACATTGAGTTAAACTTCCCCAAATACGTGCTGTTCTTCCTGAATTTTGTACATATTTTAACATATCATCTGAGAATCGACGATAAGCTTCTTTGTCTGCATTATATTCATCTGCACCCACATGAACTGTTGTTTGTTCATCGAAAACAGGATCACTTGTTGTCATATATTCATCAAAAATACTTTGTACAAATTCTAATGATTCATCATATTTATCCCTTAAAGCCAAATGATCGTTTTCACGTCCGTTTGTCCCATGTCTTAAATCAGGTCTTACTTTTGTAAGAGCTAATGAATGGGCTGGTGTATCGATTTCTGGTACAATATCTACCCCATAATCTCTTGAATCCTTAATAAAATCTTTAAATTCTTTTTTTGTATAGAATAAATCTGTACTTGTTAAATCTTGTTGATTTAAGCCATTGTTTCCACCTTTTTTAACATCTGATTCTAATCTAAATGCTGAATAACCTGTCATTGGATCAGCTAAACTTTCAATTGGAATTAAGTTATCATTTAAGTGAACTTGGAAATCGTTCATTTTATACCATGACATTTGTTTAACAATTTGTTTTAAATAATCCATTGTAAATGTTTTACGTCCAACATCTAAAATAAAACTTCTTACTTTATAAAGTGGATAATCTCTTGTTGTCCCACAAGGAACATTTCCTGATTGTTTAATACTTTGTAAAATCGTTCTGGTTGCCCAATAAGCCCCTGTTGTTGTTTCAGCTTTAATATTGATTGAATCATCAATATCCATTAAATATCCTTCATCTTGTAACCCTAACGATTTATCTTTTGTAAGAGCTAAAGTAATATCTCCTGTTTTGCTTTCGCCTTTTACAACAGCAATACTTTTTCCAGTAATATCTTCATAATCATTAGCAAGTGCTTCTGCAGTTTTTTGAAGTGAACTATCTTTATAAACAATTCTTGCTCCTTTAGAAACTGTATAGTTTCCCTGTCCACCATTCCATTCAGCTAATTCTGGTAAAACATTTGGTGCTTTATTCGCTGCTTCATCATTTTTTTGACTACCTGGAACTGTAACAGCAATTTCTTTGAATTTGTAATCATTTGTATCATTATCTGTAATCTTGAATGATACTTTAACATCTTTATCACTAATAGGTTGATAAATTGTTAAATCTTCATCAATGATTTGTTCAAAATCAGTACCATTATATTCAACAGTATAACCTTCAACTTCTGGTAAAGTGACTTTTAACTTTTTATCTCCAGTTTTTGGTGTTTCTACTTGAATTTCATTTAAAACATCACTCATTGACATTTTTTCATCAGGATTTCCACCATAAACTTCTAATTCATAAATAGAAATCGTATTCCAAGCAATACCACCATCTGGATCTTCTGAAGTATGTGAATCAACATATAAACGTACATATCTTGCTTTATAGATTTGATCTAAAACAATTTTTTCTGTTAAAGATTTTGGACAATCTTTAAATTCTTTAACTGTTTGCCAATCACTTTCTTGAGGCGTAGATTCAGTATCAGCAATTTGAATCTTATAAGTTGTTGCTTTACGTGTTTCCCAGAATACCTTAACAGTATTAACATTCATTCTTTCACCTAAATCAACATAGATCCAATCTGGTCCGTTTCCAATATTACTTCCCCAACGAGAACTATGTGATGATGTATTTCCATCTACTGCATTTGCTGCTTTAACACTCGCTGCTTCTTCAGAACTTGCGATTGCTGTTTTCTTTAATGCAACATTTGTATTTGGATCTTGTACTTTTTCATCTGTATTAAAAATTTTAAATTCATAACATGAAACATTAGGATACCCTTTCATTTCTGTAACTTCTAACTTAACATATCGACCACTTACTTTACTACCTAATAATTCTTCACTGACAACATTTTTATTATCTGTTCTTGAAAGTACTGGTTCACCCCAAGAATTAAGATCATTAGAAACATAAATATTATAAGCTGAGGCATAAGTCGATTCATTTTCCCAAAACATTTGAAACTTATTCATTTCATATTCTTGTCCTAAATCAATATATGCCCATTGAGTAGGTCCACTTTCTGTTGACCAACGTGTTTTTTCATTACCATCAGTTAAATTTTTTCTAGGCATTGTGCCATATTCAGCTGAAACATAAGCTGTTTTGTTTAACGCTAAATTTTGTTGAGATGTTTCTGCAAAAACTGGTACCATCGATAATACTGAACCCATTGACATCGATAACGTTAATGCAACTACAATACTTTTCTTTTTCAATTTCATATTTTTCTTCCCTTTCTCTTTAAAAAGAAAAGACCAAACATAAAAACAACATTCAAAAATGCCGTTAATATATCTGGTCTTGCCTACTTAAAGTAACAATCCTTGTCTATACAATAACAAAAAATTACCTCTATTGTCAAACGCTTACATTTTAAATATGACAATTCTTTTTAATATGTATACATAGATATGTCTGTTCATCTGGAGTTAATAGATAATGATATTTATTTTCTATTCGTTTTTTTATTCGATTAATGCATAAGGATAAGCGTATATTTTCTTTTAGCATATCTCTAATATTTTCTGTCGTATCAATATTATTTTCAACATCATTACGAAAAACTCTTTCAGCTAAAAATTTAAGATGTGTTGATAATCTTGCATAATTAATTGAATCTAATTCTAATTGAACATTCATTGTCTGTTCAATCACTTCAATGACATCTCTTACAAAGTTAACAATTTTAGAAGTATTTTGTGAACTATTCTTAGTAGAAAAATTCACTAAATGTAAAGCTATATATCCCGCTTCAGCTTCTTCTAACTGTATACCTATTTTTTCTTTAATAAGTTTTATTGTCCATAAACCTAATTGATATTCATTTTTATAAATTGCTTTCGTTTCCGATAAAACAACATTAGGTAAATCAATTTTTTCTTTTTTTCGTTTAATAGCAAAAGCAATATGATCACTAATTGCTAGAAAGATTTCCCCATAAAATTGGGTATTCAATTGTTCTGTTGCTTTGCTTACTAATAAACTAGTAATCTCATAATAAATAGGTTCAATATCATTGATTCCTCTACGTATACGCTTTTCAACTTTTTCTTTAAAGATATACGTTTTTTCAATCCGTGATTCATCAACTAAATCACCTATCTTTTTTTGAAAGCCGATTCCTGATCCTGTTAAAATAATATCCCCTAATTCATCAGATAAAGCAGCAATACTATTATTATTAAATATTTTTATAATCTTCAATTTCATTTCTCCTACATTAGTATTTCATTTAATATTTCAGCAATAAATTGAACTTCAGTTCCTATAATGATTTGTATTTCATGCTCACTTGATTCAACAATATGAGAAAAATTCATCTTTGATAGAGTCTGTTTATCTATTAGTGAGATATCTTTAACTTCTACACGTAAACGCGTAATACAATGATCAACACTTATAATATTCTTTTTACCACCTAATGCTTCAAATAATTGAATAGCAATTTCATCAAAATTATTTTCGACTTTCTCTACTTTCTTTACCTCATTTTCTTCTCTTCCAGGTGTCATAATATTATAACGTGTAATCAATACTCTAAAAACAATGTAATAAATCAATCCGCATAGAATTCCTAAAGGAATTAAAAATAAAACATTATTAGCAAATGGTGATTTAAAACTTAAAACATAATCTATAAGTCCTGCAGAAAAACCAAACCCTGCCATCCATTTAAAAGTTGCTGCAATAAAAAGCATCAATCCTGTAAGTAAAGCATGGATCAAATAAAGTGTTGGTGCTACAAACATAAAAGCAAACTCAAGAGGTTCAGTCACACCTGTAAAAAATGAAGCCAAAGCAGCTGAAAATAAGATAGCACCTACTTTTTTCTTATTCTCTTTTCTAGCACAACGATACATAGCTAGAGCAGCTCCAGGAAGCCCAAACATCATTACTGGGAAAAATCCCGCTTGATACATTCCTGTTACACCTTTAACACCACCGGAAATTGTTCCCCAGAATTTTCCAATATCATTAATACCAGTAACATCAAACCAAAATACAGAATTGAGGGCATGATGTAAGCCTGTTGGAATCAATAAACGATTTAAAACACCATAGATTCCTGCACTTATAGGTCCAAAATTAGCGATCTCTTTTCCAAACCAAATAAAAAAGTGATAACACATTGGCCAAATATCAATAAATATTAAAGATATCAAAAGTGTAATCCCTATAGAAATAATGGAAGCAAATCTCTTTCCATCAAAAAAAGCTAAAAACTGAGGTAATCTTTTTTGATCAAACTTTTGAAAAGAAATAGCCACAATCAAACCTACCAAAATACCAATAAAAGCACTTTGCGTATTATGAAAAGCTAAATCCACAGCATATTCTGGAATTTGTAACATTAATGCGATACATTTAGATGATAGAATTGTTGTCATCATCATATAACAAGCAAGAGCACTTAACACTATTTCTGTATCTCTTTTTTTAGACATTTCCATGGCAACAGCTATCGCAAATAAAATAGGAAGGTTATCTATAATTGCTCCACCAGCAGCAATAAGTAAAGCAGCAATTGGGTTATGTATACCCCATCCAGTAGGATCAATCCAATACCCAATTCCTTTAAGTAGTGCTGCTATGGGCATGATTGAAACAGGTAACATGAGTGATTTACCTAATCTTTGTAAATATTTCATAGCGAACTCCTTTAGTAAACGCTTACGTATCATACCAAATAATGCTAAGCAGACACATACGGTAAAGATTATTATACACTTGTCTAGTCAAAATAGCTAATAAAAAATACTGCAAAAGCAGTATTTTTTACTTGAACCATTTTTCTATTTTTATACCATAATAAGTATCAACTATATTATAAAATTGTTGTAATAAATTTCCTAAAATCATCGAAATAGAAAATAATAAAATAGATTTTCCTATCTTTCCTTGAGTTAAATCTCTTTCCATAAAATCACCTTCCATTTCTCAATTAATTTTTCAAGTGAATACATGGCATTCGCTGGTGAAGTAGAAGGTAATTGAATAACGGGTAAATTATAATCAAAATATTGATGATAATAACGATTGGCAGCTTTGCCATTAGTAATGATTTTTTCAACAGGACAATTTTTAACAATTAAATCTAAATCATTGACTTTAACATTCGTAATACTCGCATCACTTGATCCTTTAATTTCACAACTTTCAATAACATCCCATAAAGCAAGATGATTTCTAAGTAAAAAAATTTTCTTCTCTTCAATTGTTTGTGGAACTTCTTCTTGAAATAAAGCAGCTAAAACTTTCCAAAAACGATTTTGAGGATGATGATAAAAAAACTTAGCTTCTCTTGATTTAACAGATGGAAAAGATCCTAGAATAAGAATCCTAGAATCTTGATTATAAACGGGTTCTATATTATGCTTTGTCATCTTTTTTAACAATAACATCTATTAATTGATCAAGAGAATCATAACATCCTACAGTTAAATCAAGAATATCTTTAGAATGATGAATCAAATCAGGAATACAAATAACAGGAATATTTCCTGCATGTGCTGCTAAAATTCCATTTTTACTATCTTCTAAAACAAGGGCATCTTCTTTACTTACCCCTAGTAACTCAACTGCTTTTAAAAAAATATCTGGGGCTGGCTTCCCATGTTGGATTTGGTCACCACCAATAATGGCATCAAAATAATGATCAACTTTAATACTCTTTAAATTAGATAAAACACGTTCATAACGTGTTGAAGAAGCCACTGCCATTTTAATATTTTTCTTTTTTAAATCTTCTAATAAATCATATAAACCTTTTTTTACTTCTAAAGGATGACTATTAAAATATTCTTTTCTTAATTGATCTCGATAATCTTTAATCTTTTGATAAGGATAATCTTCACCAAAAACACTATGATAATAAGCTTTTGATGTCTTTTCATTTGTACCAATCAAATGATAAAACATATCTTCAGTAATTTCATAACCAAACCTTTCATGAGATGTTTTCACTAACATCTTTCCTACAGGTTCTGTATCAATCATCAAACCATCCATATCAAAAATAACAGCATTTAATTCTAACATACTACACTCTCACTTTCTTAGGCATTCTAAAGAAAAGTGTCACTACAAAAGCAATCGTAATTCCTGCAAATAAGAATAAATAGAAACCATTCATTCCTATGGAATCAATAATTCTACCTCCAATTAATTGGAAAAGCATTGCACCTACGCCTTTACCAAGCATAGCTTGAATTCCATAGGCTGTAGAGACATATTCTTCTTTTACTAAAACCATTACTAATCTTACAGTAATCATCGTAAAGAGTACAGTAGAAAAACCTTTAAATACAAAAACATAAATAATCATATTAACAGAAGGTAAAGTTGCATACCATGCAAAATTGATCATTGACATGATAATCGCAAACATCATGATATAACGATAAGGTATCTTTTTAATGATATAGTCTGTTGCTAGAATCATCGGAATTTCAAATAATGTCGCAAAAAGTTGGTAGGTTCCTACTTGTGAAGCTGTTCCACCTTGAGATTTAATAAATAATGATAAATAGTTAAAGTTTGTGGAGCATGCTCCCCAAAAGAAAAAGGAAATCACTAGAAAGAGCATAAATGGTATATTATGAACAAGCTCTTTCATAACAACAACTGTCGATAATTTATTTTCTTCTTTTTCAGGAACTTCTGAAAGCTTTGGATCAGAAACCATATAAATACAAATAATGGTAATTAATGTTCCTAAAATACCAGCTATGAAGTTCGCAAATGGTGAAATATATTGATATAAAAGTCCACTGACTTGTGCCATAATGGCATAACCTACAGAACCCCATAAACGAATCTTACCAAATTGATAAGGTGAAGAAACACCAATACGATCTGTTAAAGGAGTAACAGCATTCATAAAAGATACTGCTAGACCTGATGATAAAAGTAAAATCCAAAAATTACGACTAATTGCAAAAATAAACATGCAAACAATATTTGCAAATGATAATAAAATAGATACTTTTCTTGGTGATTGCCACTTATCTGCCAAGTATCCAAAAAATGGTTGTGTTGCAATAGATAAAAGTGGTGCAAAGGATACAATGTAAGCAATTTGTGAGGCTGACATTCCTATATCTTGACAATACATTGATAAAACAACTGTAAAGGCACCATACCCTAAATAAAAAAAACATGAAATACCTGCATGAAATAAATAATGATCTCTTAATTTACTCATATAAGCCCTCCCTATGTAAAAGACATTATATAGAATATCTTTAAAAGAAAAGAAGTCTTTTCATTTTTTGAAAGACTTCTTTATTTATTTAAAGATTTAACATAGTTACAAATAATATCTTTGATTGTTTCATTCCCTAATTTACAATCTAAACATAAATCATAATTTGATTTATCACCCCATATTTTATTAGAAATAACTTCATAATAACTTTTTCTAGAATGATCCGATTTATGAATATATCGAAGAGCATCCTCATGACTATCATGATAAATTTCCATTACTTTATTTAGACGATATTCTAAAGGAGCATATAAGAAGATTCTTACTAATTTTTCATCTTCTTTTAAAATATAATCTGCAGCTCTTCCAACAATAACACAATTTCCTTTCTTAGCAATCTCTTTAATAACATTTGATAAAAAACGCATGCTGGGTCTCCCTTTCCTCTTTATTTTGTTTCACGAT
>SKEG01001487.1_pt1 | contig 18192 bp, 18 predicted proteins | sample 4826631 | NCBI WGS metagenome assembly SKEG01 (sample SAMN11008815, study PRJNA524170) | human gut metagenome | biome: Human fecal sample; material: Feces; isolation source: fecal sample from pouch patient p26, p34, p50 | host: Homo sapiens | place: Israel: Tel-Aviv | collected 2016-11-02
AGACCCACGCCCTCATGCAATAACCGACAACCCACAGGACTGGCCAAAGCCGAAACGGCCTAAAAACAACCGCTCAAACGGACTAAAAGAAACGCCGAAACGGCCCACAAAAATTTGACAAAACACAAACAGGATCGGACCCGACTGCGCCACCGTCATAGGCAAACTGTTCGCCATGGAACGTCTCGACGAACAGGCGGTGGACCCCGCGTTGGCGGTGCTGCGCCTGTCGAAACGGTATTCCGCGCAACGGTTGGAGAACGCGTGCTCGCTGGCGTTGCAGTCGGTCGCCTCGCCCCGCTACGCGCATATCGGGCCGATCCTCGAATCCGGCCAGGATATCGCGGGCGTGATCCCCGACGACGCCGGCGATCACGGCGCCGACGGCGGGGATGACGGTGCCGGTTGGGTGCGCGGCGGCGACTACTACGCGAACATGGGCAGGTGAGACGCAATGATCATCGACACCGAGACCAAACGCAAGCTGCGCGAGATGAACGCCACGGACCTGCTCGACGCGTTCGAACGCCTCGACGAACAAACCACCATGCCATTGAGCCACACTGAGGTGATCAGGCTCGCCGTCGACAGCGCGCACTCCGGTCACATGGACGCCAGGATCCAACGCCTGGTCAAACGCGCGGGACTGCGCTATCCCCAGGCGGACCTGCGGACCATCGACCTGATGGAGGAGCGCGGGCCCGACCGGAGCGTGATCGCGGGCCTCGACGCCGGAAACTACCTCGGCCAGCGGCTGAACGTCGTGTTCCAGGGAGCCACCGGATCGGGCAAATCGCATCTATTGTGCGCGTTGGCGAAATCCGCGTGCAGAGGACGGTACCGCGCCATATACGTGCGCATGCCCGACCTCGCCGAACAGGTGACGGCCGCGGCCGGCAAACCGGGAGGCGTGCCCAAGCTCGTGCGCAAATACTCCACCTACAACCTGCTCGCCATCGACGAATGGCTCGTCGACAAGCCCGACGAACCATTCAAACGATTCCTGCCCGAGCTCATGGAACTCCGGTACGACACGGCCAGCACCGCGTTCGCCACCCAACTGGCGACCAAGGAATGGCACCGCCAGCTTGGAGGCGACACCATCGCCGACGCGATCCTCGACCGCATCGCGCACAACACGATCTGGATCAATACCGGCGAATACAACATGAGACAACGCCACGGACAAACCATGCTCGACAACCAACCCAAAAGGCCGGTGGCCCCCAACCAGTCCGCCACCGGCCTCCCCGCACCATAACCCCGGCCTCCAAACACAATAACCAGTGGCCTCAAAAGCTACGAATATTCACTTGCGCTGAAGATGCAGAAGAAAAGCAAATTACCAGCAAATATCTGGCATATTGAACTCCTTCAGGCCGTCGCCATGCTGCGATGGCTATTTGAAGATGATGCAGATGACCTGATCTCCTCACTGCGCACTCTAGAACCCTATATCGACCAAGAGATGTATTCCGTCACCATTGCAGCCGCTCTGACCGAACGCGAAGACAAACAATACATCGTCAATAGGAAGATTCTCGAAAGGATCGTAAATCCAGAAACATATCGAAAGTCCATCCTTAGCATAATTAAACGGGATGCCCAAAACATTCCCGAACCAGAAGGACAACATGTCGCTTATGCGGCATTGCTCAAGAAGGAAGCGAATGAGGCCTCCGACACAGTTCATACAGCTGTCTCAGTCGATGAAGTACTCAATCTGCTAGAGGATTGGAGGAGAGGAAAGTTCGCTTCTGATTCTAAAGGTTGAAGCGATTTCCCTGCCTCGAAGTTTAATGACGAATCTGGTAGCAAGACTTATTGCGATAGCCAACTTCCTCATCGTGGTTTCGATGGTCACATTCGCGTAGGTGTCCATGATGGAAAACCCACATCGGAGGCGAAGGAGTACATTGATGCCCGCAATTCGACTTTGGAAAATCTTTTGCCTCTGTTTGAGCTGTCTCCAGTCACGGTGCTGTTTGGCGGGTGGGATTCCACTAGGAGCAAGAATCAGTTACGAATCCCATCGGTATTGACTGGTGAAATGTATGGCGTGCTTGCAGATCAAAGCGATGATGATCCCGCCATTCATCGTGCCGGAGCGCGAATTAATCCGGTTGGTGCCAGCGTGAGCGTGGCTAAAAAGGCTGATCGAGAAAAAATAGTCGGAGATAGCATTGATCTCGAGGAGCTACGGTCCGAACAGGCCGTGACCACTGCACCCTAAGCAACGAAACACGTCTCATTTCGCTTATGGCAGCTCCAGAGCGGCAAGGCCCAAAAAACTGAACAGTCGAGCATTACCTACCCAAATGATTGCTAATGCCAGCCGCCTTGTGGACAGGTTAAAGAATACTTGCGATAGCGGCTTCTCTAACTGTACGTTATCTAGAAGAAGACATCCGCACCCCGTCAAATATGGTTACTTGCGCAGCTTGCTTGCCGCGAAGATAAACAATGGCAGCGCGGCGAACGCGTAGTTCTCGCACTGGATATACAGGTACACGATCAGGACAAGCCAGCAGATAACAGTCTTGTTCCAAACACCATGCCCAGCAGCTGCCGTATCGAAGACGCGCGTCATGGAAACTATGGAAGCGATGACCAGCAGAATCAGGCCGATCAATCCGTATTCGGCGACGACGCTGGTATACGCACACATCGTCCATACGGTGTCTGCATTCATGCCAGTCGCGAATCCCACCGCAGCACTTCCATTCATGCCCAGGCCATTCAATAATCGTTCCGCATGCTTCGCACCGGCCCATACCGCGTTGATGATGTTGCCGGCGCCATATCCGGTAAGCACCGTCCACGGATGGGCGAGCAGCCCGCATATCGGGTCAAGACTCTGGTAGATTCGCGCGAAGAACGATCCGTCTCCTTCGGCACCGTTTTCCGCAATCGAAGATAGTCGGGAATCGGCAAGCACGCCCAGCAGACCGAGCATAACCGCACCCAGCAGCTGCGCAATACCACGCACGCGCTGTTTCTTGTCGCACCACGAATTATGCACAATAATGGCAACCAGCAACGCCACCACCGAATCAAGAACGATCCGGGTGCCGGCCTGCATCATCACAGAGCCAATCGCATACACAACGATGAGGTTGCGCAACCGCTTGGCAATAGATACGGTCGCGCCCACGCATAAGCCACATAAGCGGCAGCAATACGCCGAACAGATGCATGCCGATATAGCTGGGCTCCGCGAACAGGAACTGCGGGCGACCACCACCCCACACCGAGCTTTCATTGATGTACTGCCGGTACATGAGGTGCGCGAAATAGCCGGCCAACGGCTTGATATGCAGATGGATGGATAGCCCCATTGCACCACACCCACGCCGAAGGAGAACCAGTAGGAAGCGATGAGAATCCGCAATGGCGTACGCCATGGAATGCGTTTGATGCCGAACGCAATGGCGATCGCACCCAAAGTGGCGAGCACGCCCAATAATCCGGTGATGCTCATGAACGCGGCGTTGAGGTGGATGCCGAACTTCAGCCATCCCGGGATGGCCAGCAGCAGCCAAATGACGTTGCGTTCCTGCGTTGTCAGAAATTGCAGGAACGGTCGGTATTGCTGTCGGTATTGCGGTCGGCCATGATGGTTGCCCGCGTCGATGGTGTCGTTGCGTGCGCATGCCTGGTTCATGTGGTTCCCCCTCCCCGTCAACCCTACCCGTTCATCATGATGTATGGATGCTACCCGTTGTTCATTTGCAGGTGCAACGCCTTCGTCAGGCTTGTAGGTCTGGCAGTTCGTCGGCGAATGGCTCGGCAGGCGTGCGGTAGCCGAGCACTCGCATGGGCCGGTCGACCTTGTGCTGTAGCGGACAAGCGGCAGCCCGTCATCATTCATCGATTAAACGTCCACTTCTCCTCAGGCTTGCGGCAAATTGTTCTTCCGTGATTTCTTCCGTCACCAGTCTGGAAATGAGTTTATATAGGGTATTTCGTTCTGGCGCTGGATCATCATCGATATCCAAATCAATTCTTTCCATTTTCAGGATGGCCAAGGATATGGCCATTGCGGTGCGCTTGTTGCCATCAGCGAAATAATGATTTTGGCTAGGTGAAAGGTAAAATGCGCCATTTGTCGAAACAAATCTTCGAATCGTTCTTTCGGCGATTGACCGAATACCGGCAGAAATGTCGAATCTACAACGCCACTTACGGAACCGGCGTCATTGGCTCTTTCCACGGTAAATCCGCCGATGTCGTCAAGTTGCTTCCTGTGTACTCGGACGATTGCTTGTGTCATTGCTTCTGCGAAATCATCAGATGGAAAAACGAGTGGCGGCGCTTGGATATGCCACCACTCGTCAGTGTATTGCTCAGGCATTGCGCAGAATCCTGAAGGTGTTCTGCCATTTTGCATTTACTTCATCCAAACTAGATGCAAGAGTGTTTTGGGGAAGAGTCAAGCCATCCTCGGAAGCGAGAATGTCATCGTTGGTGATTTCGACGCTTTCCCCCTCCTTGTAGACGTTCTTCCAAGCGGAGTTCTTTCGGTGGGAAAATCCCACAAGATCGAATGCCGTAAGAAAACCGTATTTCTTTGCTGTCCTGTCGATAATGAATAAAGTCTGTTCGTCTTTTGCGGCTTCGCCCTCGGACTTTGAAATCCTGTTGCGCCCATACTTTCGGAAAGTGTAATAAACGTCCTTCTCGACTGGGCCGTAGGACCAAGCCTCGATCTTGTCTTCGAACAACGGCTTTCCGGTTTCGCGCAGGGATTCGACCTGCGCGAAATAAACGAGCTTGTTCAGCACAAGATTCGTAATGTCGATATCAGAGCCATGGCGAAGAATGAAAGCATTCGCTACTTGTATTGACTTCATGCCCCCTCCTTTTTGCCACGGAAAACTCCCACACCCAAGTATATGAGACCTGATTTCGGAAAAGATTATTTCACTGTCTCTGACCGCAGAACGCAAGGTGACATTCGTTTCTACGGATTTTGGCGACGCTTGCTTCGATACCGGAGCCCTATATGGCTCCAAGCCGAAATCGGCGGAACCGGAACGCAGTTCGGTGATTGCTCGCAACCTACAATTGGGGGTATGAGCGACGATATCATGTTCAATGATCTGCTTCACCTCACGGACGAGGAGATCGGCAGTACGAAAATCCGTTTCATCATGCATTTCTCGAAGTCCGATCCCATCTATGTGTTCATGAACAACCCTGACGAGCTCAACACCGAGTGGCTGCTGTCCCGCAAGAAGAGCAACAGCGGGAAGGACGCGGAGCATCTGCACAAGGGAGAGAGCGTAATCGGCCTGGTGCGTCTCCCGACGACAAGGATCTTTGGCTGTTCACGTGCATTAAGCACATCAGCGGTCCTCTTGATCGACCGAGAGAGGTTAACGGCACCGACTATTACGTTGGCTATGAGGGCGAGGAATTGGCCGAATATCGCAAATTCTATGGGAGGGTCATCCTTCGCTATCACAAAGGCAAGGGGCAACAGGGGTCAATACGATGGGCGGAAGGGCTGCTGGACAAGATCCACGTTGTCAAGGTTCTTTCCGACGCCTATGCCGGCGATGAATTTCCAGGCTATGACTGCGTAAGCCTTTCCTATGCGCAGCTTAAGGCGATATGGGACAAGGACAAGTCAAGCTGGAAGAGCACGTTGTCGCGCCAGCAGGGCGTGTATGTGATCACCGATACCGCGACGGGGAATCTGTATGTGGGAAGCGCCACCGGAAGGAACGGCATATACCAGCGTTGGCAGGATTACATCCGCGATGGCCACGGAAACGATACGAGGCTGATTGCCATTGTGGAACAGTACGGGTTGGAGTATGTACAGACGCATTTCCGCTACACACTTCTGGAACATTACGACTTCACCGTGTCCAAAGACGTTGTTCTCACCAGGGAATCCTATTGGAAGGAGGCTCTGGATACCCGTAAGCATGGGTATAACGATAACTAGACGCTAATTACTGGAGCACCACACGATGGAAATACCGAGAATCGCGAGACCCTGAGAATTCCAGCAAAATGTTTACCTCTCATGGGTTCATATCGGATTCCAGTGCTCAAAATTCGAGTTACGAGCAAGCGCTGTCAATGCTTACAACTGTCTGCTTGTCTGCATCCAAGATTGCAATACGTCTAAATCTTGCAAGCCCATTTCGGAACATACGTAATCAAAATGGTTGGGGATATTCTTTCTCAGTTTCACAAGCAAAGATTCAAGGCTTTGCAGGAATTCCAGATATCGCTTTTTATCCGTGACTAATCGCAGATCCTTAACAAGCTGAAATACAGTAATATTTCTGTCATGCGGATGTGCGCAATACAACCGCTCATCATGGGCACAGATATTTCGGAAATCCTTTATCCGTCGATATATTTTATCAAGCTGTATCGAGGTAATCTCTTCCCCATGCTGATGTGAATCCTTATATAAAGCAGTAAAGCTACGAGAAATATTTCCGCGAACAATGCTATTTTGAGCTTGGAAAAACCAATAGACCTGACCAATAGTGAGATCGTTGCATAATACCCAAAGCGGCACTTCTCCCTCATATTCTTCGAGACAGTGCCGAAGATATTCTTTTCCATCAGTAAAGTTAGGATCACTATTCAACGAAATAATCTTCTCCAACTTAGGAATGAGCCGCATAGCTTTATCATGCGCTTTACCGCTCTCCGCATAATTTGCGATATTTAGGTAAGGATTCTTCTCATTCGCATACTCTTTGGTAAATTCGTATGAGCATATTGTCTTCAGAATAGCCTCCGACAGAGTAGTCATGCGAAACAACAAGAACCGCAAATTTCTATCGAAAACAAAAAGAGCATACAACTCATTGAACGACGTATTAGGAAGGTATTGATCTTCATGAGTCCGTATTCCGGCTTCCTTATCAAGAAAAGGATCCTTGTAACCGTTGACAACGGAATAATAACCTTCACGTTCCAAAATCCACGGAGTACGCGTATCAGTTTGCAAGCCGCGCTTGTTAAGCCGCTGTACTTGGTTTTCCACTGCCATGAATGGTCTATACATAACGCCCCTTAATGCACGAAAACCGCTTCCAAACAGGAAACGGTTTTCGCGAACTAGACAACGCCTAGCTTTATCGCGTTTGATAAATTTACTCGCACATGTCAGTAATGTCAACCCAGCGTGTCTCAATAGGATTCCCGAATAATCCAACTTTTATATCTATAGCCACTCTCAAAACCTTGGGCTACTAAAGCGCTGGCATCTATACTTGAAGCACGAGTGATGATATTATGCTTAATGACCTGCTCCACCTCACCGATGAGGAAATCAGTAGGACGCATATCCGCTGCTGCATAAATTACGACGGCTACAATCCCACCCTGGGAGTTCAAGAGGGATCCTGACGTGTCCAATACCAAATGGGTTCTGGTTCTCAAAGAAGAACAAGAACAAGTCGGTTCTTCTAGACTTTTCCTAATTGGTCAGAAAACACGTCATATATTTTAAATACAACTATCATCATTCAGCAGTGGTATGAAAACAATCACTAAAATATCCCAACGTAACTTCGAGACAGATATCGCAGAACACAGCATGATGAATCCATAAGGTGATCATCAATAACGAAGCTGGTGATGAATTCAGAAAAACAATCACTCCAAAAATGCTATTCCATATCCGATAAATCACGCAAACGAGGCAACCAAACGGTACGATATACCTCGTCAGACACCACAATAACATTTCTATAATGTGATTCTGCAGCGCTTCTCATCTCTCCTTGATGGAGTTTGAGGTTACTAATTGTAACCTCAAGAGACTCAAGAACAGGATTGGGGTTGAATGTCCGTCCTGCATCTCTTCTACGATCATCTCTATTTCTCACGACGATGAGCACGATGAAGCATTCTTTTATTACCGCACTATTTGCAACACCATCGTTTAGCAACATGTCAGCAGAGTCAGCTAATTTTTTATCAATAGCAGAAGCGTCTTTTCTAGCCACAAAATAGGATCCATTTCTAGGATCTCGCCCAATTATATTTCCATTCTTGAATTCAGTAAAAACAAAGATATTTTTCTTCTCCTTTGATTGACTTAAGGCATCACAAGAAGAAGGCGTCATTTCATGATGAAAGAAAGTATATGCCTGTGCGTAGGCATCAAAATTAAGCTGAACACTATTGCTAGAAACAACAGATTCCTGATTCGTCTCGTCCCACGATAATGCCGACACGCTCTTTAAAGGGGCATATTTCTCCCTACCAGCATCAGATAAGCACTGATTGTTCTCTCGATAATGGTCAATCTGCATCTTCAGAAAAGATAGACAATCATCAGAAATCAACATCGTATATCAGCCTTTCATCAGATGTTCAGCTATGCTTTGCTGCAAAGTAGCAAAAGGACGAGCCATGGATGTAAAAACGTCGGCAATTCCCTCATTATCAAGTCTTTCAAAGACTGATAATCCATCTTTGTTCTCCGGACGCACGGAATACACTGCAGTCTTGTTGGTGTAGTCAAGAATGTCTGCATAATCAACAATGGCTTGTAAAAAATACGGACTGTGTGTAGTAACCAGCACATGAATCCCCATATGCTTAGCAATAAGCATCAGCGCATGTGCATATGTTATCTGCCATTGCGGATGCAAATGAATTTCAGGCTCATCCAATACTAGAATGTCATCATCTTGAATCACAGAATTCTCAACAAGAAATCGAAGGAGCATCATAGCCTTACATCCCATAGAGGCATTTCCTATTGCTATAGTCGAAGAATCATCTTCTCCGACCATAGCCGGTCCTTTCTTACTCTGGATAAGACGACCAGAAAACTCATGCTCAATAACCTCAAGAACTTCACGAACGGTTTGTTTAGCTAAAACAGCTTCACCAAGACCAAACGATATCTCGTTCTCACGCCGAACCAATGTTTCGGACGCAACATTTATTGCTCTTGACCTATAAGGCGGTTCACCAGAAAATGGTTCATCGGAGAAAAACCTTTTTCTAGTGAAACTGCTTGGCGTAAACCTCTCGATGATATTAGGATCATCCAAAATCAGCACTCGGCGAGATTCATCCGAGACTGGCCCAGCTTCAATACATGCTCCTTCTTTAAAAGAAACATATCTATCAATTTCTCCATGAAAATGTTCATCAGTAGTTACACTAACTTCGGATTTCTGAGAATCCATTCCAAAACTACACACCTGATCATTAAATACTTGGTTAAAAGTGCGTTCTGCGAGCTCAAGAGTCTTATCCTCTTTTTTAACTGAAAATAACTTTAGAATAGCGTCCCTGCATTTCAAAGCCTGTTTATCTTCAGAAGAAAGCCACACTATCAGTTGCCGGCCGGATTCATCAAGATGTGATAAACCATCTTTCTTGGGACGAATAGTTCGCAGTTGAGCAAGCAAATCATCCTTTGATTCTGGAGTTTTCTTCGCAGAAACAAGCTGCCCGGACACAAACGAAGCAGCTTCCCACGTACTTACAATTCCATCCGGGTCTTCTCTATCAGGGGCGTTCCTAACAATAACTAGTTCAATCGAATGTTTTAAATTCCTGCTTATCTTTTTGTTTAACAAATCGAATGTATCAAAAAGAGCAAACATCGCCTTACCGACCGTGCTTTTACCGGTATTATTCGGAGCAGCAAGGACAGTCACCCCATCTATCAGGATGTCGGCTTTGTGTATCTTCCCAATATTCCGTATAGATAACCGCATTCACAAACCTACCTGTCAATAAACACTTTTATTACCACGATAGTAGCAATAAGTAGAATCCGGCAAGTTGAATGAATCAAACTCTAAGAGTTTGGCTACGTTTTTCTCAAAGAGCGGATGCTTGGAATATTTGCTATGAACAATTGGCCCCGGTTCCCGCTTCACCTCACAAAAGCTCATTACGTTTGGAATGTAATGGCGATTACTTCAAAGCCGACCAGAAGATACATCCAAAATAGATCAGAATCCGTTGCGAGAGCAGCACAAGAATATTCTCGTGCCCCGCATATGCATGAGATAAACATCGTGTTGGACCGTCATAGACCGCATCAATTCGTTACTCGTAACTGTGGCCAATAACGGAGGCACATGCTGGAGTCGCCGTGCGAATGCTGATCAAAGGTGTTTAATCAAGTTGAAGTAGTCCAGAGGAAGTAGCGACGTTTTATCGGACTTGCCATTGAGTTCACTACCACTTTAACCGATAACTTTATCCCAGGAACGGAGACACCTTTCTCACGCAGTCACCCCACCCCCGTAGAATTTTCAAGAGAGAGACGGACTGAGAGAAAGAATTATGATTGGCGAAAACAGCCAAGGCACGAGCACGAACGGAGCACATACCAAACACAGCGTGCCGGCACATTTCAGAACTCAAAAGGCAGAAGGACGGAATTCAAGCATCGAACTGCTGCGCATCATCGCGATGTTCATGATCCTCGCCCATCACTTCATCGTCCATAACGGCTATGACGTGTTGAAACTCCTCCTGGGACCGGAACGGATCTTCTTCCAGCTCATCATGGCCGGCGGCGGCAAGGTCGGCGTGGTCATCTTCTTCTCCATCTCCGCATGGTTCTTCCTCGACAGGGAACAGACCATCAAATCCAACCTGAAACGCGTGTGGATCATGGAGCGCGAGCTGTTGTTCTGGAGCCTCGCATTCGTGGCGTTCTATCTCATGTTTGACGGGCCGACCACAGCATGAAACTCATGATGAAGAGCGTCATGCCGTTGAGCATGGGCGTGTGGTGGTACGCCACCGCCTACGCCATTTTCCTGGCGCCGCTCCTCTTCCTGGCCGAGGGATTGAAGGCGCTTGGCCGCGAATGCCACTTCTCGCTGGCCGCGACCGTACTGGTCATATGGGGATTGACCAGCTTCATCCCCGGAATGATAAAAATTAATGATGGTTTCTTCGGATTCATCTACCTATTCAGCCTAATCTCCGCCTACAAGTGGTATATAGAACCGTTCACCACCAGACAGGTCTGGCTGACGACCGGCATCGGACTCGGTTTTTTCCTGTTGTACACCTGCGCCTCCATAACATTGTCGCTGCTCGGGCACGACATGGGAATATACATCACCGGCGCTTGGAAGCTACCCGTCGTCATGGTGGGTTTCGGCATGTTCCTGCTGTTCGACCGCGTCACCTTCCACAACCGCTTCATCAACCGAATCGCGCAATCCGCGTTCGCCATATACCTCATCACCGATTACACCGCATCCGAGAAACTGCTCTGGATCAAGTTGTTCAATCTGCAGAACCTGTACCAGCAGCCATTGGCAATCCTGCAAATCCTCGGCATACTGCTCACGATTTACGCGGTCTGTATCCTGATTGATTTCGCTCGTCAAGCACTATTCGCCTTTACTATCGACCGGCGACGCAGGCACTGGTTCGACCTACTGTGGAAACGAAGCATCTCATTTAAGGCATAATCGTAATCACACTTTTGGTAATAAACAATACAGGGGTCTTGACCCCTCTTCTGTCAAGACCCCTACTCACAATCGATGATAGCGAAATGCTGATTGTCCAGCCGAGACAAAACGAAGGTAGTGCCCGAATGTATGCGAGGGCATCCGCTCGCAGACGTTGAGCAACAAGTTCAAGAAAGTCTACGGGGAAATAGAAGAAAGGGCGCGGGCACTACCAACGTCCGCACCAGACAACCTCGTGATAGGAGGCTGCAGACGTTTTCTGGGAAATAGCCATGCAGCCTCAGCACCAGTTTGTTATCTTTACAGATGCAGATTCATTTCGGCCACCAGTATTGGAGTGACAGAATTCCTTGAAAGCGATAATCAAAGCTTTTTGATGATGCGCCTGAACCTATTAATGACACGTCTGACGAGGTTCATCATACGCTTTTTGAAGGGGATGCTAACGCGCCAGTACTTACGTTCAAGGGGTTTCATATGCTTGTTGAACACGGCGAAATCCCCGGCTTTGACGGCCTCACGGAACGCTACAAAACTTTCATTTTTCAATGTGGTGCGCATTGCGTAAACCCGCTGACGTCGTTCAGGAATTCCATCAAGAGATGGCTTGATACGTTTGGTAGGAGTCCATTCGCCACGCTGCTGGTGGATATACAAACGCTCAGCAAGACCTTGACGACGATGACGGAATCCACTGGACTGCGATTGATAGACTTCTGCCGCATCTGAATCATGCAGGACGAGCTCATTCCTATACCGGTCAAACAAATCCTGAATAGCTTGATTGCGGATAATGATAACGTTACAGCCTTTGTCATCTGACACATATTTGGGAATCCACGCATCTCCGAAAGTCGCGTCAGCGGTCTCGGCAAGCACATCATCGCAATAATCACACGCATTGTATTTGAAATAGCCAAGTCCCCAGTTCGCAGTAGACAATTCAGCAATGCGCTTGACGATAGGTTCATCTTTATCTGTGCGACGCACCTCAATTGCATAATCTGAGGCACGTGTGCCTGGAGTTTTGTGACGGAAGTCCACACGTGCAATCTTGTCAAGGGGCACGCCCGATTCCCACGCTTCGGCTTGGCCAAAGAAATCAGATTTCAAATGTCCGCATATCAAGCCGATGCAATAGGGAATGCGCTTCATTAGCACAGGATCTTCACGACGTAAAAGCCGTACGGCCTTGACAAAGCACGGAAGGCCGATAAACAAGTAACGCCCTTCGTGCTCACGTACCTGTTTAATGGCCTCGCTGAGTTCAATAGGATAATACTTCGCTTTTGCACCCGCTTTAATCTCATCAACAGTACGGGAAATCTGGATAGTGTACATATTCTTAGGATCAGGACCATCCTTGGCGTGAATGACCGCATCTACAAGCCCGTCCTGAAGCATTTTAGCAGCCAGCCAACTGATCATGCCACCGGAAGTACCCCGGGAACGCCAACCGTCGACAGCCACGTATCCGGCATAAGCACTCAGGTAATAACCTAGATGCTGGTCATACTTAACGCCAGACTGTTTGCTAAACAGCTCCTCCCCGAGCTGGTTTTCGTCTACCGAGGACGCGAATGGGCAAACACGCTCCGCCGCAGTCCAATCACGAGGCTCGCCGACAACACTGGCTCGATAGCAACCATCTGCATTTTTTGCAATGCGAAATGCCGGATCTATTACTGCACATGAACCGCATCCTACGCAGTATGTGGCCGCGCCTCCAATTGCATCCGCGTCAGGAGACGATATCACACGTTCGATAGTATGGAGCTCATCATTTTTGACTCCGGTCATTTGTTAACCTTTCTCTTCGACATGCCAATCACGCAAAAAAATAAGTAGTAGATAGTACTTAATTATCACAATTCTGGAGATGAACTGTTATGAAGCATAGAAATGAACCTTGTACTGTATTTCAAAATACACTATTTGACGATAGTAAGAATATCCTGAACAGGATATCGTTTAGAAATACATGTATGTGTTTCATCAGGAAAATGTCCGGCCGCAATATACATAATCAAAAACTCATTTTCAGGAACTCCGATTATATTGCGTGTCTGTTGATCAATCTGTTTTGAGAACATGGTGTTTAGAGGACATGCAGCGATTTTATTAGCCTCCATAGCCATGAGTAAGGCCATGGAGAAAAGACCACCGTCAACAAAACCTTCATTGTGTTCACTTATCGAAAGAAAAGCTTCATTGTCAGCTGTAATCAAGAACAAAGCCGGGGGAACCTTATACCCATTAAAGCCTCCTTGCAGCTTCAACGCTTTCTCAATTATAGATTTATTTGTAATCGCGTACACGCGAACCGGCTGACGGTTACAGACCGACGGCGCTTTCGTAGCCACTTCAACCACATGTTGAATCTCGGTTTCAGTGAGAGGACTATCAGAAAATTCACGTACTGACCTACGGTTTAGGAACAGGTTCTCAAAGGGAATGGTTGCATTCCCATCTTTCAATATGGCTTTAACCGGGACACTTCCACCATTAACAGAAGTTGATGCAGAAGCGTCATTCCAAATGTCCGAGGGGAAAAGCGCAATCATATCATCTATTTGATAACCAGCATTTTCATGCCTGTAGCGGTATTCTTGTAATGCCGATACAGCACTCTGATAAGCCGCACATTCAGGGTAGTTAGAATCACATCGCTTCAAATCTTTTAAGGCTGAGGAAAGATTCATTAAAGCTGACTTTCCAAATCCATAGCGGAAATCACTATGGCTTAATCCTTTTTCGATTTGATGACTGTAGAACGTTACCTTGGCGATGCAATGATTTACATTTTTATTGCCATCATTCGTAATGGCATTATAGAAACGTTTCAGTTGATCAAACGACTCACGCTTTAAACGCAGCCATTGTTTTCTCTCCAATAAAAAATTTGGAGTTATTTTTTTAACTTTATCTTTAATATTCATCTGAGTATCCTTTCCCTTCAATTAAGAATATATGCCAATATTATCATCAAACTGAAATTCACACCCTCAGCATTCGTTAATCATGCTATAACAAGGAAGCGAGACAGCTATTAATTGGGAATATATTCATAAAATATGCTTTACTAATCCATGTATTATTTTCTCTTAAAAATCGAACGAACCCTGTCAACAACAATATGAATATTTGATCGTTCAAAGAGAACATGGAACAGCGTCACCAACAGAACCGCCAACACAAGATTGCAGAAAGCATAACCCACCCAAGTCATCAAAGTGTTCGGACGGAACGGAAGACAGAGCCATGAAGCGGCGCATATTAGAATAATGACCACCAGCGTCTCCACCATTCGCCGTAATGAAGGAAGAATCGGAAGATGCGTAACATTCTTCGGAATGAAGAAAAGCAAATCAACACATCTATAGAAATTAGACAAGCAAGAGGCAACCAGAACACCCGTAAGACCAAATGAATAGCCGAGGATAACACCGCCAACAACCAGAATACTCGCCTGAATGGTGCTCTGAATCCGTGTTTCCTTGTAGAGACCAGCTGCAATCACTAGCATTCCTTGAGGTGTTTTTAAATTATAAAGAACCCCATTGAGGACGAACAGCACAGCAAAAACAATATTCACGTACTGAACATCATTAACACCTTTTGTATACACCTGAATAAATGGAAGAATTGTTGCCATCGTAACACCGTATACTATGCTCATCGCCATATAATATAGGTATTCAAAGTCTTTATATGCTTTATCGAACGCTTTCATGTCTTTTTTCACTAAGAGTTCTCCGAAGCCAGCAGATACTCCAGTAGAAAACACCGACATTACACCATTGATTCCAGCGAGCACCATATTATAGACAGAATAAACACTGACCATCTTCAGTGTAGAGAATAACGTAGTCAATACAGCAGGAGAAGCATTTTGGACAGTCTGCACAACCTGCAGGTACAATGCACTCCAACGCTTATCCATGGCGGAGTTATCTGGTACTACTTTATAATCAATAAACTTATAGTGTATCTTTATATAGAGATATAAGATTAAACTTCTAGCAAATATGGAAATTAGGGCGACGATTCGAAGGAGCAATATGTCGACTCTCAAAGTCGATAGAACAACAACAATGAGAGTATTAAGGATTGTATAAACAATTGATGCTGTGGAGATTACATAAGTTTTTTGATCCGCCGTCAATAAAGCTCTATATTTTGCCAGAGTGAAAAATTCGAGAGCTCCATTTACTCCGAGTACAAGGACCAGACAAAAAACCGTTCCTTTGTCCAGTACCTCTGTATGCGTTATCCAAGGGTACACAAAGGCAAGCAGAAAAACAAGGCCGACAAAGATAAAGCCAGACTTGACATAGAAATTCCGCGCAGCAACAACAACACGATTGATCTGGTTATAATCGTGCTCAGCTATTGGTTTATATAATGAATAAACAGCAGCACTTGACAGCCCGGCCTCTACAAGATTAAAGTAAACAATGAACTGATTAATGGATGAAATAAGACCATTAATATCTGACCCATAAGCGACTAACAGGAAACGGGGTGTAATAAACCCTGCTACCATAGTTACTACTTGAAGAAGCGCAGTCGATACCGCATTGAGAACAAATTTGCTTGTTCTTCCCAAAACGCTCACCCCTTACTTAAGCTTAACCCCAACAAAAGTTGCAAACGCGTAGATGATATCCTTGTAACTCACACAACGCATGCGGCATAACGAATAAATGGAGTCCGCAGCTTTTCTTCTATCAATATGTTCGTTGGCAATTCTCAGATAAATGCCTTGAAAATGCTGCCTGACCAAAGTGCTCATTTCAGCTTTATCGTCTTGTATACATATATGATCTATCAGTCTCAACAAAAGACGTTCTTGTCTCTCAAAACGTTCCAACTGAGCTTGTTCATCATGCTGTTTAGAATTTGAATGACTAGTAGGATGCAGAATATATGTGTATAGAACTTTATTAATATAAGCGTAATTATATCTATACGCTATAGGAAGAAGAAGCTGATAATTTTGTCCAGCGCGGCTCTCATCAATATGTAAGTTAGGATAACACTTTTTAAAAGTGGAAGTTCTGATAATATAGATACCTGGACAGAACTGTACGTTATTACTGACAAGTAAATCACGGAACAAATCATCATTTTCCACAGGTATTCTTTTTAGAATGCCTAAATCACTGCCGTTCTCATCCACATGTTTTGCCCATGCGATACCAAGATCAATACTCGGATTCTCTTCCATAAAATCAACTTTGGCTGACAGGTTATCGGAGCATAAAGTATCATCCGAATCGGGCCAGATAAAGTACTTGCCTTTCATATATGGGAAACCAGTATTAAGGGCAGCAGCCTGTCCGCCATTTTCTTTTGCAAGATAAACGAATCGATGTCCCTTTTCTTCAAAACTTTTTTTGTATCGTAGCGCAATTTGCGCTGTATCATCAGTTGAACCATCGTTTATAAAGATCAATTCATAGTTGGAGTAATCCTGATTCAATACAGATTCAAAGAAAGAAACAAGATACCTAGAGGCGTTAAAAGCTGGGGTAATAATACTAACAAGTGGTTCCATTTTTCTGCAACGCTTTCTTATTGAAAGTCTGATATATAGCTATACAAATGCCGAGCACCACAAATTGACACGAATAGTAGATGGTATTGCCGGTTAAGCTGTATACGGCTATAAGAATGATCCAATATACTGCAGTAAGAAGAATGACAGGTTCCAGGCCTTGCATATCTTTCCAACTTAAAAAACTGCGAATTAGACCATAAACAAGTGCGGAAAGCAAGACAACGAATAACAAAAGGCCAGCAATACCAAGCTCAGCAAGAAGCTGTAGATAAACGTTATGGGCTTGATAGCTCCAAAGCAACCCATAATAACGGAAGCCTTGAGCATTTATGTAAGCATTAAATGAAAGGAATCCTCTACCGATAAGTGGAGATGCTTCAAACATCTGCATGGCATATGTCCAAATAACCTGTCTACCGCTCAAGGGATCGCCGTTATCTGCAAACAACCTGTCAAGCACTAGAGATACTTGAGGAATAAGCGAATCAGCTATTGTCAATGACGCAACGAGTACAAAGGATAGACCAAGAGCAATTGAAATTTTGTGCTTCTTGGAGAAGAATAATGCAAATACGATAAGCCCCATTACGGGAATAAGAAACAAAGTTCTTTTACCCGTCATCATTAATGCAGCAAAGACACCAACGATTTGGAATAATCTAGTTAGGGTAAAGCCTCTGACAAAAAGCTTTGCAAAAAGCACACCTAGTCCCATGTTGCATAGAAACGCTGCATAACCTTTTTCATAAGCTAGTCCCGAAATAGCACCACCAGTGTTAACTGAAACCGCAGATCGACTACTTCCAAGATCGAGAAAACCGAAAAGTGAGGCAAACAAATTAGGAGCCAATAGCTCTAGATACATCGAAAAGATAAATATCCAGAACAGAAACTCGAACTGCTTAATGAGACAACTAAAAAAGGTGCTATCAAATTTAAAAAGCGTCAAAGAAAAGACAGCAAGGACGTAAGGAAAATACTTAGTATAAGTTAAGCGATCATCTGTGTAGAGAAAACTTATGCAGATAAGTAAGAAAAAAACCGTATAAATTTTCTCTACGACAGAAGATAAACTACACTTTCTTTTCGACATCAACACAAAACAGAAGATAGCAACTGTAAGAACATTAGCTAATTGTCTCGTGATAAATATCAGTTTATTATCAGTAGAAAAAACTAATA
>SKEG01001491.1_pt1 | contig 18151 bp, 14 predicted proteins | sample 4826631 | NCBI WGS metagenome assembly SKEG01 (sample SAMN11008815, study PRJNA524170) | human gut metagenome | biome: Human fecal sample; material: Feces; isolation source: fecal sample from pouch patient p26, p34, p50 | host: Homo sapiens | place: Israel: Tel-Aviv | collected 2016-11-02
TCATGAGACTGACTCAACAGGATATTATGATCTCGGGAGAGAACATAAGAGTCCTAGAAGCGGAAAGAACGGTAAAGGAGTCAACCTCATAAAGATAATACGAAGAATAGAGAGAATGAACAAGATCTTAAGATAAGATCAGAAGATGATCAAAGAAAAAGAATCCAAACAAGAAAGATTCCAAGAGACGAGGAATCCAAACAAGAAAGATTCAGATAAGAGATCAATCAACATTCAATCAGCTGACCGGTGGAGCATTAAAAAAACTTGTAACTGGTAACTAAAGCAAAGTGTAACCCGTTAACAAAATAATTTGGAACTTATTAACTGAATATTTTCTCAAGAATAAGAGATTGATTTTTATATATTAAGAAAATGGCGTAAAGAAGCCATATAACAAAGAAATCGAAACATTGAGATCGAGAATAGAGATCAGAATAGAAGCTGTCAGAATCGATATCAGAGATGTGACGAGAAAGCATTTCTGAGACAGCCAGATAAAGAAAGATTTCGAATAAGATCCATAGAATGAGATTTCCAAAAAGATAAAAATATATAGAAATTAATAAAAATCTTGGGAAAAGGTCTTGACAAAGGCATGCAGGCATTTTATAATAGCCTAGCATGCCTTTTTGGGGAGCAAAACCAAGAAGTGCATGTATAGTCACAAGGTGAATTTAAGTAACCACAGTAGAAAACATGTATGGAGGTGAAATCAATGCCAACTTTTAACCAATTAGTTAGAAAAGGGAGAAAAACATCTGTAAAGAAATCTACAGCACCAGCACTTCAGAAAGGATTTAACTCTTTAAAGAAGAAAGCTACAGACACAAGCTCACCACAGAAGAGAGGTGTATGTACAGCTGTTAAAACTGCAACTCCTAAAAAGCCTAACTCTGCTTTACGTAAGATCGCCAGAGTTCGTCTTTCTAACGGAATCGAAGTAACAAGTTATATCCCAGGTGAAGGACATAACTTACAGGAACATAGTGTTGTTCTGATTCGTGGTGGTCGTGTTAAGGACTTACCAGGTACTCGTTACCATATCGTTAGAGGTACACTTGATACAGCAGGTGTAGCTAACAGAATGCAGGCTCGTTCCAAATATGGAGCTAAAAGACCTAAGAAAAAATAAAACAAAACTAAATTGGTACAAAGCAGCGTAACTTAGACGCTACCTTGTATAGTTGTGCCGGAACTTTATTGTTTCCTACAAAGGTTACAGGAGATATAAAAGTCCTGCACGAACATGCAATAACTAAGTATGAGTACCGATGAATTAATGATTATTAAGGAGGGAAGAACCGTGCCACGTAAAGGACATATTGCGAAAAGAGACGTATTAGCAGATCCTATTTACAACAATAAGGTTGTGACAAAATTAATCAACAACATTATGTTAGATGGTAAAAAAGGAGTTGCTCAGAAAATCGTATACGGAGCATTTGCCCGTATCGAAGAAGAAGCTGGAAAACCAGCTTTAGAAGTATTCGAAGAAGCTATGAACAACATCATGCCAGTTCTTGAAGTAAAAGCTAGACGTATCGGTGGAGCAACATATCAGGTGCCTATCGACGTTAGACCAGACAGAAGACAGGCATTAGCGCTTCGTTGGATCACAACTTTCTCACGTAAAAGAGGAGAAAGAACAATGGAAGAACGTCTTGCAAAAGAACTTCTTGACGCTTCCAACAATACAGGAGCATCTGTAAAGAAAAAAGAAGATATGCACAAGATGGCAGAAGCAAACAAAGCATTCGCACATTACAGATTCTAATTTCAAGAATCTGTTCTGGCGTCTTGCCAGATATGCTTCTATGTTAAAACTTATAGGAGGAAAAAATCTTGGCTGGAAGAGAATATCCATTAGAGAGAACCAGAAATATCGGAATCATGGCTCATATTGATGCTGGTAAAACAACAACAACAGAGCGTATCCTTTATTACACTGGTGTAAACTATAAAATCGGTGATACTCATGATGGTACTGCTACTATGGACTGGATGGAGCAGGAACAGGAAAGAGGTATCACAATCACTTCTGCAGCTACAACATGTCATTGGACACTGCAGGATCATTGCAAGCCTAAAAAAGGTGCTTTAGAGCATCGTATCAATATCATTGATACTCCAGGGCACGTTGACTTCACAGTTGAAGTAGAACGTTCTCTGCGTGTACTTGATGGTGCAGTAGCAGTCTTCTGTGCAAAAGGTGGAGTAGAGCCTCAGTCTGAAAACGTATGGAGACAGGCTGATACTTATAACGTACCTAGAATGGCATTCATCAATAAGATGGATATCTTAGGTGCTAACTTCTACGGAGCAGTTGATCAGATGAAAGATCGTCTGGGAGCTAACGTAGCAGTACTTCAGTTACCTATCGGTAAAGAAGACGACTTCAAAGGAATCATCGACTTATTCGAGATGGAAGCCTACATCTACAATGATGAAAAAGGTGAAGACATCTCTATCGTTGAAATCCCAGAAGATATGAAAGAAGAAGCAGAACTTTATCACACAGAATTAATCGAAAAGATCTGTGAATTAGACGACGATCTGATGATGCAGTACCTTGAAGGTGAAGAACCAAGTGTTGATGATTTAAAAGCTGCATTAAGAAAAGGAACATGCGAATGTAAAGCAGTTCCAGTATGCTGTGGTACAGCATATAGAAATAAAGGTGTTCAGAAATTACTGGATGCTATTATCGAATTTATGCCAGCTCCAACAGACATCCCAGCTATCAAAGGTGTCGATGAAGATGGTAACGAAGTTGAAAGACATTCATCTGATGATGAACCATTCTCAGCTTTAGCATTTAAGATCATGACAGACCCATTCGTGGGTAAACTTGCATTCTTCCGTGTTTACTCTGGAACATGCAAATCAGGATCTTACGTATTAAATGCAACAAAGAACAAAAAAGAGCGTGTTGGACGTATCTTACAGATGCATGCTAACAAGCGTGAAGAATTAGATATCGTATATTCAGGAGATATCGCAGCTGCAGTAGGTTTCAAATCTACAACAACTGGTGATACAATCTGTGATGAACAGCATCCTGTAATTCTGGAATCCATGGAATTCCCAGAACCAGTTATCGACGTAGCGATCGAACCTAAAACTAAAGGTGATCAGGGTAAAATGGCTGAAGCACTTGCTAAGCTTGCTGAAGAAGATCCTACATTCAGAGCTCATACAGATCATGAAACAGGACAGACAATCATTTCCGGAATGGGTGAACTTCATCTGGAAATCATCGTTGACCGTCTGCTTCGTGAATTCAAAGTAGAAGCTAACGTTGGTGCTCCTCAGGTAGCATACAAAGAAACATTTACAAAAGCCGTTGACGTTGACAGCAAATACGCTAAACAGTCTGGTGGTCGTGGTCAGTATGGTCACTGTAAAGTTCACTTTGAGCCAATGGATGCCAATGGAGAAGAACTGTTCAAATTCGAATCTACAGTTGTTGGTGGATCTATTCCTAAAGAATATATCCCAGCAGTTGGAGAAGGTATCGAAGAAGCAGCTCAGTCTGGTATCTTAGGAGGATTCCCAGTACTTGGTGTTAAAGCTACAGTATATGATGGATCTTACCATGATGTCGATTCTAGTGAAATGGCCTTCCACATTGCCGGATCTATGGCATTTAAAGAGGCTATGCAGAAAGCTGGAGCTATCCTGCTTGAGCCAATCATGAGAGTCGAAGTTACAATGCCTGAAGAATACATGGGAGACGTTATCGGAGATATCAACTCTCGTCGTGGACGTATCGAAGGTATGGATGATATCGCGAGCGGTAAGATGGTTCGTGCATTCGTTCCATTATCTGAAATGTTCGGATATTCTACAGACTTACGTTCTAGAACTCAGGGACGTGGTAACTACTCTATGTTCTTTGAAAAATACGAACCAGTACCAAAGAACGTACAGGAAAAAGTACTTGCTGACAAGTAAGAAAAATTAATATATAAATATTTCGAGGCTATTTTGTCAAAATAGTCTTGAAATATTTGTTTAAATGAAATATAATCAAATTTAGGACGGCCCTTTGCTGGGCAACTATATTGAAGTTTGAAACATTATTGTAATTGCCCATAGGGCGAATAAGGAGGACAATTAAAATGGCAAAAGAAAAGTTTGAGAGAACTAAACCTCATTGCAACATTGGTACTATTGGACACGTTGACCATGGTAAAACAACTTTAACAGCAGCAATCACTAAAGTTTTAGCTGAAAGAGTAGAAGGAAACACAGCTGAGAACTTTGAAGATATCGATAAAGCTCCAGAAGAAAGAGAACGTGGTATCACAATCTCTACAGCTCATGTTGAGTATGAAACAGAAAAACGTCACTACGCTCACGTTGACTGTCCAGGCCATGCCGATTATGTAAAGAACATGATCACTGGTGCAGCTCAGATGGACGGAGCTATCTTAGTAGTAGCTGCTACTGATGGTGTAATGGCTCAGACAAAAGAACATATCCTGTTATCTCGTCAGGTAGGTGTTCCTTACATCGTAGTATTCATGAACAAATGTGATATGGTAGACGATGAAGAATTATTAGAATTAGTAGAAATGGAAATTCGTGAATTATTAAATGAATACGAATTCCCAGGAGACGACATTCCTATCATCCAGGGATCTGCTTTAAAAGCTATCGAAGATCCAGCTGGACCATGGGGAGATAAGATCATGGAATTAATGGATGCTGTTGACAGCTACATTCCAGATCCACAGCGTGATACAGACAAACCTTTCTTAATGCCAGTCGAAGACGTATTCTCTATCACAGGACGTGGTACAGTAGCAACTGGTAGAGTAGAAAGTGGTGTTCTTCACGTATCTGACGAAGTTGAAATCGTTGGTATCAAAGAAGAAACAAGAAAAGTTGTTGTAACTGGTGTAGAAATGTTCCGTAAACTGTTAGACGAAGCTCAGGCTGGAGATAACATTGGTGCATTATTACGTGGTGTTCAGAGAGACGAAATCGAAAGAGGACAGGTTCTTTGCCAGCCAGGTTCAATCACATGCCATACAAAATTCACAGCTCAGGTATACGTTTTAACAAAAGATGAAGGTGGACGTCATACTCCATTCTTCAACAACTATCGTCCACAGTTCTACTTCAGAACAACAGACGTTACAGGTGTTATCGAATTACCAGAAGGAACAGAAATGTGCATGCCTGGTGACAACGTAGAAATGACTATCGAATTAATTCACCCAATCGCTATGGCTCAGGGATTATCTTTCGCTATCCGTGAAGGTGGACGTACTGTAGGATCAGGAAGAGTTGCTACAATCATCGAGTAATTCTTGATTTGTACGAATAATCCGATTTATAGTACTTAGGTACGTTATATAAACGCTAAAAGACCTCGGAAACTTTATGTTTCCGGGGTCTTTTTCTGTTTGAAAAAAATAGAATTAAAGAGAAAATGGAGGAAATAGTCTGTGCAGACAATAGGAATTGATATTGGAACCACTACGATCAGTGGAGTAGTTCTGGATTATAAGAATGAAAAAGAAAGAAAAACCTTGGAAGCAAAAACAATAGACAATGGTTGTTTTATAACTACTGCGAATGAATGGGAAAGAATTCAGGATGCAAGAAAAATTGTAAAAAAAGCCCAAAAATTATTGGATTATTTTGTAGATAAATATCCACAAGCAGAGACGATTGGACTTACAGGACAGATGCATGGAATTGTATATATCAATAAGGAAGGAAAAGGAGTTACTCCTTTGTATACATGGCAGGATGCTAGGGGAAATCTTTGCAACAAAGAACAAGTATCATTAATAGAAGAAATTGAGAAAAAATGTAAAATTCATACAGCATCTGGTTATGGATTGGTCACACATATTTATAATTTGAGGCATGATCTGCTTGTGGAAAATGCAGTGAGTTTTTGTACGATTATGGATTATTTTGGAATGTATCTGACTGGACGAAAAAATCCTTTGGTACACGCAAGCAATGCTGATAGTTTTGGCTTTTTTGATAGCCAGAAGATGAGATTTGAAAAAGAAAAACTTGAGGAGATGGGGGTAAAAGAAACTTGGCTTCCGAAGATATGTACAGAGATTAAAAAGTTGGGCACCTACAGAAATTGTGTAGTGACTACAGCAATCGGAGATAATCAGGCCAGTTTTCTAGGAGCAGCAGGAAATGAGGATCATACCCTTCTGGTTAATATGGGAACAGGAGGACAGATTTCTGTTCTTTCGGATCAATATTTTGAAGAGAAAGGGATCGAAGCGAGACCATTTCTAAATGGAACATATCTGCTTGTGGGATCTTCTCTATGTGGGGGAAAAGCTTATGCACTTTTGGAAAGATTCTTTCGGAGTATTGTGAAAACAACAACGGGAAAAGATGAGGCATTATATAAGATTATGGAACAATTTGCAAGAGCAGGGAAGGAACAAAATCAAAAAAGAGAGAAAGGAAAAAAACTTAAGGTAGAAACTACATTTGACGGCACAAGAATAAATCCGGAAAGCAGTGGGAGTATTGGTAATTTAAATTCTGATAATTTTACTCCAGAGGATTTTACCTATGGAATACTGGAAGGTATGACTACAGAGCTTTATCGAATGTATATAACTATTCAGGAGGGAACTAACATTGAGGTGGAGCACATGATTGGTTCTGGCAATGGATTAAGAAAAAATTTAGTGCTTTGTGAAATCATTGAGGAAATGTTTCATAATAAACTTGTCCTGGCAGCATGTGAAGAAGAAGCAGCTACAGGAGCAGCTATGAGCAGTCTGTTTTGATAATCATCTGTCGTACACTCGTGACTTTCGTTGTGTGAAATATCATTATATGCCCCAATTGGATAGAATAGGCTCGGCCGATGAATAAAATATAAGAATGGTGTTTTGGATGATAAAATTATGGTATGATAAAAGAAAATGTCAAATACCATCAAACTTGTTAATATATTTATCTAGTTATTTTGAGATTGAAAGTGTAGACAAATGCGTACTATAAAGAAAAAATTTATACTGCCATTTATTGTATTTTTAGTTGGAATGAGTGCTTTGGGAGGCTTAGTGTATGCTATAAAAAGCAACCAACAAAAGCAGAATCGGATAACGGCAAATTTAAATGCTATGACTTATGCGGAACGTATGAAAACCGATATTATGAAGGGAATAGGAGTTACTGGAACCTTAGAACAAATCCTGATTAGTGAAGATGGAAAAATTAATAAGTTTTCTTAGGTTGCAAAGAATATGATGACAGATTCTATCCAGAGTATTCAAATTGCACCAAATGGCGTAGTAACAAATATTTATCCTGAAGAGGGAAATGAGGCTGGAAAGATTGATATAATACATGATAAAGATCGTGGGAAAATTTCGTGCTATGCAAGAGATAATCATGCGTTAGTTATGCAAGGACCATTTCAATTAAAACAAGGTGGCTTTGGAATTGCGGTGAGAAATCCAGTATATTTACAAAAAAAAGGAAACAAAAAGTCTTTTTGGGGATTTGCGATAGTTATCATTCGTGTACCAGAAATTTTTTCGGACTCAGTGAAGGCGCTTTCGGATTTTGGATATCATTACAGAATTTCAAAGACAGTTTCTCCATGGGAGACGAGCTATAAAGAAGTATATAGTTCCGGTGGAAATATAATCGATCCTATCTCTTATGTTTTCGAGATGGGTGGGAATCAATGGAAACTTGAGGTAATGCCTAAAAATGGATGGACTAACAGTAAGTATTTATACGAGGTTTTAGGAGGCGGCATATTAATTGTACTGCTTTTGACGGGACTTACAGGTGTTCTTTTGGTTCTTGATGAAAACCGGAAGAAGTTTAAAAAGTTGGTTGAGACAGATCCTCTAACGGGAATTTACAATCGTCATGGATTTGATGAACTTGTGGAACAGTGTTTGAAGCAGTATCCAAAGAATCATTGTGTAGCTGCACAGTTTGATATTGATGATTTTAAATTTATTAATGATGTGTATGGACATGCTTCGGGAGATAAGGCTTTAGAAATTTTATCGGAAGGCATGCAGAAATTTTTTTCAAAAAATGCAACGCTTGGACGAAACGGAGGAGATGAATTCTGTATTTTTTTGCCAGATTGTACTGGCGAGGAAGTTAAGAGACAGATGGAACAATTTACAAAAATGAAAAGGTTCTTCTGTTATAAGGGTGAGAATCATGGATTTACGATTTCCCTCGGGTATGCAGAGTATCCTTTGTATGCAAAGAATTATGCACAGTTGATGCATTGTGCTGATGCAGCTTTATATGAGGTAAAGTTGAGAGGAAAACATGGGTGTTTAGAATACAAAAAAGGATTTGGTTCGGAGATCCGGACACAGCTTGGATTTGCACTCAAAGATGTTTCAGAAAATCTGCCAGGTGCTTTCATAATTTATAAAGCGGACAAAACAGATGATGAAATTTTGTTTGCAAACCGTGAACTAATTTGGTTGACAGGATGCAAGAGTATGAATGCTTTGTTTGCATATACCCATAGAAGTTTTTACAATCTGATCCGGGAGGATGAGAGGGAAAGCGTGGAGAAGAGTATTTGGCAGCAAATAGAAAAAGGACATTTTAATGATTATGTATATTTTCACCTGCAAAAAGAGGATGGAACTTTTGTGCGGGTACTTGATCATGGGAGAATTGTAGAAAATAAACGTTATGGAAAGGTGTTTTATGTGTTGATTATGGATTGGAGGGCTATAAAAGAACATTACAAAGAACCATTTTAATTTTGTTGAAACGAGAGAATGAGAAGGAGAAAATTATCATGCCGCAATTAAGTGATAGAGTACAGACTTTTACAGATTCTGTGATTCGAAGAATGACGAGAATCAATGATGCACAGGAAGATTCTATTAATTTATCTAAAGGTTTTCCGGATTTTGATCCTCCAAAGGAGATTACAGATGCCCTTGCAGAAGTAGCGAAAAAAGGTCCGCATCAGTATAGTATTACATTTGGTGCAAAGAATTTTAGAGAAGCAGTTGCAAGAAAACAGGGAAAAGCGATTGGAAGGACAATTGATCCAGAAAAGGAGATTGTTGTAACTTGCGGAGGAACAGAAGCAATGATGTCTGCGATGATGACGATCTGTAATCCGGGAGATAAGGTAATTGTATTTTCTCCGTTTTATGAAAATTATGGAGCGGATGCTATTTTATCAGGAGCGGATCCTATTTATGTGCCATTGGTTCCACCAGATTTTCATTTTGACAGGGAAGTATTAGAAGATGCATTCCAGCAAAGGGTCAAAGCAATCATCATTTGTAATCCCTCTAATCCATGTGGAAAGGTTTTTACAAGAGAGGAGTTAGAGTTTATCGGTTCATTGGCGGTAAAATATGATGCATTTGTTGTAACGGATGAAGTTTATGAACATATCGTTTATGATCCATATAAACATATTCATATGGCGCAATTACCTGGAATGTATGAGCGAACAATTACATGTAATTCGCTTTCTAAAACATATTCTATTACTGGATGGCGTCTTGGATATTTGATTGGCCCTGAGAAGGTTATTGAATCAGCAAAGAAAGTACATGATTTTTTAACAGTTGGAGCGGCAGCTCCATTACAAGAGGCAGCCGTGGTTGGTCTTAATTTTGGAGAAGAGTATTACGAGCAGTTAAAAAATATTTATACAAAGAAAAGAGATTTTTTTGTGAAGGGTCTTGACGAAATTGGTCTAAAACATACTGTACCGCAAGGTTCTTATTTTATTTTGATTGATATTTCGGATTTTCTTGCCATGCCGCAATTTACTGGTTGGAGCGATTTGAAATTCTGTGAATGGATGATTGAACATTATGGTGTGGCAGCTGTTCCGGGATCTAGTTTCTTCCGGGAGCCTGTGAACCATTTGATTCGACTTCATTTTGCAAGAGAAGAAAAAACATTAAAAGAAGCGTTGCGTCGTCTTGGAGAGATGGCAAAACAATTAAATTGTTTATAGCTTTTTCTTGCGGAAAAGATATTATTTCGAATATAATAAGTGTAAGAAACTGTAATATCTTTATGGATAAATAGAAAGGAGTCAGAGATGGTTGTAGGAATTATAATAGCAGTTGTAGTTGTATTGCTGATTATTTGGATAATTACATCTTATAATGGATTTGTTTCCTTGAGAAATAAAACGGAAGAAGCATTTTCTGCAATGGATGTATCTTTAAAGAAGCGATATGATTTAATCCCCAATTATGTAGAAACAGTGAAAGGTTATGCAAAGCATGAATCCCAGACGTTAGAAAAGGTGATTGCGGCGAGAAATTCAGCAATGGGTGCTTCTAGCACTCAGGAACGGGTAGAGAGTGAGAATGTACTTTCTGGAGCACTAAAATCTTTGTTTGCTGTTGCGGAAAGCTATCCAGATCTAAAAGCAAATGAAAATTTTATGAGTCTTCAGAATCAGCTAAATCGTTTGGAGGAAGAAATTGCAGGTTCCAGACGTTATTATAATGGTGTTGTCAATAAGTATAATACAAAGACGGAGATGTTCCCTGGAAATATTTTAGCAGGAATTTTTCATTTTGAGAGAAAACCACTGTTTGTTGTAGATAATAGTGAAGAACGTCAGAATGTAAAGGTACAATTTTAAAGAAAAGAGGGATGCTTATGAAAAAAATAGCAGCTCTTGGGACATTTTTCTTATTTTTTTTCGTGGCTTTGATTGGCTGGAATTCTTGCTATGTGCAAGCGGCAGTGGAAAATGACTCGAATATGAAGACAGAAAAATATGATGTTGATATTATTGTTGAGAAAGATGGAAGCTATACTGTTACAGAGAAAATTAAAGTTCATTTTTTAAACCCACGTCATGGTATTTACCGATATATTCCATACAAAGGTAAAATTATTACCTATGATAAAGATAAAACAAAACATTCCATGGTTTATTATGCAGGAATTGATATGGAGGATAGTAATATTGATTATGATAAATCAGAGGAAAATGGAAATGTGGTGCTTCAATTTGGAAGCGAAGATGTTACGGTAAGTCGGGCAACATATAAATTTTCGTATCGATTGACCCCAACTTATCAGGGAGAGACTTATAACCGGGCATATTTTAATATTTTCCCAACGCAATGGAAAAATAAAATACCGGCTGGGAGCAGTTTTAAGATTCATTTCCCAAAAAAAACAGACTTAAATCAATTATATTTTTATGAAGGGGCCTATGGAGATGCAACGCAGGCTGGAAATGATATTCGGATAACAAAAGATGACAAGCAAGATGTCATTAGCGGAACACTCCAGAAAGATTTCAATCTTGGAAGTGGAATGACCTGTTATGGACAACTTGGAGATGGATATTTTACAGGGAATGCACAGCCAGGATTACACAAAACGGTTTTCGCCTTTAGCATGGTTCTTTTGATCTTTACTTTATTTGCATTCTTTAAGTTTGGAAAAGATGAGAAAATCATTCCGTCGATTCAGTATCAGCCTCCAGAAGGGTTGGACAGTGCTGCGGTTGGCTATATTATTGATGGAAGTGTGGAAAACAGAGATATTGTTTCATTAATTCTTTATTGGGCAGATCATGGAAATTTAAGAATTCAGGAAAAGAAGAAAGGGAAAGTCACGCTCATTCATTTAAAAGATCTTCCAAAAAACACGCCGAAATATCAGAAACTGATGTTTAATAATTTATTTGAAAAAAAGAAATCTATCGAAGTGGCTTCTATGGAATACAAATTTGCAGATACGATGGAGCTTATAAAAGATAAGATTCAATATTACTATAAACATAAAATTTATACCCATATATCGTCAGCAGTTCGTGTTGTTGCATTTATACTATCGTTATTGCCATTGATTACATTTTGGCTGATGATTGAGCACTATCATTTGGATAAAGGAGGTAATCTCGTTCTCGGAATTCTTTGCGGAATTTTATATGTTATAGCCTTATTCCTTGGCTGTAGAACTGTAGACCAATGGTATTCGATTACTTCTAAAAAACGCAGGATCAGGATTATTCTTGTAATAGCCTTGATGGTGCTTGCTCTTCCTGGGTATGGAAGTTATTATTTTAGTGAAGTATCGAATGGAAATATGTTTAATTTTTGTTGGGTTTACGTTGCTGTTGCACTAATTTCTTTGGTTTGTGCAGTGTGCACGATTTTTATGAAGAAGCGCACGAGTCAGTGTGTGCAGTGGATGGGATATTTGGCTGGGCTTCGTGATTTTATTGAAACGGCAGAACTTGATCGAATGAGAGTATTGGCAGAAGATCATCCAGATATGTTTTATCATATTTTGCCATATGCATCAGTGTTTGGCTTATTTGATATTTACGCAAAAAAATTAGATGCTTTAAGTATACCGGCGCCAAGCTGGTATGATCCTTATGTGGAAGATTCTTATTTCCGTTATGGTATGTTAAATCATTGTATTAATCATACGATAGCACAGACATTATCCGTTCCAGAACCATCGGAAAGCGGAAGCAATAGTGATGGATTTTCTGGAGGCGATTTTGGTGGAGGTGGATTTTCTGGAGGAGGCTTCGGCGGCGGGGGCGGCGGAAGCTGGTAGAAGAAAAAATAATTATTTAACAGTATATTTTCATTTTGTTTTTAAATAAAACAGTATAAGACCCATGGCGATGATTGTCATGGGTCTTATATTAATTTGTTTCTTTTATTTTTATAAAAAACTTTTACCATGATAAATCCAGCAAGTGCAATAAATGCAAGAAATAGATAGGCAGTTTGCATATGAATAGATGATGCAATATTTCCAGTAAGGATGGGCAGAAGTGTCATTCCGATTGCATAAAAAGCCTGAAAAAATCCCATGGCAGTTGATTTTTGCTCTGCTGGAACTTCTGCCATTGCTTCACTTGTGGCATAGCTGAATAAGATCCCGGTTGCCATTCCAGGGAGTGTTTGTAAAAGAAAGATACCTGGGATCCATGTAATTCTTGGAACAAAAATACAATAACAACAAATGCATAGAAGAACAGTAGGAATCCAAAATTTGGGCCCTTTTTTGGCGCAGAACTTTGAAGATGCGAAAGCAGCAAAGCAGACGGCTGTGAGCATATAGTACATAGAACTTAATCCAACCATTCCATTGGAAGCTCCGCAGTCTTTTAAAATCTGTGTTGTAAAAGACATTGTTGTTGACATTTGGATTCCTTGTTGAATTAAAGCAATAAAAGCAAACATCCAGAGTCTTTTATTAGAACAAATGGATAGCAGATACTTTGCAGAGAGGTTATTTTTTTCCGGTCTTTCCTCTTTGATGAAAAGTCCAAGCAAAAAGGCAAAACCTCCGCCTAATATACTAAAAATGCAAAGATATTTCATTCCAAGATGACTATAACAAAGCGTACTTATAATAAATCCAAGAAACATTCCAAGATTATTAAATAAAACAATTTTTCCAGTTGCCTGTGCCTGCTTATCTTTGGGATAAGAGTTTGTAAAAAATACCATAAAAGAAATCCACATGGCAGATGCCATTCCAGAAAATAGGTTTGCAATTAAAAATCCAATGGCATTTGGCAAAAAAATACGGAAAATAGAAGCGATTCCCGAACAAAGACAGCCAGTTAGGATAAAATGTTTATGGCGGCCAGCCTGGTCGGCCAAAACTCCAACAGGAAGTCTTAAGAGCATTTGAGAGATTCCATAAGCTCCGACGATGATACCGATCATACTGCTTGATATTCCAAGAGAAGTAAGGAATGGGGTTTGATAAGGTATGTAAACATACTGAGCAAACCAGAAACAGGATACGATAGCTAAAAATAGAGTTTGTTGTTTTTTCATTTTATCCTCCAGAGTAATATTTTAAAATTATTATAAAGAAAAATTTTTTTTGGTGCAAGACATGAAGAAGGGCGGTTGACAGTAAAAAATATGAAACGTATAATCGTAGGAAAAGGGAGAAAATTATGAAGATTACACTACAACAAATCGAAAAATTAAAAAAAGAAGAATACATTTATCTTGATATCAGAGGAGATATTTCTTATGCACATGGGCATATTCCAGATTCCATTTTATGGGATGGTACAATGCAGGATGTAGAGAAATTGCCTAGAAATAAAAAACTCATCGTATATTGTACTTATGGAGAAAAAAGCATTGATGCAGCCAAAAAGCTGGAAGAAGAAGGATATGATGCTTATAGCTTAGAGGGTGGATACCGTTCGTGGTTGTTATTAAATTATGATGGATTGAGTCCAAAAGAACAAGAACGCTATGACCGTCAGATGATTCTTCCACAGGTTGGAATTGAGGGACAGAAAAAATTGAAAAATTCTAGTGTCCTGATCGTAGGTGCCGGAGGGCTTGGTGCTCCTGCTGCATTATATCTTGCTGGAGCTGGAATTGGAACGATTGGTATTATGGATGCAGATGAAGTCAGCATTTCCAATTTACAAAGACAAGTCATTCATTCAATGTCAACAGTTCATGTAAATAAAGCGGAATCGGCGAAGGAAACAATGGAAAAGCTCAATGATCAAATTGAAGTTAAGACATATCCATATCATCTAACACCAGATAATGCACAGGAAATTATTAGTCAATATGATTTTATTATAGATGCCGTTGATAATTTTGAAGCAAAATTTTTGATTAATGACACATGTGTCCTATTAGAGAAACCATTTTGTCATGGAGGAATCTTGCAATTTGAAGGACAAGTCATGACCTATGTACCACAAAAAGATGCTCCATGCTATCGCTGTATTTTTGAAGAGATACCAGAGAGTGGATCAATCCCAAATTGCAGCCAAGCAGGTGTTATCGGTGCAATCGCTGGAATTATAGGAAGCATACAGGCTTTGGAGGCCATCAAATATATTCTTAATATTGGAGAGCTTCTAACAGGTAAGATGTTAATCTTTCATGGTCTTACAATGAAAATGAGAGTGGCAAACTTTGGAGAAAAAAATCCTGGCTGTAGAGTTTGCGGAGAACATGCCAATATTAAAGATATAAAAAAGAATGCGATAGAATATATGCCAAAGGGCTGTATGGTAAAATAGTATTTAAAAAGCGTACAAAGAACAATAGAAAGTTTCTTTGTACGCTTTTTTTATATTGATTATCTATAAGACTCCTTTAGACTTTTTATGGTACAATAAAGATAAATAAAAGCTCAAAAGGAGGTCCTTATTATGAAAAAATATCAAAGAGTGTTTATGATTGTATTGGATTCTCTTGGAATCGGAAGTATGGAAGATGCAGCAGATTTTGGAGATATGGGAGCAGATACGCTTGGACATATTGCAGAGCATGCCAGACATTTGAATATTCCAAATTTAAGGAAACTTGGTATTGCCAATATTCGTCCGCTTGCAGGAATAGAGCCATATGAGGATCCAATTGGGAAATTTACGAAATTAAGAGAAGCAAGTCTTGGAAAAGATACAATGACAGGACATTGGGAGATGATGGGGCTTCGAATTACGAAACCATTTCGAACATTTACAGAAACAGGTTTTCCAAAAGAACTAATTGAAGAATTAGAAAAAAGAACAGGAAGGAAAATTATTGGAAATCGAAGCGAGAGTGGAACGGTGATTCTTGATGAACTTGGAGAAGAAGAAATCAAGAAAGGTCATTTAATTGTTTATACATCTGCGGATTCGGTTTTACAGATTTGTGGAAATGAAGAAACAATGGGACTTGATACCTTGTATCACTATTGTGAGATTGCAAGAGAGCTTACAATGAAAGATGAGTGGAAAGTTGGAAGAGTCATTGCAAGACCCTACATCGGAAAGAAAAAAGGAGAATTTATTCGGACGGCCAATCGACATGATTATGCGTTAAAGCCATTTGGAAAAACGGCATTGGATGCATTGAAAGAACATGGATATGATGTAATTTCTGTTGGTAAAATTAAAGATATTTTTGATGGACAGGGAATTACGGAAGCTTATAAATCCAAATCATCTGTTCATGGAATGGAACAGACGATCGAACTTACAAAAAAGAATTTTCATGGACTTTGTTTTGTAAATTTGGTAGACTTTGATGCTTTATGGGGACATCGAAGAAATGTGCAGGGATATGCACAAGAATTGGAGCATTTTGATGAAAAACTTGGAGAGCTGATGCCTCTCTTAAAGAAGGATGATCTTTTGATTTTGACGGCGGATCATGGAAATGATCCAACATGGACTGGAACTGATCATACAAGGGAAAAGGTACCATTTCTTGCATGGTCACCGTCAATGCAGCATGGCGGCAGATTAGAGGAACAAGATTGTTTTGCTGTTTCCGGAGCAACGATTGCACAAAATTTTGGAGTATCTATGCCAGATGGATGTATTGGAACTTCTCTTTTAAATCAGCTGTAGTCAGATGAATAGGAAAAAAATGACAATAAGGCTTGTATTCTCGTTTTAAAAGGTATACAATCCTATCTAAGACGACTTTGTTGAGAAAAAAGCCGAAAATTTTAGAAGGAAGTTTGAGGAAGGCAATATGTACAAAATAGTTTCAAAATTATTAATATATGGAGATATGGATGAAGATTCGATTTTAATGCAATTAAGTGATATTTTCCGTTGTCTGGATGAGGGAACACAGAGCAAAGAAATATTAACAACAAGAATTTTTAAACAGGTGAAAAGAATTCTTGAAACGGCAACGGATTATGCGTTTGATAAAAATTTATGGCATAATTATTTGACATTTTTGTTGATTACAAATGAAAATCCATTCAGTATTACATGCGAGAAAATTGGAGCAAGCGAAGGAAGTGTTAATTATTTTGCCAAAAATGATTTTCATGCATTTAAAGAATTATTTGATTTTGATTTTTCTAAAGTGGAAGAATTACTCGAAATTGATTGCTTCAGCCGTATTTCTAATTATAAATCCATTGGAAAACCAGAACTTATGTATAACAAAAATGTAAGTGAAAAAGTTCGCGCATTAAGCGAACGTTTAGAAACAGCAAAAGATGAAAATGAATTTTTTGATATGGTAACAGACTTCTACAAGGCTTACGGTGTTGGAATGTTTGGATTAAATAAAGCGTTCCGTATTGAAGAATGTGGAGATAATGATATTCGCTTCCGTGCGATTAATAATATGGATAAAGTATTGCTTTCTGATTTGGTTGGATATGAAATCCAGAAGAAGAAACTGGTAGATAATACGGAAGCATTTGTACAAGGAAGAAAAGCAAATAATGTTCTTTTATTTGGTGATAGCGGTACTGGAAAATCAACAAGTATTAAAGCAATTGTGAATGAATATTATGATCAGGGATTACGTATGATCGAAATTTATAAACATCAGTTTAAAGATCTATCGAATGTGATTGCAAAAATCAAAAATAGGAACTATCGTTTCATTATTTATATGGATGACCTTTCTTTTGAAGAATTTGAGATCGAATATAAATTCCTGAAAGCAGTTATCGAAGGTGGTGTGGAAACAAAGCCAGAAAATATTTTAATTTATGCCACATCAAATCGTCGTCATTTGATTAAGGAAACATGGAATGATCGTAATGATGTAGAAAATAGCAATGGTATGCATAGATCAGATACAATGGAAGAAAAATTGTCTCTGGTTAATCGTTTTGGTGTTACAATTAATTATTCTAAGCCGAGCCAGAAGGAATATTTCCATATCGTTACAGAACTTGCGCATAAAGCTGGCATCACATTGAGTGATGAAGATTTATGTAAAGAAGCAAATAAGTGGGAATTAAGTCATGGCGGAATTTCAGGAAGAACCGCTCAGCAATTTATCAATCATATGCTTGGTATTCAGGCATAATTTAATCGCGGGGGCCCTTTGGGGCCTCTTTTTCTTTTTTAGAAGAAAGGTGGGTGGTTCAATGAGAATAAAACAAAAGGAACAATTAATTCCAGTGGATGAATATAAAGGGTTTCGGATACGTCCGGGATTTTTTTTACAGAATGGAGCAGTAGCAATCCCAGGCGGTGTTAGTTTTACTGTGCATACACAGGATGGGACAGGTTGTGAATTAGTCTTATTTAAACGAAAAGCAAAAAAACCATATGCAATCATTCCATTTCCAAAGGATTATTGCATTGGTCATGTGTATTCAATGATTGTTTTTGATTTGGATATTACGGAGTTTGAATATGCGTATCGTGTAGATGGCCCTTACG
>SKEG01001495.1_pt1 | contig 18077 bp, 14 predicted proteins | sample 4826631 | NCBI WGS metagenome assembly SKEG01 (sample SAMN11008815, study PRJNA524170) | human gut metagenome | biome: Human fecal sample; material: Feces; isolation source: fecal sample from pouch patient p26, p34, p50 | host: Homo sapiens | place: Israel: Tel-Aviv | collected 2016-11-02
CTTTACTAGGATAAAAATAGTTGCTATACTGTTTCAAAGCAAACACTTATTCGAAAATCTAATGAGATGGGTATTTGATAAAATGCAATCTAGAACGGAACTTAGAAAACATAATAATCGAAATAATCTCTATTTAATAATTATCGGCGTAATTGTCATAATTGCAATTATTGGTGGTGTAATTTTTTACAATAAGAAGGTAGAAAGCGAACAACGTGAGCGTGCCTTTGCTTCTACTCACTTCAATCCTAATGTTACAATCTATGGCGTTAAGGTCGGCAAATTAACAGTTAATAAAGCTACAGCGAAGATTAACGAAAAAGCTGATAATGTCATCTTTTTAAGAAATAAAAAAATAGTTTCTGAAAGGGATGCAAATATTCAAACTGTTGATAAGCAAACTGTTAAAGAATATTTTGACAAGCAACATACAGATTTGATTAATAATCAAAAATATACTTATAACTCTACAGCTCTAAGCGAAGCAAAAGAAAAACTGAAGAAGATGCAAAGCGCTTCTGTAACTTATAATATCGCTGGTAAAAAATACACCTTAAAAGCTGAAGACTTAATTAGTGAAGTTACTTATAAGGATGGTAAGTATAAGTTCACTGATGTCAAAAACTTAACTAACAAACTTCATGACATCAATAAAGAAGTCCAAACGTTGAAAAAGAGCTATAAATTTATGGTACCTGTAGGCAATAAGGCTAAAGGCAAAACGGTCACCGTAACTAACGAAAGCTATGGTTGGGGCGTTTATGTAAAGAAAGCCCAAGCTGCTATAGAAAAGGCATTTATCGATGGTACTACAGAACTTGATGGCAGCAAATACATTTATGGCGATGGCTACAGTACTTATGCTCATGGTTATGGCAAGAGCAACAACGGTATCGGGAATAATTATGTTGTCGTTTCGATTAAAAACCAAGAATTATGGGTCGTTCGCAAAGGACGCGTTGTTGTTCATTTAAACGATGTAGTTACTGGTACTTTAGAGGGTGGAAAAGGCAACCAAACTCCAAAGGGTGTTTGGTACATCATGTATAAAGAGTCACCTAGCGTTTTACGCGGTTTCAATGACGACGGCTCCAAATACGCATCTAAAGTTCAATACTGGATGCCATTTACTTTAAGCGGCTGTGGCTTGCACGACGCTAGCTGGAGAAATGATTGGAGTAAGACTGCATACCTTCAAGGCGGCTCACATGGATGTGTTAACATTCGTCCTGCTGAAATTAGAAGCGTATGGAACAATGTTTCTACTAATGATGCCGTAATTGTTTACTAAGAAAATAAAAATAATGCTATTCAAATTTGAATGGCATTATTTTTTTGCGTAAAATTAGACATAAAGATATAGATTTTTGAGAGGTTTTTATGTTAATAATCGGAATCATTTGCTTAGTTATGGCGGCAATTTCATATTTAAGATGTTTAAGTATTAAGAACAATAACACGAAAAAAGATAATACTAAAACTAATGAAGCTAAATGGCAACGTAGTTTGGCAATTATTTTCTTAATCTTTGGTATTTTACTAGTAGTTTATAGCATCTATTTACGTAGATTTTAAAAATGACGTGAGATTATTCCCACGTCATTTTTCATATTCTAATGTACGCCTTCCATTAAGACGTTAATCTTCTTAATTAAAACAAACATAATAATCCCGAATACTACACTGACTACACCAACAGCCATGAAGTATGGCACTTCTGTTTTAGTTGAATAAAACTTAACGATTTGGGCATTAATTGCTTGTCCTGTCGCATCGGCCATAAACCACATACTCATCATCTGTGAGCGGAATGCATTTGGAGCAAGTTTGGTTGTAATTGACAAGCCAATTGGTGAAATCAACATTTCGGCAATTTCAACGATAAACCATGAACCTACAAGCCAGAATGGACTTACTCTACCACTTGTACCAAAGAGCATACCTGGAAGAGCCATCCACATGTATGAAAGCCCAGCAAAGACAAGACCTGCCGCAAATTTCCCCGGTGCAGTTGGCTGCTTCTTCCAGTGTTCCCATAGCCATACAAATACTGGTGTCAAAATCATGATAAATAATGGGTTAAGAGATTGGAAGTTAGCCGCAGTAAAGTGCCAACCGCCGATATGTAAAACAGTTCTTTGTTCCGCAAATAATGCTAAAACAACTGAACCTGATTCTTCTATTCCCCAGAAAATAGCTGCGGCGAAGAATAATGGAATATATGCCTTAACTCTCGAACGTTCAATCTTAGTAACCTTTGAACTGCGAAGCATCATTACGAAGTAGTAAATTGGCAATGCAATAGCCAAGATAGTTAATAAGGTAATTACATTATCAACATTTAATTGTCCTACTCCAGCCATAACGGCTAAAACTGCAGCAATTGCAACGATAATAATGACAACCCACTTGATTACGTTAAGCAAATCGCCTTTATCAATAGGATCATTAGGTGTCAAACTTTCAGTTGATAGATATTTCTTTCCGCCAAGTACATATTGTACTAAACCAAAGAACATACCAACTGCAGCTAATGAAAATCCTGCATGGAAGTTCAACTGGCTACCAAAGATATGGAAGCCAAAACCTTCAGCTGCCCATGGAACAAGCCATGGAGCGATGAAGGAACCTAAGTTAATTCCGAAAACAAAAATACTAAAGCCGGCGTCACGACGGCGATCTTCAACAGAATAAAGACCACCAACCATATCAGACACATTTGGCTTTAACAATCCAGTTCCCACAACAATTAAAGCGATCGAACTGTATAACGCCGCTACACCAGCTGGCAAAGCTAAAACGATGTGTCCCAACATAATAAGCACACCGCCGTAAAAGACTGTTTTTCTAGAGCCCCATACTCTGTCAGAAAGCCAGCCTCCGACTAACGTTGATAAGTAAACAAGCGAACCATAGATTGACATGATTGAAGCAGCAGTAGTTTGAGACATTCCCAAACCACCTTTGGTAACTGCGTAGTACATGTAGAACAATAAGATAGCCCGCATGCCGTAGTAACTGAAACGCTCCCACATCTCAGTAAAGAATAAAGTGGACAAGCCCTTTGGCTGTCCAAAGAATGCTGTATTTGAATCTCGTTTACCCAAAGAAAAACTCCCTTCTTAATCTAAGGTAAGCAATAAAAATAATTATACCACGAAAAATAAGGATCTATCCTATTTACAGATAGATCCTTATTTCTTTACAAAAAAAGCGGTCATACGACCGCCCACGCTTTGCATGACTAAAGTCACGTTTAGCATACTCTTTTTCTCATTTGTGTTCTTCTGCATGAATTGCATTTAGTTCTTCATGAACACTTACAATTATATTACCTAATCAATTGCCTTAGCAACTGCATCATTAACAGCATCTTTTTCAGCTTCGATCAAGTTAACCTTACTTTCGATAACCTTAACATCCATCTTAATTTCACGACTAAGAAGTGGAACATTAATCTTTGGTTCAAAGAATTCCTTGAATTCCTTAAGTCTTGCTGGAGTGTGGAAGACACCTGTAGTAACAGTGATAAATGTAGCAAATTCCATGTCACCACCAACAGTCTTGTCAAGCCAATTCCAGTCTTCTCTGATCCAGTCCCAAGCTGCTTGTTGACCATGATGGTTAGCAAGTAAACCACGGTACCAACCACGTAAGTCTTGTGGCTTAACTACGTCAGCATTTTCAAAGTCGCCAACAATAGTCTTGATAGCTGCAGGATCTTTGGTGCTGGTTACAGCGCTGCGTAAGTCAACCTTGTATGATGGATCAGCTGTTCTTTGGTATTCCTTGATTAACTTATCAACTAATTCAGCCTTGCCAAAGTTCTTTACTTCGTTAATCAAAACGTATGGACGAACATCTGCATTCAATGCTTCTAAGTTATCTTCATTTTCAGTAAAGATTTGGTGAGCTGCCTTAATTGAGTCTGCATTTTCAGCGTAAAGGCTGGCACTCAATTCGTATGGACGAATTTGAACATCTTCATCGCTTTCGCCTGGCTTTACTTCCCAGCCTAAACGTGCAACTTGATCCTTTGATAAGAGGTCGTAAAGTTTCTTCAAGTTCTTTTCTTCATCTGATTCTGGTTCAACGAATTGACGAAGCTTAGCTGCAGTAGTGTAAAGTGCGTTAATTACCAAACTTGACTTAGAATCAGCAAATTTAACCAAAAGTGGAACAATTGAAGCGTAAGAAATTTGCTTACCTTCTGCCAAGAGACGTAAGTCTTGGAGCAATTGCAACTTGTCAATTGGGTCCAATTCATTAACATCTGCCAAGATATCATCAAGCAAAGTCTTATCATACTTAACGATGAAGTGTGAGTTGTTGCCAACATTAAGTCTAAGTGGGTGCCCTGCTTCTTCACGAAGTACCTTATAGTTGCCTAAGTCGATTTCCTTTTCAGACATAATCTTAGGTGCGTCAAAATTAGCATTCAATGGAATTTGCCATTGTCTACCCTTGTCTTCACCTTCACCGATAAAGAATTGCTTTTGAGTAAGCTTCAAGTGACCGTCTTCATCAACAAAGGCATTAACTACTGGGTAACCTGGTTGCTTAAGCCATGAGTGCATGATCTTACCAATATCAAGATCAGTTGCAGTTGAAAGTGCATCCCAAAGATCATCACCAGTAGCATTGCCAAACTTGTGATGGTCGAAGTAGTACTTAAGACCCTTGCGAAGTGCGTCGTCACCAAGAAGTGAACGAACCATGACTAACATTCTTGAACCCTTAGCGTAAACGATGGCACCGTCAAAGACTGAGTCAATATCTGCTGGGTCATTAATTTCCATTTGAATTGGTTGAACACCATCAGTAGCATCTCTGTTCAATGCAGATGCAGCTTCACTAGTTTGGAACATTTCCCAGATGTGCCAGTCAGGTTCCAAACCATCAACTGATAAGTATTCCATCATGTTGGCAAAACTTTCGTTAAGCCATAAGTTGTCCCACCACTTCATGGTTACTAAGTCACCGAACCATTGGTGAGCTAATTCGTGGGTAATAACTGTAGCAACTAACTTCTTCATTTCTAAGCTAGTGTTGTCTGGATCAAGGAGTAAGTAAGCTTCACGGTAAGTTACAAGACCCCAGTTTTCCATGGCACCAGCTGAGAAGTCTGGTAATGCAAGTTGTAATGATTGTGGAAGTGGGTATTTAGTTTGGTAGAAGTCTTCGTAAAATTCAATTGCGCGCTTAGCAATATCTAGGCCAAAGTCCAATTCCTTAGGTTTGTGAGCCTTAGTTGCGTAAACACCAATCAAAACGCCATCCTTAGTGTGAGTAGTCTTTGATTGTAAGTCACCAAAGGCAAATGCGACAAGGTAGCTTGACATACGAACAGTTTCTTCAAAGTGGTGGTAGCCATCTTGGTCAACTTCAACTTCTGGCATGTTGGCAAGTGCAACTTCACCATCTTCTTCATCCCACTTAAGGGCAAGGGTGAAGGTAGCCTTAGCTTCTGGTTCATCAACACATGGAAATGCTTGACGAGCAAAAGTAGTTTCAAATTGCGTACCGATAATTTGCTTCTTCTTGCCTTCTAATTCGTAGTATGAAGGGTAAATACCCATCATAGTGTCGGTAAGTGGTGCGCTATAAGCAATTTCGATTACGGCTCTGCCAGTTACGCCAGTTTCAATCTTGATTGCTTCGTCTTTTTCAACTACTTCAAAATCAACGTCCTTGCCATCAACCTTAACGCTGTCGATGGTCATAAACTTTTGATTAATGAATACTGGGTTTTCAATTACATCACCAGTAATCGTTGAAGTACCATTAATAGTCTTATTCTTACGGTTTACGTTAATGCGTAAATCGTAATGTTCTGGGTGGAAAATTTCATAAAAACGTTTAACTGCCATTTATTTTGCCTCCTATTAGCATAATTCACTCTAAATTTTACCAAAATATCAGTAAAAACGCTTAAAAAAGGCAATTTCTTCCTGATTGTAAGAGTGACGTTTTCGTTTTGTAACATTGCTGTCATATAGACCTTGTAATATATAAGCATAGTCATTAAGAAATATATAAATTTTTTAAAAATAAGTTTTAATAAGGAATGAATGAGATCAATGAGTAAACAAGTTAAATCTACTTTAGTTAAAATTTTTGCTGCATTAGCACTTGCCTTTGCATGTGTTGCAGTTGCACAAACTTTCGCTAACGATTCTACTAGCCAAAATGTTCAAGCTGCTAAGAAGAAAATGTCTAAAAAAGAAAAAGCAGCTAAGAGATGGATCGCAATGCGTGAATCAGGCGGTAGCTACACTGCTAGAAACGGTTCATGTTACGGTAAGTACCAATTAAGCATCGGCTACTTACACGGTGACTTATCACCAAAGAACCAAGAACGTACTGCTGATAGATACGTTTACGGTCGTTACGGTTCATGGGTTAACGCTAAGAGATTTTGGTTAGCACATAACTGGTACTAAAATTAATTTATTCCTTAATTTCCAAAAAAACAGTCTAGTCAAGTTGACTAAGCTGTTTTTTCTTTATTGATGAATCCGGCCTTTTTTTAGTTTTTTGCTTGTTCCTCCTTCTTTCTTAAACATATGTTTGACAATGACCGTTTTGTTTGGAATCAAATGCTGGCTATGATGAATGAGCGCTATCAGAATAATAAGGATTTGCCTTTCTTGGGTAAATTTAAGCTGAATTATCTGCTTAAGCCGCTTAAAAAAGAATATCCTTTTTTGAAAAACAGCGATTCTTCAAGCTTGCAGGTAGTTAATGAATTTCTAACTCAGTCTTGGAAGAACTTCTTTCAAGATAAAAGTGGTCAAATTGGCAAGCCTCGTTTTCATTCACGCAAGTATCTGAAAAGGTCTTATACTGGTAAATCGACTATCAGAATTGCAGGTAAAAGATATTTAAAGATTCCTAAATTAGGCTGTGTCAAAACCAGCAAGACTGGAGTTTTGCAAGATGTTAAGATTAAGCGCTACACTGTTCTGCTTGAACCAACAGGAAAATATTATTTGTCTCTACAGGTAGAAATATCTGAACCAGAGAAGTACAGCTTAACTGACAAACAAGTTGGAATTGATGTTGGGGTAGCTGATTTAGCAATTCTATCTAATGGTTTAAAGTACTCTAGTTTTGACAGTTCTTATTTTGAAAAGAAAGCTAGAATTTGGCAGAAAAAGTATTCTCGACGTAGACATTTAGCTAAATTACTAGTTTTACAAGATAAGAATAAAAGGGTACTTTGTCCTAGAAGCTTAGAGAGTTGCACTAATTGGCAAAAAGCACAAAAGTCAAAAGCCAGATGCCAAGCAAAAATAGCTAATCAGCGCAGAGATTACCTGCATAAATTAACTACGCATTTAGTTAAGCAATATGATGTAATTGCAATTGAAGATTTGAAAACCAAGAATCTTCAGAAAAATCATCACTTAGCCAAATCAATTGCCAATGCTTCATGGCGAATGTTTAGACAAATGCTGGAGTATAAGTGTGAATGGTATGGGAAAAAGCTAGTTGCAGTTGATCCTAAGAATACTTCCAGAATTTGTTCAAAATGTGGCTATAACAGTGGTGCTAAGCCATTAGAGATTCGTGAATGGACCTGTTCTAAGTGTCAAACTAAGCATGACCGAGATATTAATGCGGCAGTTAATATCTTGCATAAAGCAAAGCTAAATGGTCAGGGACTGGCCACGGTAACAAGCTGAGTTCCGTGAGTTAGGTATTTGAATAATTCAATGTAAGATCCTAAACACTACTCAGTGTTCCCAGAAATCCGGCACTTCAGTGCCGGTGTAGTTCATTCAAAATGATCTTGTTTAATTACCCGGTAGGTTGCAATTATTAATACCAGGATCGAGCAAGCCATTCCTACGTAGGCCATCGTCCCAATGTGAACAGCATTATTAGCCGCTTCTCTTGCCAGTTGGTTTTCCATAGCATAACCAACTACCCATTTACGCATTAAAACAGGAGTTAAGATAAAACTAAATGTGGTAATCAATGAAGTAATCAAAGTCACATTTCTAGAATATGGTTCTTTAAAAAATTGTGCTAATACACAAAAAGCTGGAGCAATCATCAAAAGCATGATCCACATAATAATCCAGCGACCAGAACTACTATTCATCATTTGCGCACTATTTGTGGCATAACGGTATGAACTCCAGAGCTGACCACCAGTGACTGTATTTAGTAAACTCAAAAAGTATGATCCTTGTTGACCATAATAGCCACCATTATTAGACAATACTCCTTGAATAATTTGGAAACTATCGGTTGACCCTGCCGATGAAAAGTCGACAGTTACCACTTGCTTCATATAGGTAGCTAAAAACATAGTAACTGAGCCACCTAATTCTAAAGCTCTCAGCATACTTAATTTTCTTGAAGCTTTTAGATGAAATTCAAGACTAAGTACTTGATGGGGATGATGACTGTGGCCGATGACGTATATTCCAACAATTACAACTGCCAATAAGATTAATAATCCCCACCATAATTTGATCATGGCAAGAAATAGTGCCAAGACAATAATTGCAACTGAAATATATGGTCGATCAGAAAAGATTGTCCAGAAATTGAGCTTTACGTGATTATAATTTTCACGTGAAAGATCGATTTTGGTATTAGCAGCAGGTTTAGGATTGCTAATTTTTTTGCTTCTAAATTCTTCACGACTATTTACTCTACTTTTAGAATAATTGATTCGTGATCGATCAGCACCATCTTGTCCATGTTCCTTCTTCATACGATATTCTCGCCGCGACATGTGTGCCATAAAGATAACTCCCTTCTAGAACCATTATCGTAGCACATTATTTCATTAATAATCTTTTTATTATAAAAAATTGGAAAAATATTTAATTTTTTGTATGTGCTAAAATAAACATTAAAACTTATTCTTATTTTTTGAAAGAGATGACACTTTGACTACTATTAAATCACGCAATCTGCCTGCAGGTTGGCATAAAGCTTTTTATACTCTGTGGTTAGGTTGCTTCATCACTGGGATGGGCTACTCAATGACTATGCCCTTTATCTCACTGTTTATTTCTGATTTAGGTAATTATTCTAAGCTGCAAATCAACTTATACTCTGGGCTGGCATTTGCTATGACCTTTATTGCCCAGGCAATAGTTTCTCCATACTGGGGCAGCTTGGCTGACCGTAAAGGAAGAAAACTAATGTGTATGCGTGCATCCGGCGTTATGGCAATTACTATTACCTTGACTGGTTTTGCACCAAATGCGATTTATATCGTTGTCATGCGCTTCATTCAAGGGTCATTTTCTGGTTATATCAACAACGCTACGGCATTGATGGCCAGCGAAACGCCGCACGAACGTAGTGGATGGGTAATGAGTCAGATGATGACCGCTGGTACTGCCGGCAACTTGGTCGGCCCATTATTAGGTGGTGTCCTTTCCAGTTTCTTTGGCAATATCTTTGGCGGTGCATGGGGCTATCGTATTCCGTTCTTTATTACCGGTGTCTTGATGTTCATCGTATTTTTAGGAACAACATTCCTAGTTCATGAAGACTTTACTCCAATTTCTCGCGAAAAGATGAAGCCAATGAGCGAAATCATGAAGAGTTTGCCAAGTGTTAAATTAATTATCGTTATGTTCATCACTACGATGTTGGTTCAATCTTCAACTATGTCAATTGATCCTATCGTTTCATTATACGTAAAATCAATGATGCCTCATGGTTCTGATGTTGCATTTGTTGCTGGTATCGTAGCAGCAACGCCAGGACTTGGTACTTTGCTTGCTGCTTCTAAGATCGGTCATAAAATGGATGAAATTGGCCCATTACATGTATTGCGTGTCGGTTTAGTCATCGGCTTCATTTTATTTGCACCAATGGCTTTAACTAATAATCCATGGATGCTTGCCTTCTTGCGTTTCTTATTAGGTATTGCCAGTGCGGGGATGTTGCCTGCAGCTCAAACTGTTTTAACTTTGAATACACCTAAGGAAAGTTTCGGTCGAATTTTTAGTTATAATCAGTCTTTCCAAGCAGTAGGTGCAGTACTTGGATCATTAATGGGTTCTGCCATTTCTGGTTTTTCAAACTATGCGACTGTTTTCTGGGTAACCGGATTTACTTTATTATTGAACTTTATTTTAATTTTGATCTTCGCATGGGGTATTTCTTATCGAAATAAATAAGTAATCGCTTTCACTACTTTTACTTTTAATCCATAACTGAAACTTGAAAGCATTAAAACTAGCCGGATCCATATTGGATCTGGCTTTTTGTCTCTTAAATTAGTTTTTAAGCTGTCCGCAGCAGCTGCTTTTGCATGAAAACCGGCAATAACTTAATAAAGTTGTCTAATATTTGTTCCACTGTGGCGGAGATCTCTGCTTTTACTTCTTTAAGAGCGATAAGCAGGTAGACCAATGCCTCTTCAAAGGCTAAATCAGGCAGCGCTTCATAATTATTTGTATAAATAATTTAAATAATTTTTTGAGTGCCACGCACAAAGTCTTAATAAAAATAAGGCCTATCAGCGGCTAAACGTGCTTTCACTGATAGACCTTATTCATAAATATTTGGTAGATTGCAAATTTAATCCGAATTTTTGGACAAATTTGTCAGCATAACCTGATACGGTGTTTGTCAGTCGAGTATTTTAAGCGGTCGCTGGTTAATTTGGAGTAACGTCGTCGTTAAATCTTGGGCACTAATGTGCTCAAAACTAGTCCCTTTAGGATAAAAATAACGTAAATTCCGATTAAAGCGTTCATTACTACCACGTTCAGCTGGAGTATAAGCATGGCAGTAATAGGTCTTAATACCATATTGTGATTCAAGTGATACTAGCCCACTAAACTCAGTGCCACGGTCCACAATAAAGCTCCATTAAAAGTGGTTAGGAACTTAGTTAGTGCTTCATTAACAGTCGCTGTCGTCCAATCTTTTAACCGGTATGTCCAAAGGAACCGTGATTTTCGATCGATTAAAGTTAATAAAACTGCCTTACTATGCCCACGAGGACCAACGACTGTATCTAGTTCAAAATTGCCGATGCGATTACGTTGATTAATCATCATGGGACGCTGTTCAATTGATCGCCCCAAAGATTGTTTATATTTGAATCGTTGGTCAACGTTACGCCGTTGGCGTACGCCATGTTCAGGTAGATCATTCAAGGAGAAACCAATTCTCGCCTGATTTAGCCAATAAACTTCGCTGCAAATTCGCTGAATTGCTTACCAGCACCAGCTAAGAATGATTGGGTGCCTTCATTTGTGATATGACCATTTTCATCAGCCAACTTATCAGTATTACCGATGTACAATTCTGGTTGTTGCATCGTTGGCATGTCTAAGAAGACCAAGGATTGACGTAAAACATGGTGTGCTAAGACGCCAGAGATACCAGAGATCGATTGGGAAGCAACCAAAGCAGGCTTGCCGCCCCAAACACTTTGACCCCATGGACGTGAAGCAACATCCAAAGCATTCTTCAAGGCTGCTGGGATGCTACGGTTATGTTCAGGTGTGACAAAGATGAACGCATCTTGAGCCGCAACGGCCTGACGAAATTCTGTATATTCTACGGGTGAATCCGCATCGTAGTCTTGGTTATATAGTGGCAACTTAGCGATATTTAAGTACGTTACTTCAGCGTCGTCTGGTAACCCAGCAACGATGGCCTCAGCGACCCCTTTAGAATAAGAATTTTTACGAATAGAACCTACAATTACACCATATTTTGTCATATCAAACAATCCTTTCAAAACTAATTTCCTTGTTGCACTTACCAATAGTAAGTATAACAAGTTGTTGAAAAAGTGCAACTATTTTAGCCTATCAATTTTCAAAATCACTTGTTCAATCGCCAAAAAACGTTGTTAAATCAAGACTTACGCTCCAGAAAAATATTTTAGTCTATGTCTAATTACCGACAGAAAAGATCATCGGAGTATCAATGATTCCGATGACCCTTTCTTTATTTTCAATACACGTCTAACCGGAATTTACGTTATTTTTATCCCTCGCCTATCTCTAAATGTCTGAACACACCTTTTAAGATCCCGCTGAAATAAGGCCATTGCCCCAGCATTAACGGCAAGGCCCCAGACTTCACCCAACATATTCGGCCACTGTTATCTGCATAGCATCCGCCTGAACTTCCGACCTGATAAAAATGCGCTGACCACCACAGTGCATCAGCGCATATCAGACCGCGTATCGGTTCAATTTATAAAACGTCATAATTTATTTGATACGGGACAACATCCGTTTGATAAGTCGCAATAGAAAATTCAACTAGCCGCTGGTGACCATCCTACCCCTTACGTTATCTTCTGAAACATATAGCGCACCTTGTCCAGGCGGCTGTTTGGACGGCGGGGCTGGATGACTGGCTTGCCGTCAGCGGCCTGATACCCTTTCAGTTCTGTAAGGCATACGCTCTGCCCGTTGGTGTAAAAGGCCAGATCAGTACGGTATGCCTGTATACAGCGGGCGGGAATCTCGCCAGTAAAGACAACTTCATCCTTTTTTACCTGGACCGTTTCGATGGTGGCACAGTATTTCGGTGCATCATGATAAGCCCTGGAAAGATATTCCCGGGGCGCATAGAGGGTGAAGGAGAGATAAGGTTCCAGCAGTTGCGTCCCTGATTCCTTCAATGCCTGTTCCAATACAATCGGGGCCAATGAGCGGAAGTCCGCCGGCGTGCTGACCGGACTGTAATAAAGCCCGTATTCAAAGCAAATCTTACAGTCCGTTACGTTCCAGCCGAACAAGCCCTGCTCCAGCCCGTAACGGATACCATCCCTGACAGCGTTTTGAAAACTCTGGTTCAAGTATCCCAGCGAAACCCGGCTCTCGTATTGTACACCGGAGCCAAGCGGGAGTGGTGTAACAGACAGTCCGATGGATGCCCAAAACGGGTTGGGCGGCACCTCGATATGGATGGTGTGGCTGGCTGCTTTGAGCGGCCGCTCCATATAAATGACGGTGGGTTCCTTTACCACTGTTTCAAGCTTGTATTTTTCCGACAGCAAAGCGGAAACAACCTCCAACTGCACCCGGCCCAAAAAAGAAAGAATGATCTCATGGGTGATGGAATCCACCTCGTAGCGCAAAAGCGGGTCAGTATCCGCAAGTTGCGTAAGAGCGTCCAGCAGCCGTTCTCTTTGCGCTGCCGTTTTCGGCGCAATCGACGTCCGCAGCATGGGGAGGGGGGCCTCACGCCACCTTTTACGAGGGAGCCGGGTTGGGTCCCCTAATACATCGTTTAACCTCACGCTGTCGCTGGGAAGGATAACAATTTCACCCGGATAAGCGGTGTCTGTCCGAACAATTTCCCCCTTGGATGGAATACGCATCTCTGTGATTTTCAGCTTTTCTCTCCCGGCCAGGGCCACCGTATCCCGCAGGCGCAGCGTTCCGCTGTATAGCCGTAGATAGACACGCCGCTGGCCGCAATCTGTATACTCCACCTTGAAAACGCTGCCGCATAGGGCGGCGCTCCCCTGTTCCCCAATCGGTTGGAACAGCCCTGTCACCGCATCCATCAACGGTTGAATGCCAAGGCCCTTTTTGGCGCTGCCATAATAGACCGGGAACAGGGAGGCGTCTTGAACCCGCCGCTGTTCCTCCCGCACAAGTTTTTCCCGGCTGATTGGTTCTCCTGCGATATACTTTTCCAATAATTTATCGTTATTTTCGATGACCGCATCCCATGCTTCTATGTCGGTATTTTCCTCCAGGACTATTTCCGGGGACAGCGACACCGTCTGCTTGATGATAATATCGGCGGAGAGCTTATCCCGAACAGACTGAACCACGCTCTGCAAATCAACGCCAGCCTGGTCGATCTTGTTGATAAAGATAACGGTGGGAATGTTCATTTTCCGCAGGGCATGGAACAGAATACGGGTCTGGGCCTGCACGCCATCTTTAGCGGAGATCACCAAGATGGCCCCATCTAAAACAGCCAAAGAGCGGTACACCTCCGCCAAAAAATCCATGTGGCCGGGCGTATCCACAATGTTGACTTTACATCTGTGCCACTGGAAGGAAGTGACTGCCGCTTGAATGGTAATCCCACGCTGCCGCTCCAAAAACATGGTGTCCGTCCTCGTTGTCCCTTTTTCGACGCTCCCCGGTTCTGAAATGGCTCCGCTGGCATATAGCAGGCTCTCCGTCAAGGTCGTCTTTCCAGCGTCTACATGGGCAAGAATTCCAATATTGATTATTTTCATGTGATTGTCCTCCCTTTACTGCCCCGAAGGGCATAAAAATCCCCAGCAGTAAAATACTTTTACCACTGGGGATGATAATTTGCGGACATACACATATACAGCATACACCTGTTTGTGAGTGCTGTTTTTGGGGATATGTCAAAATTGATAAGGCAAAAGTATTCTTAAATTGGGTACAAAAAACTAAGCCCCTACAAAAGGGACTATCATAATCCTTTGTTCCCACTATTTGATTATAGTTTTATTTAAGAATACCTTGCCGCATATTTTTTACTCCTTTTCTGGAATTGAATTATATCACATCAGTTTTAGGAAAACAAGTATCTAAAAGAAATTTTTCTTCCCCTTATATGTAACAATCATACCGGCTTCCTAACGTTCAGAATGGTTTCTACTGTCTGCTGCGGTGTTTGGTTGGAATTGTCCAGCCAAAAGCCGATCCGTGGTGTTGTCTGCATTTTACTAAATACAAATTCAATGTATACAGAAAGAAATATATAAGGAGTGGGAGGGATTCCGCCGTAGTCGGCATTGTAGGAAAATCCAAAAGTTTAGATTTTCTCAAAATGCTTATCTTTTGGTCTTTGGTTCGGAATAGTGTAGTGCTGGCGGTCTATCTATTGTTTTCGGTTGCTTGCTTCTTTACCGTACATGAGCATTGATTGCTGTATTGTAGATCAATTAATACCAATAACAAAAGATTAATAATAGGCAAAATTAAAAAATAAACAAATCGTGTTTTCCAATTTGCCAAAAATGAAAGTGAGGAAAATTGTGTTGCCATTAGATTATCTTCAACGTTCCTTTCTCTCGCGCTAAATCATTAATTTTTCTAACCATAACTAAAATTAACAATATCCAGATCAGCATACTGCAGATATAGGCCAAAATATTGGTCATATTCCCTGAATAAAGCAAAACCCTAACTGGCATAGTCATTGGCAAAAAATATTGTGATACTTCCATCAATGGTAGAGAAATCACTCTATTACCAAATAATCCTGTTAATAGTAAAATTGGAATATTAATCAACGCTTCGTAGACTAACGCGTTAGGAGTTAAGGTGAAGAAAGCCGCGATTAAAATATCCATTGTAGCTGCAGCAATCCAAAGCAAGATAACTATCCCAATGAATTTTAAATCAATTGTGCCCGTTGCTACTGAGAAGATTTTTGCTAAAAGAAATGACAAAGGAAAAGCAAGCAGGCCATAACTCGAAGCTGGTAAAAGAAGAGCAATCAAGGATGCTCGCTCATCATAGCGCGTGTTAATAATATAAGGAAGTGTTCCTTGAAAACGCTGATATCCTATACTTCCTGCAGCGGTAGTACATGAAGCCCATAAACCAAATACTGCACTTCTTATCCAGACCATTGGATCATTTAACCCATGATTAGCGTAAGCAATTGTGTACTGTAAAACGAAAATACTAACTGTACTAGTTATTGTCAACCAAAAGAAATACTGATTAGATATGTACAGCTTAAATTGAAACCAAAAAAGTCTTAAAAACCTCATTAATTCATCCCTTATTATTCTCTTCTAAGTTGTGGTGCTAAGGCAAGGTATGATTCTTCAAGTGTTGCTGGTCTATCAATTCGTTTAACTTTAGACAATTTCACAATATCTTGAACTGTACCTTTTGCGTGAACTTTGCCTGCACCTAATAAAACAATTTGATCTGCTAATGCTTCAACTTCTGACATCATGTGACTAGTTAACAAAATACTAATGTCATTTTGTGCTAAATTCTTAACTACATTTCTGATATTAGTAGCAATTTCTACATCTAAGCCATCAGTAGGTTCATCTAATAATAATAATTTAGGATTTCCTAGAAGTGCACGTGCAATGTGCATTCTTTGTTTCATTCCTTTAGAGAAAAATTGTACCTTTTTATTCATGTCATTACTTAAACTAACTAAATCAAGTACACGTTCTATTTCCGCTTTTTGCTTACGATAAGGTATTTTAGCCAAATCTGCAAAATATGAGAGATTCTGTTTAGCTGTAGCTCGACCGTAAAAGCCCAAGTCCCCACCAAAGGAAACTCCAATATTATCACGTAACCTGGTCTTAATAATATTCTGACCACCGACAATCACTGAGCCAGATGTGGGTAATAAATAACCGCCTACAATAGAGACAATAGTAGTTTTACCAGCACCGTTGGGGCCCAATAAGGCAGCAATTTCACCTTTTTTAATATTAAAAGAAACATCGTCTAACGCTACAAATTTTTTTCCATTGTCATGATATACTTTTCGTAAATTTTGAATAGAGAGATAATTTGTCATTTATTTTCTGCTTCCTATATTTTCCTTCTTAAAAGATTTATCTAAAATCAATTGCGCCTCAGCTTTAGCCTCTTCTTTCATGCCTAATTTTATATAGCAACTAATCAGCATTTCTCTAGAAGCTTTTACTCCATCGAAGTTTCCAATATCTGCATGTTCATTAAGAGCTTCTTTAGATGTCATCAATGCATCATGATAATTTTTTAATAAATATTGAGTATAAGCCAAAATACTACATGCTTCAGCAACGTAACCTTTAGAATAAATTCTTACATGCTCTAAATTATTAATTGCAATATGGTAAGCTAATTTATAATCATGTTTTTGAATTTCTAATTGAACTAAATTAATAGCTACTTGTCCCTTATATCGTTCCGCTTGGCTTTTTCCTTTTATACTAGAACAAGTGGAAACATACTTATTAATTCTATCAGTTGCATTTACTAGTAGAGTTTTAGCCATTACTAATGAAAAACTATTTGGCTCCATTACAACTGCTAAACCCAACATATTATCGAATAATGCCATATACAGATCTTTATCTTTGGATCTAGGAATTTCTTTAGATATCAAAGTATATAGTAATTCTTGAGCGCCTTCATAATCATGAAATCTTTTAAGCTTAGTTATTATCAATCTATGGTAAGCTGTAATTACATGATTAATATCTCCTGCTCTCTGAATTGCCTTAGAAAAATATAAATATGAATCTTTAGAGCCTTTACTTGCACATACAGTTCCACTATATATTAATGCATTATATGTTCCATGCTTTAGAATTTCACTTTTTCTTCTAGATACTATGTCAAAAACTGCATCAAAATTACCTGTTAACAAGATACAGGCATCCATAATATAAGGTAATAATCCTATCTCAGCTTGTAACATATCTGAAACCAGTTTATCGTATGATGGTATTTTTACATTTATTTTTTTAGTATTCCACTCCACAAATTCTCTAGGACTTGTTGTAAACCTCACACCTAAATCATTTAAAAAGAAAGGACTCCGTGAAGATCTGTCTCTTACCGAAGTCCCTTCTAATAATTTTTTAGATATGTTAAGTCGTTCGAGAAAAGCAGAATCTATTTTTTTATCAAATTTAGGAATTGATAAAATTTGATTTATAAAATCTTCTAAATACATCTTCATCTCCTTCCAATTAAACTACAGACGTTATTTTATAATTACAGGTAACACCCAAATCATTGATAATGTCCCCTTTCCTTAAGAACAATTATATTATCATTCATATTTATGCTCTCGACTTATTAGTTTCGTCACACGAAACTATATTTTCCAAGATATTACTCTATTGCCGTATCCCCACATAATAAGTTGATCTTTTATTTGTTTTGCTTTCATCTTATTTCCTTCAAACATATACTTAAAGAAGAAACCTGCAATTCTATAAAACATATAGTGACTTCTACAATCCAACTTTTCTAAATAATCTAGACATTTTGTAATATTAGTTTCATTTCTATAACCATAATCGTAGCAGTAATATAGATAATTATTACAAATAATAGCTATTCTCTCGATCATTCTTTCTGAGGCATTATTAT
>SKEG01001496.1_pt1 | contig 18065 bp, 12 predicted proteins | sample 4826631 | NCBI WGS metagenome assembly SKEG01 (sample SAMN11008815, study PRJNA524170) | human gut metagenome | biome: Human fecal sample; material: Feces; isolation source: fecal sample from pouch patient p26, p34, p50 | host: Homo sapiens | place: Israel: Tel-Aviv | collected 2016-11-02
AATATGTGAAGAATTAGAAGTTGATAATTATAATAATGATTTGGCTAAAATTAAAGGTGCAATAGAAAGTGTTTCTCAAAAAATTAATAATAGAAAATTAGCTAAAGAAGAATGGATTGAAATACAAAATAAGAAAGAAGAAAAGGAAAGCCAAGTTAAGGAATTAGAAGAAGTAAAAATTAAGCTTCAAGAAGAGGTTAAGTTAATAAAAGAAAAATTATTAGAACAAATGGATTTACTAAAGGAAAAGGAAAAGTTAGATCATAAGTTAGCATTGTTAAATGATTTGGATAAATTGTTTAAGGGTAAAAAGTTTGTTGAATTTGTTGCTGCTACAAGATTGAAATATGTTTCTTTAGAAGCAAGTAGAAAATTAAAGGAAGTAACTAATGGAAATTATGGATTAGAAGTTGATGAAGATGGAAAATTTATTATTAGGGATTATAAAAATGGTGGAGCAGGAAGGGATGCATCTACTTTATCTGGAGGAGAAACGTTCTTAGCATCACTTGCATTAGCACTTGCTTTATCAGCAGAAATTCAGCTTAAGGGGACAGCACCACTTGAGTTATTTTTCTTAGATGAAGGGTTTGGAACTTTAGATGACAATCTTTTAGAAGTTGTTATGAGCTCTCTTGAAAGAATTCATAATGATAAATTAAAAGTTGGTATTATAAGTCATGTTGAAAGTATTAAAAATAGGGTGCCAGTTAAATTATTGGTAACTCCTGCTCAAGCTGGAATGGGTGGAAGTAAGGTTAAGATAGAAAGAAGTTAATATTATAACAATAAGGAGCTGAACATTTCAGCTCCTATTGTTATGTTATAGAAGAATGTTGTTAAGATAGAAGATAGTTGTTTGGTATTAGAGTATTAGCATCTGTTATATCAAAATGTTGTTGATAGAAAGCTTGGACAAAATAGGACAATAAATAAGCTTTGTAATATAACTTTATGATATGTTATAGAACAATGTTGTTAGTATATGTTATAGAACAATGTTGTTAGTATAGGAAAGTATTAGTTTTTAATATGTGAAAATTCACGATAATTATGATAGAATTGACATTATGATAAGTAATTAAACAAACATTAGGAGGAAGGAAATTTTGTTAATCAAAGGCATAAAATATTCATTTTATATGATTTTTGCTAGATTAAAAGGATTGAAGTATGAACATATAAAAAAAACTAAAGGTATAGAAGAAGCAACAGAATATGCAGCTAAGAGTATATATTTATGGTCAAAGTTCACTATAAATATAATAGGGATGAATATTAAAGTTGTTGGGAAGGAAAATATACCAAAGGATGCTTGTGTATTTGTAGGAAATCATACAAGTATATTAGATATTCCAGTTATATTTTATTCAGCAGATAGGCATATAGGATTTATATCTAAAAAGGAAGTCTTAAAAGTGCCTGTTTTAAGCTATTGGTTAGAAAGAGGTAAATGTATTGCATTAGATAGGCAAAACCCTAGAGATGGAGTAAGAATGATAAATGAGGGGGTTAAAAATTTAAAAGAAGGATATTCAATGATGATTTTTCCAGAGGGAACTAGAAGTTTGGATGGGAAAACATTACCTTTTAAAAAGGGAAGTATGAAGCTTGCAATAAAAGCAAAGGCTCCTATAGTACCTGTTACTATAGATTCTTCATTTACTTCATTTGAAAAAAATAATAAGTTTAAGCCTTCAACAGTTATTGTAACTTTCCATAAGGCTATAGAAACTGCAAATATAACAAAGGATGAAGAAAAAGATTTAGCTGAAAATGTGAGAAATATAATAATAAGCTCCCTAAGAGATGAATATAAAAATTAATTTTATCATTAAGCATAGTAAGGAGAAATTAAAATAATGTTAGATAAAATAAAAGAATTATTTACTGGAAATGAAATTATAAGTGGAAATTTTGGAATTGAAAGAGAAGCTTTAAGAGTTGATGAAAGTGGGAATTTAGTAACAACAGATCATCCAGAGATATTTGGAGATAAATCTGAAAATCCATATATAACAACAGATTTTTCAGAAAGTCAGGTTGAAGTTATAACACCAGCATTTAAAAAGTCTGAAGAAGCATATAAGTTTACAAGAGTACTTTATGATATTGTTGCAACAGAAATAGGAGATGAATATCTTTGGGTAGAATCAATGCCATGTATTATTCCAGAGGATGATAAGATACCAGTTGCAAAGTTTAAAAATGCTAGCAAGGAAGCTCAGGAATATAGAGAAAAATTATTAAAGAAATATGGAGGTAAAAAACAATTAATTTCAGGAATTCATTATAATTTTTCTTTTGATGAAGATATAATAAAGAAATTATATGAAAATAGTGATAAGAATGATTCATATAAAATTTTTAAAAATAGTATTTATTTAAAGGTAGCAAGAAATTATTTAAGATATAGATGGATTATAGTATATCTTTTAGGAGCTGCACCAATTGTTCATGAAAGTTTTATCACTGAAAATAAATGTCCATTAATGAAGTTAACTAAAAATGGTTATAGCAGTAATGGAGCTATTTCACATAGAAATGGAAAATGTGGGTATAAAAATAAAGTAGATTTATTTCCAAGTTATAAAACTGTAGAAGATTATATTGGTAGTATTAATGGTTATTTAAAAGATGAAATTATTGAAAGTCATAAGGAAGTTTATAGTCATGTAAGATTAAAACCTAGTGATACAAATAATTTTATGGAATCTTTAATTAATGATGGAATTAAGTATTTAGAATATAGAACAATTGATATTAATCCATTTGAAAAGGGTGGAATAAGCTTAGAAGATTTAAAATTCTTGGAAATATTTAATGTATATTTATTATTGAAAGAAGAAAGTACTTTTGAAAAGTGGCAAGAAGAAGCATTAGAAAACCAGCAGTTAGTTGCAGTTTCAGGACTTAATGATATTGAATTAAGTAAGGATGGAAAAGCAATTGATAAGGTTGAATATGGATTAGAAATATTAAATGAAATAAAGGCAATTAATAATGAGCTTAATTTAAATTATGAAGATGTTATAAATAGAATGATAGATAAGTTTAATGATAGCAAATTAACTTATGCTTATAAGGTTTCAGAATTAATAAGAGAAAATGGATATGTTGATACATTTTTAAATTTAGCAAAAAAATATAAGAAAGAAGCATATAATAATAGATTTAAATTAGAGGGGTATGAAGATTTAGAATTATCTACTCAAATTTTAATGAAGGAATCTATTAAAAGAGGTATTACTGTAAATTTAGTAGATAGAAGTGAGAATTTTATATCCTTAAAGAAAAATGAAAAAATTGAGTATGTAAAACAAGCTACTAAAACATCAAAAGATACTTATGTTTCTGTATTAATAATGGAAAATAAAACTGTAACTAAAAAAGTGTTAGCACAAAAAGGTGTTAAGGTTCCAGAAGGTGATGAATTTAATAGTATTGAAGAGGCAAAGTTAAAAGCGGGAAATTACATAAATAAGCCAGTTGTTATAAAGCCTAAGAGTACTAATTTTGGAATTGGAATTAATATTTTTCCTAATGGTGCAAACTTAGAAGATATAATTCATGCCTTTGAAATTGCTTTTAAAAATGATAATACTGTTTTAATTGAAGAATTTATAAAGGGAAAAGAATATAGATTTTTAGTTATTGATGATGAAGTTGTAGGAATACTTCATAGAGTTCCTGCTAATGTTATTGGTGATGGTGAAAAGACTATAAGTGAACTTGTAGAAATTAAAAATCAAGATTCATTAAGAGGAAAGGGATATGTAACACCTTTAGAAAAAATAAGATTAGAAGAAAATGCAGCCTTATTCTTAAAGCAACAAGGAAAGGATTTTAATTATATACCTAAAAAAGATGAAATAGTGTATTTAAGGGAAAATTCTAATATAAGTACAGGTGGAGATAGTGTGGATTATACAGATGATATTCCACAAAAGTTTAAGGAAATTGCAGTTAATGCAGCAAGGGCAGCAGGAGCAAAGATTTGTGGTGTTGATATGATGCTTGAAGATTATAGTGATGAAAATACTAATTATGCAATAATAGAATTAAACTTTAATCCAGCAATTCACATTCACTCTTATCCTTATAAAGGTAAAGAAAGAAATATAGCAAAACATGTTTTAAAACTTTTAGAACTTATATAAACTTCAATTTAAACTATTTAAATTTATAGAAAGGTATTTTACTTTTTATATTTGTATAAGTTAATATTGTAATTGGGGATGTGGCATTAAGAATAAATACTACAATATATTATGTTTATTTTTATTTTTTAAAACAATATATTGTGTATAAAATTTTTAGTGCCACAGCCTCATAAAAATATTATTATTTTTTAGATTTGCACTTTGGAGAAATATAAATTTAGTTGAAAAAAAGTGGCAAATTCGATATAATGACTTATAACATGAAATAAATTAAATGAATATAGTTAGTAGTTTTTAAATGTATTTATTTAATTTATTTTATAATTAGGACGTGGAAATTATATTTAAGTACATCTTAGCAACATTAAACAAGTAATAAATTAACATAGTCAGATGTTAAGCTTTGTAAATGCAATGTTAAGGAAATAGCTTTTAAAGTATTTTTGTTAATTAAGTGAATTTGACGTATTAATTTATAAAAAAATATAAATATAAAAAAAGTTGATTAAAAAACAGCTTTTATTTTTGTGTAAATAATTACAGTAAATATAGATAAAATATGGAGGATTTAGATGGAAAGCAAGAAGAAGATAAAGGTCATACCATTAGGTGGACTTGGGGAAGTTGGTAAAAATATAACGGTAATAGAATATGGTGATGAGATAATTGTAATAGATTGTGGGATGACTTTTCCTGACACAGAAATGTATGGGATAGATATAGTAATTCCTGATGTAAGTTATTTAGTTGAAAACATTGATAGAGTAAAAGGATTTTTTATAACACATGGACATGAGGACCATATAGGGGCAATACCATATATTTTAAAGCAAGTTAATGTTCCTATATTTGCAACTCAATTAACAGCAGGATTAATTGAAAGTAAATTAGAAGAACATAAAATGCTTGATAAGGTAAGTATAAATATTGTAAAGCAAGGAGATATAGTAAAATTAGATAAATTAAAGGTAGAATTTATAAGGACTAACCATAGTATAGCCGACAGTTGTGCATTAGCAATTCATACACCTATTGGAATAGTTGTTCATACTGGAGATTTTAAGGTGGATTTTACTCCAGTTGATGGAAAGGTAATAGATTTACAAAGATTTGCTAAGCTTGGTAAGCAGGGTGTTTTATTACTTATGGCAGATAGTACTAATGCTTGTCATCCAGGATATACTATGTCAGAAAAAAGTGTTGGAGAAAAATTAGATAATTTATTTTCTAAAGGTAAGGGAAGGATAATAGTTGCTACATTTGCATCAAATATTCATAGATTACAACAAATAATTAATTCATCAATTAAATATGGTAGAAAAATTGCTTTTAGTGGAAGAAGTATGGAGAAAATTTCAGAAGTTGCAGGTAAACTTGGTTATTTAGATATGCCAGAAGGATTATTAATTGATTTAAAAGATTTAAAGCTTTATAACAATAATCAAATAACAATTGTAACTACGGGAAGTCAAGGAGAGCCAATGTCTGCTCTTACTAGAATTGCATCATCTACTCATAAGAGTATACAAATTGAAAAAGATGATATGATAATTATTTCTGCAAGTCCAATACCAGGTAATGAAAAGGCTGTATCAAAAGTTATAAATGAATTAACTCATAAGGGAGCAGAAGTTATTTATAAGTCAATTGAGGAAATACATGTTTCTGGTCATGCTTGTGAACAAGAATTGAAGCTTATACATTCTATGTTAAAACCAAAATATTTTGTTCCAGTTCATGGTGAATATAAGCATTTAAGAAAGCATATTTTAATAGCTGAAGAAGTAGGATTAGAAAAAGGAAAATCATTTATATTAGAAAATGGTGATGTTTTAAGTTTAAATAGAAAATCGGCAGCTATTATTAATAAAGTTCAATCGGGCAATGTATTAGTAGATGGTAGTGGAATTGGTGATGTTGGAAATATAGTATTAAAAGATAGAAGGAATTTATCTAAAGATGGTATAATAAATGTTATTGTTGCAATTGAAAGAGAAAGTCATACAATTGTTGGTGGACCTGATATAATAACTAGAGGGTTTGTATATGTCAGAGAATCAGAAGCATTAGTGAATGAAATAAAAGAAATTTCATATGAAAGTATACAAAAATCTATAGATAATAATATATTTAAGTGGTCTGAAATAAAAAATAATATAAGAAATGATATAGGTTCATTTATATATAGCAAAACAAAAAGAAAGCCTATAATAGTACCAATAATAATGGAAGTTTAATAAAATGGGGATGTGGCATTAAGAATAAATACTACAATATATTGTATTAATTTTTATTTTTTTAAATAATATATTGTGTATAAAATTTTTAGTTCGACATCCCCTTTTTTATGAGAAATAAGTTTAATAAAGTAAAAAATGAATTAAGAAAAGTGTAAGAAAGATTTTCATATTTTAGCAGAAATTTTAATTTTGCTATTATTTTTACTAAGCTTATAAGTGAAAATATTTCCTATTATTTTAACAGGTTTATGATTAGCAAAGGTTGTTAAGTATAAAAGGTCTTTAAATTTATCAATATACATATTTTCATCAAAAGCAATTTGTTCTATGTTTCCAGATAAAATTTGTTTTGCAATAAAACATCCATTTTCATAAATAACTTGTGAAGTTTTTTTATAAGTAAAACTATTTTCTTGATAAATTATTACATCACCTTCATAAATTTCACGATTTGAAGAATCATAAATTCCAGTAGGCATTAATAATTGACAATCATTAAAAGAAATAGTTTCTTCTTCATCCTTATCATAATAATAAACTTGCTTTTCTATATAATCAATCCTAGTAACTTTAAAGCACTTTTTTGAAATTTTATTATATATTTTAAATTTAAGCTCATCATGCATAAAAAACACTCCAATCCATATATATTATTAAAAATACTATAAACTATATTATATTATAACAAATTGGAAAATATTTGAAAATATTTTTTTAGAAAATTACATAACAAATTTGTTAAATTCATAAATATAAGTTATGAAAGTAATAAACTTATAGGTTGGTGAGGGCAAATTATTAATATTGATAAAATTAAAAAAGATGATGGAAAGTACTATATAATAAAATTTAGAATAAGTCACAATTTTGATTTGGGAAAAATGTATATAGGAGATGACAAAATTTTATATTTGTTTAATAAAGAATATGAAAAATTTGCATTAAATGCATTAAAGCAAATAGGTAGCTTAAAATATGCAAATGAAGATATGAAAAAAGAATTTAATAGATATTTTCCTAAACTAGAGACAAGCTTTAAAACAACTATTGGACAAGTAGGAATTGTTTTTAAAAAAGAGGAAGATTTAATTTTATTAAGAGATTTATTATCTTATTGTAATGGTAAGTTATCTGTTAATACAGCAAGTTGGTTATTAAGTAGTTTATATAATATAATATGTTTTTTGCATTATAATGGTTTAACTCATAACGGAATTACAATAGATAGTTATTTTGTTTCAACAAAACATAGATATGGTGCGCTAATTGGAGGTTGGTGGTATTCAGCTAAGGAGGGAAAAGAGCTTATTGGAGTGCCTAATAAAATTAAAGGATTACTTCCTTATGAAATGAAAAGGAACAAAAAATCAAATTCTATTTTAGATTTAGAATCTATAAGGCTTTTAGGCAGGTGTATACTTGGTGATAAAAATGGTAATTTATTATCGGTGGGTGGTAATGTTCCAAACACTCTTAATTTATGGTTAAAAGCTAATGCAGGTAATAATCCATTTGAAGAATATAGTATATGGTCTAATATTATGAATTGTATAGGAGAAAGAAAATTTATTAAAAAATCTATAAATAAAGATGAATTATATAAAAAGATAGGTGGAAAATAAACTTAAATTAGTAAGTGATAATTTTTAAATTTATTTCATGAAAAATGACTAATGAAAATTTAATTTTCAATTATGTTTTATAGAAAAGAAATAAGAAAATAATAATTTTGAAATGAATTATATGATATAATTGGGTTATAATTTAAATAAGAATAGCTAAAGCTAAAATGGAGGGTTTATATATGTCATTTACAAAATTAGATATGAATGATAATTCACAAGTTGAAGGAAGAGCTTGTGTAATTATTTATAATATAGGTGGTAAGGAACTTAAATCAATTAAAGGATATGCTTCGCTTTTAGGGGTTAGAGATCAAATAATATTATATCCTAAAAATGCAGATACTGTTGTAAAAGATATATTAGAAAATAATATAAATTCAGATTGTTCTAATGGAAGAAAAGAAAGAGCCATAATATTTAATGCATTATCACCAGCAAAAATAAATGTATTTTTAGAAACACTAAGAAAATTAAAAATAAATAATGTTTTGAAAGCTACAGTAACACAAACATCAATTAATTGGACATTAAATGAAGTTGTTGAAAATCTTTCTGCAGAGCATATTGCAATTAGCAAAGGAAATTTTGAAGCTCATAAATAAAATAATTTAGGAATTATAAATTTAAAGAAAATACTTTAAGTTATAATTCCTATTTTTATTATAAAAAAGCATTTTTGATTTATAAAGTAGCATATTTGTTTCATTGTTTGTATGAAAAGTTTTATGTATAATTTCATATATGTGATAACAATTACAAAAGGGGGAGAAGAAATGTATAAGTATGGAAGAGGAATGTGGAAGAGCATTGAAAATGGTAATGAATTATCATGGGTTATAGGAAATGGTATTGGTGGATATGCAAATCATACTGTTGCAGGAGGAGGGGCTCAAGCCTTTCATGGATATTTAGTTGCATCTTTAAATGCACCAGTTAATAGAAAAATGATTTTAACTAGAACTCAAGAAGAAATTATAATTGGAAATAATAAATATGATTTAACTTCTCAACAATATATAGGAACTTCAAAAAATGGGCAAGAATATTTAGAACAATTTATTTTAGATACAGTTCCGGAATATTATTATCAAATAGAAGATGTATCTATGAAAAAGACTATAGCAGTAGAGTATGAGCATAATACAGTAGTAGTATGCTATGAAGTTGAAAATGGAGTGGAGGAAGCAAAATTAAATATAATTCCATTATTTAACTATAGGGAAGCAGGGGAAGTAAGTGAAAAAGCTGATTTAAAGTTTGATGTTAGTGTTAATGAAAATATTTTAACTTTAATACCACAAAAAAATAAGAATTTAAAAATAGAATTTTATACATCAGAAGGTGAATTTTTTGATAGAAGTTTAATTCCTACAAGTATGGCAACTCCAAATTATTTAATAGAAGAAAATCATTTTTATATGATAGACCATAGAACAGGATTTTTAGGAGTGGACAATCATTATACACCTTATGAAGTTAATATTAAATTAAATCCCTTTGAAAAAAAGAAATTTTATGTTAAATGTACAATTGAAGGATTAGATGATAAAAGCGGATTTGAAATAGTAAATGAATATAAAGAAAGAGCAGAAAGTTTAGTTAGAAATGCTAATTTAAATGACGAATTTGCAAATAACTTAGTTAAAGCAGGAGATCACTTTATTGTAAATAGAGAAAGTACAGGATTAAAAACTGTATTAGCAGGACTTCCTTGGTTTACAGATTGGGGAAGGGATACAATGATTGCATTTGAAGGACTTACTTTAGTTACAAAAAGGTTTAATGATGCAAGAGAAATTTTAGAATCCTTTGCAAAATACATTAAAAATGGTTTAGTTCCAAATGTATTTCCAGATGAAAATACTGAGCCTGGATATAACACAGTAGATGCTTCTCTTTGGTATTTTCAAGCAACATATAAATATTTAAAATATACAGGAGGTGAAAGAGATTATAAATTTATTGAAGAAAAAATTTATCCTAAATTAAAAGAAATTTATAAAGCATATTCAACTAAAACAGACTTTTCAATTGGAATGGATAGTGATGGATTGATTTTTGCAGGTGGAGGACTTGATCAAGTAACATGGATGGATGTAAGAGTTGGTGATTATGTTGTTACGCCAAGGCATGGAAAACCAGTTGAAATTAATGCTTTATGGTATAATGCATTAAAAATAATGGAAGAGTTATCAAGAGAATTTGGAGATGATAGCCTTGAATATGAAAATCTTGCTAATAAAGTTAAATCATCATTTAATGAAAGATTTTGGAATGAGGAAAAATCATGTCTTTATGATGTTGTAGATGAAAATGATGATAAAATAAGGCCTAATCAAATTTGGGCAGTATCATTGCCATTTTCAATTTTAGATATTGAAAAAGAAAAGAAAATAGTTAATACAGTTTATAAACATTTATATGCAACTTATGGATTAAGGTCTCTTTCTTTTATGGATAAAGAGTATAAAAGTAAGTATATAGGAAAATTATTTGATAGAGATTGTGCATATCATATGGGAACTACTTGGGGATTTTTAATTGGAGGATTTATAACGGCTTATTGTAAGGTTAATAATTATTCTGATTTAGCAATAAAAAAAGCAAACCATATGTGCAAGGTATTTGAAGATACTATGAATGATGGATGTATTAATGGGATTGCTGAAATATTTGATGGAGATTTTGCATGTACAGGAAGAGGGTGTTATTCACAAGCTTGGAGTGTGGCAGAAGTATTAAGAGCATATTCACAAGATGTATTGCCTTATTTAAATAAATTTCATTGAGTATTTAAAATACACCTTTTAATTTTTTTTGCGTATATTAGTATTATGACAAGTATAGATTAAGGGGGATAAAAATGGCAGACGAATATTATGGACAAAACTATGAATGGATTTATGATCCAGTTTCATATAGATGGTGTAAATGTGTTAGAGATTGTAGGGGAAGAATTATTTGTTATCAAGTAATACCAGGCCCTCCAGGTCCAACAGGTCCAACAGGAGCAACTGGAACTGGTGCTGGAGTAACAGGGCCAACCGGAGTTACAGGACCAACAGGAGTAACAGGGCCAACCGGAGTTACAGGACCAACAGGAGTTACAGGTCCAACAGGAGTAACTGGGGCAACCGGAGTAACAGGACCAACAGGAGTAACAGGAGTAACTGGGGCAACAGGAGTAACAGGACCAACAGGAGTAACTGGAGCAACAGGAGTAACAGGGGCAACTGGAGTTACAGGTCCAACAGGAGTAACAGGGGCAACTGGAATAACAGGTCCAACAGGACCAACTGGAATAACAGGTCCAACAGGAGAATCATGTTGTTGTAAGAGTTCTGCTAATTATGTAATTTCCTTGATTCGTGGTCAAACAGGAATAGCATTAGCAAGTTTTAATACAACAATTAAAGGAAATGTAACACCAACAGGATATACTAGTACTAGCGACTTAGTAACAGTAAATTCAAATAATGCAAATTATACAATATCTTTATGCAATGTAAAGTTTATGACTTATCCAAATGAAATTACAGTTAATCCTACAATAGCTACACCAGATTGTTGTTGTAATAGTGATTTAGCAACTGCATTAACACCTTATATTGGACGACAAATAGAAGTTGATGTTACTGATAATACAATATCATCATATAGACTTATTGTAAGAAATATATCAAATGGTATATTATTTGGTGAACTTCAAAATACAATAGAAGGAAATATAAATATAGCACTTCCTTTGTGTTCTATTTTTTCATTTTTACCAATCAATTAAGTAAAATAATTAAAAAATAAATTCAGGGGTTGTCGCACTAAAATCTTTATACACAATTTATTGTTTTAAAAAATAAAAATCAACACAATATATTGTAGTATTTATTCTTAATGCAACATCCCCTTTTTACATAAATAGATTTAATTAATATAATTATAAGTATAAAAATAAATGTTAAAATTTATTGGTTATATAGAATAAAATGCTTATTACAAATAATTTTGTAGTGAGCATTTTTTTATATGTGAAATATAATAATATTTAAGAGCAGCTATTTAGGAGGAATATTATATGTTTAAGAGAAGATTAAATCCTGTTATTTTTCTTGATAAGAGAAAATTTAAAGTTCAAGAAGAAAAAAATAAAACAATATACTTATCAAAAGAAATAAAGATTAAAGATTTTAAAAAAATAATAATTTCCTGGAATATAGTAACACCAGTGGATTCATATGTGGATATTGAAGCTAGGGTTTTAGTAAATAATAATTTAAAAGAAAAAATATGGTCAAAATGGTTATCTTGGGGGAGATGGGGAACTAATATTAAAAGAGCATCAAATAGTAGTAATTGTACAGAAGCTAAAATTAATGTAGATACATTAACAATAAATGAAGGTTATATAGGAGAAGCTATTCAAATAAAAATAAGCAGTTATTATGATGATAAGGAATCAAAAGCTGATTTGCAACTTGTGGTAATTACCTATTGTGGAGAAAAAATTAATAATAAAAATGGAAAAGAAAAATTGATTAATAAATTAATAGAAACACCTTGTATTTCTCAAATGAAAAGAGAAGCAGAGATAGCTAATAGGATATGTAGTCCAACTAGTATGACTATGTTATTAAATAGACTTGGAGAAAATTTATTGGTTGAAGATGTTGCATATAAATGTTTTGATTATAAATATAATGAATTTGGAAATTGGTCATATAATGTAGCTTATGCTGGAAGTTTAGGATATAAGGCATATATTCAATTTGGAAATATTGATTTATTAATAAATGAACTTAATAAGGGGTATCCAGTAGAAGTGAGCGTAAAGTATACAAATGATATTAATAATAAATTATATCCATATATAGAAAATGCACCATTAACAACAAGTGGGCACTTAATAGTAGTATGTGGAATGGAATGTACTAAAAATAGCAAATATGTTATAGTTAATGATCCAGCAGCAAAGGAAAATAATGGGGTAAGATTAAAATATAAATTTGATGATTTTATGAAAGCTTGGGCTACATCTAATTATATAATGTATGTAATACACTATAAGGATTAAATAAATATAAAAGAATTTATGGGGCTGTCGCACTAAAATTTTTATACACAATATATTGTTTTGAAAAAATGAAAATCAACACAATATATTATAGTATTTATTCTTAATGGGACATCCTCATAAGTTTTTCTATAACATGGATAATCTATATCTTGAAATATATTAATTATTTGGATACAATAGTAAGAATATAAGGTGAAAAATGAAAGATTAATTTAAATTTATAAATAGAGGATAAATATGAAAGAAGTATTAGAGAATGTAAATAATTATGTAGTTATTATTGATGAGAATGAAATAATTAAATTTTGTAATGAAAAATTTGCAAAAAAAATAAATTATAGTAAAGATGAGTTACTTGAAGGTAAAATTACTGAAAAGCTATTATATAAAAATCATTTTTTTTACAATATAAAAAATAGTTTTAAAATTTTAAATGAAAGTGATAATATATATAGTTTTAAAAATAAAAATGGTAATATAAATAGCTTCATTGGAAAATTACATAATATTAAATGGAAAAATGAAGAGGCATATATATTAATTCTTAATGATGATGAAGTTAGTTTAACTGATTTTGTAAGAAAAGATTTAAATATAGCATTGCAAAAATATAATGAATTAGAAAAAATTATTTCTATGGTATTAAATTCTAAGAATAATATAGTGGCTATTATTGATACTGAAGGAAATATGATGAAAATAGGAAAAGGATGGACAGCTTGTACTGGATGGAATGAAGAAGATTTAAAAAATATGAAGTGGCCAGAATTATTTCATCCTGATGAAAGAGAAAAAGCTGTTAATTTAGCGAGAAAATGCAAAAAAGGCAATATAGCTAGTACAGGTATTAATAGATGTAAATGTAAAAATGGAGAATATAAAATATTTAATTGGAGTTGTATGTACATAAAGGAACAACAAATTTACATAAGTTCAGCAAGGGATATAACAGAAGAAAAAAGATATGAAAGTGAAAGTAAAAAATATGAAGAAGCATTTCATAAAGAAGTTGTAAAAAATGAATTTTTTTCTAACATGTCTCATGAATTTAAAACACCATTAAATATTATATTTTCGGCATTACAATTAATAGAGCATGGAATTAAAAATAATGACATTAAAGTTTATAATGAATTTAATTTGGAAAAGTATATAACATCAATTAGACAAAATTCATATAGATTATTAAGATTAGTAAATAATATTTTAGATATAAGTAGATTTAATATGGGATACTTTGATTTAAATTTAGAAAATTGTAATATAGTTTATTTAGTTGAAGATATTGTTACATCTATAGTTAAATATGTTGAAGGAAAAAATATAGATTTAATATTTGATACTGAATTTGAAGAGATTATTTTGGCATGTGATTCAGAAAAAATTGAAAGAATAATATTAAATTTAATTTCTAATTCAATAAAATATACAATTAAAGAGCAGACTAGACATGGAAAAATTGAAGTTGATTTATCAGTAAGAAATAATGAGGTTTTAATATCTGTTAAGGATAATGGAATAGGAATATCAAAAGAAGAGATTGAATTGATATTTAATAACTTTAAAAGGGTTGACAATAAATTGAATAGAAAAACTGAAGGTAGTGGTATTGGTTTATCATTAGTGAAAGCTTTAGTTGAAATGCATAAAGGGAAAATATGGGCTGAAAGTGAAGTTGGAAAAGGAACTAAAATTGTTTTTTCAATTCCAATTAAAACCGTAAATGAATATTCAGTATACAATAATGAAATTGTAAAGCTAGAAAGCACTGAAAAATGTAATCTTGAATTTTCTGATATATATGAATTTTAATCTAAAGGTTTGTATAAAAAAGGAATTTGGGGATATTGGTAAAATAATAAAAAAATATAAACTCTAATTTATGTTGTATATGTATATAGCTTAAATTAAAGTTTAATTTTTATTTAACAAAAAAATATATTAAATTGACAAAAGTAATAATAATGATGAATTTAATGATAAAAATAGCAAAATATATAGAAAATTTATTAATTAAAATATATAATTTAATATGTCATAATTTATATTATAATTAGTGGGGGTGTAAAAAAAATAGAATGCAGAAAAAAAAGCTAAAAAAAATAATGATTGCTTCTGGCGTAATTGGTTCTATTTTAAGTGCTAAGGGTGTAACTGTAAATGCTACTACAGTTAATAATGGAATTGCAGTTGCATCTATAAATAAAGGACAAGTAGTTAATGTTACTTCAGCATTAAGAGTTAGAGCGGAAGCTAGTACAAGCTCTTCAGTACTTGGAACTATGAGAAATGGAACTACATTTGATATTGTTTCAAAAAGTGGAAACTGGTATGAAATTAAGTTTAATGGGAAAAATGGATTTATTTATGGAGATTATGTTAAGGAAATTACAAATTCTTCAGCAGTTTCAACTACAGGAAAGGTTGTAAATGTTACTTCTAATCTTAGAGTAAGAAGTGGAGCTTCAACAAGCTCAACAGTATTAGGGTATATAACTAATAATACTTCAGTAAGTATATTAGGATCAGAAGGCCAATGGTATAAAATTAAATATAATAGTGGTTATGGATATGTTCATAAAGACTATATATCAGTTAATGGAAGTTCAAGTAATAATACTTCTGGAGGGAATAAAGAAGATGATGATTTAAACTCTAGAATTGATGAACCTGTTCAAAATCAAGTTAATAAAACTGGATATGTATATAATGTAAGTAGTGGTGGATTGAGAGTTCGTAAAGAAGCTTCAACAAGTTCAACAGTTTTAGGTACTTTATATTCAGGAAATTCAGTTAATATTATAGGGGAAAGTAGAAGTTGGTATAAAATAAGTTATAATTCTTCAACAGCATATGTTCATAAAGATTATATAACTGAAACTAAGCCATCTTCAGGAAATACATCTAATAATGTAGGAAATAGTAACTCTACTTCTAATGGAAATTCATCATCATCTGAAGCAATGAATGAAACAGGAGTAATAGTAAATGTTTCAACTAATCTTAGAGTAAGAAAAGAAGCATCTTCAAGTTCATTTGTATTAGGATATCTTTTAAATAATCAAAGTGTTAATATAATTGGAAAAGAAGGAAATTGGTATAAAATTAAATTTAATGGAGCTACAGGTTACGTAAGTTCAGATTATGTTAAGATAACTAATGGAAACTCTAATAATGGAAGTAGCAATGGAAGCAGTAATGGGAATAATTCTAATATAGAATCAGTTTCTAATTCTTATGAAATTGTTTTAGAAGCAATGAAATCTCAAATAGGTTCACCATATGCTTATGGTGCGGCTGGAGAATTAGTTACTAGAGATTCAATAAATAGTTTAAAAGGAAGATTCCCAAGTTATGCATCACAAGGGAAATATGATTTCTTAGAACAATTTGTAGATAGCGGATTAAGAGCATTTGACTGCTCAGGATTAATGCAATGGGCATTTGCTAAAGCTAATATAAATATAGGTAGAAGTACTTATAATCAAATAAATGCTGGTATTGAAGTTGCTATAAGTGATATTAATCCAGGAGATTTATTATTTGATAATGCCCTTGGGCATGTTGCTATGTATATAGGAAATGGACAATGGATTGAATCCCCTAATTCAGGGAAAACAGTTAGAATAACTAATGTTCGTTGGGAATCAGTACAAAGAGCAAGAAGAGTACTTTAGGGAGTTACAAGTTTCAACAGTTGCAAGTGGCAAGCTTCAATAGTTGCAAGTGACAAGCTTCAACAGTTTCAAGTGACAAGTGGCAAGTTTCAAGTTAAGGTGTAAATTCAGTTTATGCCGAATTTAATAAATATATTTTTAGAAATTCCATAAGGAATTTCATCTTTAACTTGTCACTTGTCACTAATTTAACTCCATTAGAAGTTTCATCCTTAACTACTAACTACTAACTCTTAACTACTAACTAATTATTTTGTTTTGTATTAATTCTATCTATATATTCTTTCATTAAATTAGCAGATTCAATAAATTTTCTTTCTTCAACTTTAGATAAATGAATATTTAATACTTTTTCAATACCATTTCTACCAAGAAGTGTAGGCACACTTAAATAAGCATCACTAACTCCATAATAATTATCTAAAAGTGTTGAAACAGTTAAAATACTTTTTTCATCTCTTATAATTGCTTCAGTAATTCTTGTTAATGCAATTGCAACTGAAAAAGCTGTTGCACCTTTTCTTTTTATAACTTCATAAGCACAATTTTTAACATCTTCAGCAATAACATTTTCTGTTCCAATATCCCAAGTTATTGAATTTTGTTCGGAAAAGCTTTTAACTGGAATGTTACCAATCATTAAAGAAGACCATGTAACAAATTCACTATCACCATGTTCACCAAGAACATAACCTTGAACATTTCTACCATCAATACCCAAATATTTACCTAATAAGCTTCTAAGTCTTGCAGTATCTAAAACAGTTCCAGAGCCAATAACTCTTTCTTTTGGGAACCCTGAAAGTTTATACGTCATATAAGCTAATATATCAACAGGGTTAGATACTACTAATAAAATTGAATTAGGACTTAACTTTGCAATTTGGGGTATAAAGCTTTTAAATATTTCATAGTTTTTATCAACTAAATCTAATCTAGTTTCACCAGGCTTTTGTGGTGAACCAGCAGTAATAATTACTATATCTGAATCTTTAGTATCTTCTATACTTCCTAAAGTAACATTACAAGGAGAGCATAATGAACTTCCATGCATTAAATCCATAACTTCGCCTAATGCTTTTTCTTGATTTATATCATTTATTACTATTTCTCTTGCAATTCCTCTTTGTAATAAAGCAAATGCTGTAGTTGCACCAATTGCGCCTGCACCAATTATTGATATTTTACTCATACTTCCACCTCATTTTTATTATATATATTATATAGTATTAGTATTTTTTTAAAATATATTATTAAATTAAATACCATTCTACAATGAATCCATTCGA
>SKEG01001502.1_pt1 | contig 18020 bp, 17 predicted proteins | sample 4826631 | NCBI WGS metagenome assembly SKEG01 (sample SAMN11008815, study PRJNA524170) | human gut metagenome | biome: Human fecal sample; material: Feces; isolation source: fecal sample from pouch patient p26, p34, p50 | host: Homo sapiens | place: Israel: Tel-Aviv | collected 2016-11-02
AAAATTGAACAACGGCTAGGTAAACAAATTATCAGCCAAGCCAATTTAGAGTATACTAATTTATCTAATGACCAGATTAAGCTTTTAGCCCAGCAATTTTCTGAATTTTTAAAGGAAAAGACTGTAGATCGTTAATCATAAGAGATGGGGAAATTCCATGCCTAATCAATATGAAAAACTAGTCGAGCAGCAAGCACGTTTAAAACAAAAAATTGAGCGGGAAGATTTTAAATTACGGCAATCTAAATACTATGAAAATCGGCAAGCCCGTAAAGCCCGTTCTCGCCGACTAATTCAAAAAGGAGCCTTACTCGAAAAATACTTTCAGGCTGATAACTTATCAGTCGAACAAACCGAAGAACTTTTAAAAATATTTGCTAATTACGTTAACGCCCATAAACCGAACAAATTCAAAAACGATCAACCTAATAACTAGGCCGATCGTTTTTATTTTCAGGATTATTTTTGGGCTTAATTTCTGGATTGTGTTTAGCAAAGACTTTTAACTGTTTTTGAATTCTTTGTGTAAGCTCTGCTTTACTTTCTTTGTGCTTCCTTTTACTTGATCGCTGTTGAATTATCTTTTGACCCTTACCTCTTCTTTTTGATTTTAGGTCAAGCGTAAAATCTGAAATTTTATTTTGATCTAGCTTACTTAAATGACCGATTTCTTTAAAGTTTAAACCGGCTTTGGGAAAGCGATAAATATTACCAAGATCGACCCAGGAAGGTTTCTTCAACCCAGCGGATTGCCAATCTTGAATCGGATAATATTGTTGCTTGATATAAGCCGACTTCTTTTCATACTGACTAGTAATTTTAAAAGCCTCGACCGTCTGTTCTGATACCCGACGAATTAAAACTGGCCGAGACTTGCCACCGTTAGTTTCTACAAAACTAACGTATAGGCTGACTAAGTCATTAGTCCTCATCTGGATCATTGAGCCAATCAGCGACTTCTTTAGCGCCTTTGAACTCTGTTACTGGTGTCTCTTTGGTCGCCTTTAAAAGGCGTAAATTAGCTCTTTCTTCTTCGCTTAAAGACACATTAAAAGGTAAAGCACCATTAGCAACAATCCGCTTGTAAAACATGTTAATGGCCGTGGTTGGATTTAAGCCCAATTCGCTTAAAACTGCTTCGGTATCATCGGCCAAATCTTTATCAATCTTGACTTGGACCCGTTTCTTTTCCTTAACTGCCATGATTGTCTCACCCCCCCTTTTTAACTACTACCATCATACTACCTCTTGAGTACCACTTCAGACGAATTTAAAATACAATCTAGTATAATCCCATGAATCCATGCCAATTTGGCTTAAAGTGTCTTAAATAAGCTTATACGGCGTTTTAATCCCAAGTGCGCTCGCTATCAACATTCCGATAGATTATTTTTAGCAAAGTCTTTGAGCTGGTTTTGGGTTCTTTTATTAAGGCTCTTCGTCAAGAAGTACTGATGAAAAAATTGAATAAGTTTTGTTAAGCAGCTCGGGCCTGGACTTTGGCACGGGCTGTTTGCTTATTCTTCCAGTTAATGGCGATGTATGTATTAGGCAAAGCGAGGAGAATCCTGATTCTGAAATTGGCAAAGTTTCGGAATCCATAGGCAACCCGCTTAATAACTTTGATTTTATTATTAGTGCCCTCAACGGGACCGTTAGTATAAGCTTCATACTTAAAGCTATGGAGAATCTCTTTCTTGTGTTGGCGTAATGTCCGCTGTACCTTTTGCAGGGGTTGCGGAAGCACCGTTAGCTTGGTAGTAAGCAGTTGGTTCAGTCGACTACGACTTCGCTGACTGACGGCGAAGATTAAGTCTTGGTAGTAGCGGTAAGCCTGCTGGAGGTTCTCATCAAAGCTAAGAAGGCGATGAATAACTTCGACATCGGTCAATTGGGCATAGCCGAAGTTAGCTCGACACCAGTAGTTGTCGTATCTCAGCTTACCAGATGGCGTTAGGATGAGCTTCCAGAAGTGTTTTAGTGCCCGCCATTGGTGAGTCCCTTTACCAGCACGGTTCATGGCTTGAATCCGGATTTGATTAAGGGCACGGTAAGCCTGGGCAACGACATGAAAGTGATCCGCAAGAATGATGGCATTCGGGAATAGTTCTTGAATTAGGCGCCGGTAAGGAGTGTATAAATCGACCGTAACGGTCTGGACAGCTAAGCGGGCTGAACGGTCGTAACGAAGAAAGTAGCTTCGTAAGTAACGATTACGGCGGGAAAGAATAATGTCCAAAGTTCGGTGATGCTCAATATCCATCAAAATCATACTCATTCCACTCGGCGCCATTTTCCCGGACTTGAAATCATCGAAGGCCAGGTGCCGGGGCAGCCAACGGTAGTTGGGTTTGAAGGAACTATCAAGATTAGTGATAACCCGGCGGACCGTCCAATCAGAAATTCCTAGGGCCTTGGCTAAGTCTTTCTGCGATTGATTAGTCGTGAGAAGCATCATTGCCCGTTGCTTAATGGCCCAGGCAATGTGGTTGCGGTAATCAATATCTTTGACTGTGGCGAGCTGGGTAACCATGGTCGGACAGTCAGCGGAAGGTTTACAGAGGTATTTTTGTTTCCGAATGGACCAAATCGTCGGTTTATAGTGAAGCGATGGTCCAAGAGCGTCGACTGTCTTAAAGCCATTTTTAAGCATGGGCTGGCCACAGCGTGGGCAGTACAATGAATAAGATTGAATGAAGTGAATAACGATTCGATTGCCCTGATCTTCAATCGGCTCTGCAAAGTGTTTTTCATCTAATTCCAAGTGGCAATCTTTAACTCCTAAGGCAACTCTGGTAGAATAATCCATGAAAGATGGTCCTTTCTTAAACGAAGACGGGAGCCAGCCATCTTTCGTTTTTTATTTTAAATTTAAACCAAAATAAGCACTGATGTTAAATCCATCAGTACTTAAAATTGTAGAACCTTTATTAATCTCGTCTTCAACTAATTTATCCGTTTTTTAGTTGCTTGTACATCTGGTTCAATTCATTAGCACTTAATTTTTTGTTTGCTCGAATTTGTAATCCTTGAATACCATTATCATATGTCCACTGTTTAATTTTAGTCATGTCATTAGTCCGATAATAATTGGCAATTAGTTCGTTCCATTGCTCCCACTTATCTAATGGGACATTGATTAAACCAGCGCCACCGTCAATCATAATTTTATTGGCACTTAAAGTTGCCGTCCTCTTGTTTCCGTCCCAAAAAATTTGTTGACGCATATTATGATACATGACAGTCAATGCTTTATCAGTGGTCGCCATTTGTGGATCAGCCAAGATTTTTTGTAAAAAGGATTGTTCTTGTTTTTCGTTAATTAAGGGTGGTTCAAAAAAGTCTTCACTGCCTAAATCAACTCCCCCTTTTCCTTGCCGTAATTCTCCTGGTACTAAGGCGTCTTCTGCGGCCACAATCTTATTGATTTGTTTTTCCATGGTTAACGTTAAAGGGGAATTTTGAGCAGTGATATATTGCCACCCACGCTTTAAGTTAACAATTGTCAAAATATCCTCAACAGGAACACCGGCCACACTCATGCCGTCCATAATGGTTTGTGTTTGCGGTAAAGTGGTATTTACGCCTTCAAAGCGGGCATTAGTGTGCACTAACTTGGTAAAATTTGCTCGGGCAAACCGTTGGTTTTCTGCAACTGTGAATTGATACTTGTCCATATATGCTTGTGTCTTAGTCATATTTTGTGCCTCCTTTTTGTTGATAATTCCTTGGGTCAGCCAACAATTGATCAATTGTTTCGACTTCTTTGCTGGATTCGGTCATTTAAAAAGCTCCTTTCACATTCCCTTAGTTCAGTCGTCGCCAATTCAGCCACTCAAGGTGCCTATTTTTTGCTTCTAAGCGATTTTAAAGTGATTTTAATATAATTATGCATGTAACACTTAAAACGGCTTAAATGAGCTTATACGGCGTTTTAATCCCAAGTATGCTCGTTATCAATATTTTGTTCTTTAGGGTGTTTGGCCGCATATTCCCTAGCTGCTTGTTGGTTCCACCAAACATCAAATAGGTTTTGCATAGTGCCGTACAGGTAATTCTCAACGTTCTTGATATGTTTCTCATCGCTTCTTAGGGCATTAAAATAGCGTCTTAATGTTTTGGTCATCATTTTTTTAAATCAGGATCATCTAATAGAATCCATACGCCTAAATCTTTATGTTCTTTTTCAACAGCATATTTGGCGTTTAGGATAATGCCAATAAAGCGCCGCATTTGTTGTGGGGTACGGCACCAAAAGCTAAGTAGTTGCACTGCTTCTGGTTCTAAGAAGACCGGCAAGCCATTGTCTTCGTCAGTTAAGAACTCATCAGCATGTTTTACTAAGTCCCGATTTTGGGCTTCAATTTCAGCTGGTGAAAAATTGGCTGTGGAAAAGTCCAACTTTTGAGTATCTATATCGTATCTATTAGTATCTATGTTTTTAAAGTCTTTATATAGATTGTGTGTGATTTTCACATTTCCGCTTGTATCAAGGGTTTGAGACACTTTTGGGCTATCTTCACCGCGTAAATAGGCATCGGTTGCTTTCACATCGAGCTTGGAAAGGTATAAACGATTCGGTTCATTCTTTTTCGTTTTTGGGTTAAAACCCAGTTGTTTTTGCATCAGCAAATGAGCGGTTTCGAGTTCTTTTTTTATTTTGACGACTTTTTGATTATGGCAATTAAATAAATTTTCGAGTTCTTGATTGGTAAAAGTAAAATAGACGTGTCCTTCTTCATCAACCCAGTTGTTGCGCAAAGAATACTCGAGCCGGTCTTTCAGTACCATATAAGCCAATTTAGCATCACTGCTTAAATGCTTGTATTGCTCGCCATACATTAATACCTTAGGAAACTGGAAAAATAAGGCTCCATATACGTTATCGGCTTCATAGTAATTAAAATTTGTTGATTTTGTCATAATAAAAACTCCCTTTCTTGACTGACACACGCTGTCTCAAAAGAGAGTTGCTAAAACATTTGACTTGCATTATAATACAAACCTGATATGCTTTAACTGAATTACAAAGCCTCACGGATAAATGAATGCTTTGTAATTTACCAGCATGTGTCTGTTTGTGAGTTGCCCAGTCGGCAACTTTTTTATTTCTAACAACAAAAAATGGACTAAATAGCTTCAGTTAGCTACTTAGTCCATTGACTTTAATTTGTTTTTAACTATCCTTAACTTGTCCTTTGGGACTGGTTTGCGGTATAATTGACCTACAAATTAAGAACAATGTTCAGTCGATTTAGACCGGCAAGTTAAAATCGACTGAATCTAAGTAGCTGCCTGTTAGCTACTTGCTAAACCAAAGGTCCCTGATTCCTCGTGAATTGGGGACTTTTTGGTTTAGCTTGATCTTCTATTCGGTTGTTAAATTAGTCTTAGTCTAGCATAGTGCTTACCTACCGGCAACTTTATTCTGTCTTGTATACTTTACCAGCCCCCATCGGTCCGTTGATCAGATACAAGGTCTTCGTATCAATTATTGCTATCAACTATTTGTGATTTCATCATTTTCCCCACTCAATTATTCTTGAAAGTTTCTATAAGCATTTTCTATTATGGTATCTAATAAGGTTGATCTCGATTTTGCGTTCAACTGATTAACCATTTCATCTAAACGATCAATATTCTTTTGTTGAATTGAGAAGCTTGTCTTTACTTTTCGTTCCCAATTCAATTTTTCGTTAAGTGCATCTTTTTGCTGAATGTCTCTAGCCACTTGGTAATCGTTGTTGGTACTTGAAAACTTTTCAAATTTGTTTGCCATAAGTTAATCATTCCCCCGTTTTTGGATTTCTGAAAACACGTCACTTAATAGTTTGAGAAATGGCTCTTGTTCATGCAACTTGTCATTCTGGGTTGCATATTCTAGTATGCCCTCCTTTGCAAGCATACTAGCGTTAACTAATTCCTTTTCTGGGATAACCCCAATGACATTATCTATATGTTTGAGTGCTGATAAAAATTCGTGAGAAGAATTAGTATTGTGTTTGATTCGATTGCCTAAAAAGAATACGTTGGCAGTAATATATGATTTACCACTAACTGGATCAACAACTTCATCTTGCAAAGTTCCCACACTTTGTAATACTTTTGTATGACTTTCATACCCAAATCGACTTGGTTCCATTGGAGAAATGATTTTATCGGCTACAGCTACACCATTTTTGCTTAACAGGTTCCAAGCTGGTGGCAAGTCGATAATTATGTAGTCATATTTTTGATTCAGTTCTTGCGCATTTTTAACAAACCACATAAATAATAGCAATTCTCTATTTGGTTTTGAGGCTAAACGATCTGCTACTTCTTCCAGGTTGCTAGTTGATGGAATTATTGCGATATTATCCTGAACTTGTGTCTCAATTAACCCGGAGCTTGGTTTTTCTAGGACATCTGCAATGGTGGGCTTTCCACTGAAATTAAAATGTTCATTTTCAAAAGTGCCCGTCAAACTCTTCTGTGCGTCCAAATCGATCATCAAAACTTTTTGATCTTGTGTTTGTAAAAATTTGGCGAACTGAAATGCCATTGTGGTTTTACCAACGCCACCTTTGATAGCCATAAAACTGATTACTTGCATAACACACTTTCCTCCTAACATATAAAGATAAAGGTAATACTTAACAAATACCTTGTTCTCCTACATAATACGACTTTAAGAACACAAAATCAAGATAAAAGTAGTACTAATGGAATACATAAAACGCATAAAGGTATTTATTTGGTGGTATAAATAGGCTTCAACAATTAGTCATACCTATTATCTGTTAACATTAAATTTCTTTCGATACCTTATAAAGGTCGTCCGTTTAATCCCTGTATTACGGGCAATATTTACATCACTCATGCCCCTCATTTTGAATGGTATTCATAATCTTAGTTAAATCCTGATTGTTTCTGTCTAACTAATCTAGTTTGTATTCAAACTATCAGCTAATTGCTGGGCAGCCAACAACATTAAATCCTTAATTTGTTCTGGTGACTCAGGCTGATCTTGGCCTAACCAGACACGTAGAATATTGGTAAAACCACCTAGTTGAAAAGCCATCACATAATTCACTTGGGTAGGAGTGCCCTGAACATGCCAGGGAGCCGCAAACTGTTGATAACGGGGGATTGCTTTTTGCTGCCAAATTTCATTCATATGATCAAATAAGCCTTGTCGGATCAATAATTGAATTAAATCTCGTTTTTGCCACCAAAAATTTAAAAAAATGTCAAAAGTAGTTTTTAGCATCATTTCCCCTACCTGCGGTTTCTGCTGGAGCAATTGTTCAAAGTACTGATCGAACAACTGATCACACAGGTAATTAATAACCGCTTCTTTATTTTTAAAAGAATGATAGAACGTTTTTCGTGATAATTCAGCGGTTTGGGCAATTTCAGTAATAGAAATATCCTGAAAATTCTCTTTCGTCATTAAATTTATAAGGGCGTCACATAACCATTGCTTAGACTGCTCAACCATACGCTGCTTGCCGTTCATTTTATTAACATCTCCTCTACTATCGGTAACAAATTATAGCAATCTGTAGCACTTAGCCAATAAGGATTGTTTTTATGCTTAGGACTAATTATACTAAAAGTCGCAAATAAAGGTAACAAATGTTTCCTTTGTATTCATCTGTTACCGAAAGGAGCGCTTGATAGATGTCAAAAGCTACTAAAATTATCAGTTTTATCGGGTTAACCATTGCGATGTTTATGGGCACCTTAGACAGTACTATCGTCAACATTGCTTTACCCAAAATTATGCCCCATTTCAATGCCAGTCTAACTGATACAAGTTGGGTTGCCACCATCTATACGTTAGCCTTAGCCGTGTTTATGATCACGGGTTCAAAGATTGCTGATCGTTATGGTCGTAAAAAAATTATGTTATTAGGATTAGCCTTATTTGGCGGCTTTTCAGCGGCTTGTATGCTGGCAACGTCGTTACCAGAATTGATTGCTTTTCGATTTTTTCAAGGATTAGGCGGTGCCATTATCACCCCGATTGTCTTACCAATGGGAATTGAAATATTTGGCAAAGCGCATATGTCCAAGATTGCTAGCGTTGTGGGCGCGGTAACGGCTTTAGCCGCTGCCGGGGGGCCACCGATTGGTGGCGTGATTATTGAATATGCTTCTTGGCGCTGGGTATTCGGCATTAATGTCCCCTTAACCATTGTAGCCTTTCTAATTATAGCTATGGGGGTAAGGGAATCATATGACGAATCCTTGGCGGGGAGAATTGATTTACCAGGAACGATTCTTTTAACACTAGGCTTGGGTGGTTTAACTTTTGGCCTACTAGAAGGCCGCCAATATGGTTGGCAGTCGGGCATCATCTTAGGAACACTCATTGGCGGCGTATTAGCTATTGGATTGTTCATCTTTATCGAAAGTAAAGTCAAACACCCGTTGCTTGAATTAGATTTGTTTCGTGAAAAAACCCTCACTGCTTCTAGTTTAGTTTACTTTTTAACCGGCTTTGCATTAGTTAGCCCCACCCTGATTTTAAATTACTTTTTACAAGACGTTCTGAACGATACAGCGTTACATGCAGCCCTAATTATTATTCCAGTTTCCTTAACAATCATGGTAGCGATGCCTTTGGGAACTAAGTTATTTGATCAAGTTGGCGCAGTTCCGGTTACTTTGATTGGTCTCTTAGTCATGGCAGCTAGTTTACTGCTCTTGTCGTTTATCACCACCACAACGCCTAAAGCTGTTATCATTACTTTTCTGGTGATTAACGGTGTTGGTTTTGGGTTCTCTTCGGTTTCGTTAGTGGCCTCAGTTAAGCATTTGCCAAAAAATAAAAGTGGGATTGGTTCGGGAATTGTTAACGCAGCGCGTCAAATTGGCACCTGTTTAGGAATTGCAATTCTAGTAACGGTCCTTGATAATAATGTCAATACAGCTAAGCAGCATATTCATCAAGATGCCATTCAAATTGTTGATCGACAGCAATTATCACCCAAAGTAAATAAAGTGGCTCATCAACAATTGAATAGCCTATTTTCCACTACTGGATCAGCCAAATTAACAACTAAAAACAAACAGACGAACCTAAGACGTGCCCTTAAACAAGCGGCCAAATCTCAAGTTGATTTACCACAGCCCCAAAAGGGAACCGATCTTCACCAGGTCTACCAAGCCCAGAAGAAGTTAGCACTAGCTACTGACAACTTGAAATCGGGCAACCAGCGACTAGCACTTACCTTAACCAAGTTAGAAAATCAAAATATCGCTATATCTAAACTATCAGTAGCTTCTCAAAGAATTAATTTGGGTAATCAGAAAATAAGCCAGGGTCAGAAAAAATTGTTAGTAGGTCTCAAACAATTGGCACAAAAAGAAGCTTTAACGACAGCTTTGAGAAAAATTAAGCATACTAAGAATCGACAAATCAGGCAGGCCTTCAGCCATACCTACTTAGTAGGAGCGGTGATTGTTTTGATTCTGTCGCCGATTGCTTTGTTGACAGATCGTAAGCCATTAAAAAGTTGAACTGGGAGCTAGCCATTAACTTTAATACGGATTACTAGCTAAATCTAAAAGGGGCCTCGTATTCGAAGCCCCTTTTGGTATGGTGTAAACAGTTTTAAAATATATTGTTTTTAACTAATTTAAATCGTCGCTGTTGCGTGCGTTTACTAATCCCCGTCTTTCGTTCAATCATTTTATAGGTCATGCCTTGTTTTCGTAACTCGTAGGCAAATCTGATTTGTTCCTCAGAATATGTTTTCGGTCGCCCTTCCCGAAACAACGGATCATGTTGCTTGGCATACACTTTACCTTCTTGTGTGCGCGTGACAATCATATCGCGTTCAAACTGCGCAAAGGCGCTAAATATTGTAAAGACCAATTGGCCAGTCGGCGTATTGTCAATTAAGCCCATATTCAAAATGTTGACTTTGACATTTTCTTTAAACAACTCTTGGATAATGGCTAAGGCCTCGCGCGTGTTCCGTGCAAACCGATCCAACTTAGTGACAATCAAAGTATCGCCTGTTTTTAGAACGCGCAACAGTTTTTGAAACTCCGGTCGTTCAGTAGTTGTGCCGGTAAACTTTTCTTGAAAGATTTTTTCTGCTCCTGCCAATTTTAGTAACTCAATTTGATTTGCTAATTTTTGATCAGTGGTACTGACCCGCGCATAGCCATATTTCATCTTTTTATCTCCTTACTTATGTCATTAAGTAATGACACGGTTCTAACCCTTTAATTATACAGTATCAAAAAAGAGGCCACAACTGTTAAGTTGTGACCTGGTTCGTTCCTTATAGCAAGACACGTTCAGGCACCTTCGCCCCAAAATTATACCAGAACTTCACTGGTATCCTACAGTGCGATGGTTATGCCGGCTATAACTTGTTAGCAAACAGTGTGACTCGGGTCGGTTGTTGGGCCCATGTGCGGCGTAAGTTTTACGATGCCGCACAAGTTAACGGTAAAACAGTAGCAAGTGTCCCCCTGACATTGATCGATGAGATGTTTGCCCATGAACGACAATGGCAGCATTTTTCCCCGCGCGTGCGGCGGCGTAGACGACGTAGTCAGATTCGCAAGCTACTTAAGCGCTTCTGGAAATGGATCGCTTCGGCACAGGTACTACCTAAATCACGTTTAGGCAAGGCAATCACTTACGCCGTTGATCAAAGGCCGACCTTAGATCGGTTAATCAATATTGGCATGATGGACTGGAGCAATAATGCTTCTGAACGCAATATGAAGCGTCTTGTGATCGGCCGAAAAAATTGGCTTTTCAGTACGAGTCCAGCCGGAGCCAGATCAACAGCCATTTGGCTAACTTTAATTGAAAGTACCAAGGCCAACGGCATTGATCCACGAGCTTACATTACTTATCTGTTAAAAGAACTGCCGCAACAACCAGATTTCTCAAAATCAAGAAGTTTGGTTGTCTTTTTAAAACGGGTGATTATTTACCGCTTACACCGCTTACTTTAATACAATTGATATACCAATTGCATTAAATTAGCCGCCAAAAGTAAAAGCTCCAGAAAACCATTTGAACCAATGATTTCTGAAGCTTTTTAAATTTCTGTTGATGTTAGATTTAAGCTTTTCCGGTAACTTATATTTTAATCACTCCATTACCTGTTACCTATCACTAATCTCACCTTGCTTGACTTAATAATAAAATTACCTTTAAGATGCGCACTGCTGCCGCCTGAAGCTGTCCTCTAGTCAATACGTATTTTTGTTCAGTATCATGGTCATGTAGTGCCGTTAAGATACTTTTAGTATCGGTTGGTAAACCAGGCATTGTCATGTCGTTACCAGCGTAAATTTCGCCTGCAGCGGAAGTACTACCATACTTATTATCTTCTAGACCACCCATATTACCGGTTGTAAACCAATCAGTCATGGCAAAGCCTTTAAAATTCCATTCATCTCTGAGTACTTCAGTTAAAATATCATATCTATTTGGCACATGGATTCCATTCAAAAGGTTATAGGATGTCATCAAGGTGTGTGGTTGAGCTATTTTAACAGCTAATTCAAAGCCCTTGAGATAAATTTCCCGCAGCGGACGTTCATTAATAATACTGTTGGAAAATTGCCGGTTAGTCTCTTGATTATTGGCTAAAAAATGCTTAATCGTCGTCGCTTTTCCTGGATGTTTCTGTACGCCTTGCGTAATAGCAGCAGCATTAAATCCAGAAACTAGGGGATCTTCAGAGTAGTATTCAAAATCACGACCATCTAATGGCGAACGATGAATATTAAGTGCTGGAGCTAACCAGATATCCACATTAAATAACGTCATTTCCTGTCCAACAATGTCGCCGTATTTTCGTGCCAGATCTGTGTTCCAGCTTTGAGCAATTGCAGTTCCAATTGGAATAGCTGTGCAATATTGATAGAACCTAGGTGTATCGCTTGAGTAAGTTGTTTCATCAGTTGCAGCAGTACCTGCCATATTAGCAAAAGACGAAGAAATTTCCTTTAACTTACCATTTGCTGTCTTGGTATAAATTGGGCTTAATCGTAGACCAGCAGGACCATCCGCCATCACCAATACAGGTACTCCTAAACGTTCCAGGTAATGAGTGGTTTCACCAGCAGCACCAGCGACAGTAGAGCCTGCATTTCCGATGATACTAAGAACATCGCCATCACCTGTATCAGTATAATTACCAGTTAGTACTCGTGCCAGCTCCTCGTCAGTCAAACCAGCCACAAAATCAGCGACGGTCTTCTTGCCCTGGACAACTTCCGACCAATTGAAGTGCTCTCCTGTAGGTAAATCAGTCGGGCGCTTATCAGAATAGTCAACTGTTTCCTTAGTAAGTGTTGCAGGATTGAGCGTAACAATTGGTGCATTCTGCCTTTCGGTCGTTTCTCCAGCATAAGTATATGGCTTGGTGTTGGGGACAAAATCAGTAAAATCAACCTGTCCGCCTACATTTTTGTATTGAGCTGTGACAACATCGTGTTTCAAGAATAACTTAGCAACAATCCGTGTGTTTCGTGAGCTGTTACCAACCCGAATTAAATAATTACCCTGTTCCAAAAGCATTTGCGCCTCAGTGGTTAAATACGAGGCCATTCGGTTAACTGGAAAAGATAAAGTTAATTTGGTTGTTTCACTCGCCGCTAGCTCGGACGTCTTAGCGTAAGTCGCTAATTCTTGATACGGCTTATCAAGTTGGCCTTGTGGTGCGGAGTAGTAAACCTGGACCACTTCCTTACCCGGATAGTGACCAGTGTTTTTAATCCGGACAGAAACCGCAACCTGATCATCGACAACACGCACATTTTCTGTCGTGATTGTAAAATTAGTGTAACCTAAGCCATAACCAAATTCGTAACTAGGTGTAATATTCATACTATCAAAATAACGATAACCAACATAGATACCTTCCTTATATGGCGTATCGTCGTTGTTGCCAAAATTTGTTGTGGAAGAATATTCTTCAATTGGCGCCCAAGTAGTAGTCAGTTTACCGGATGGGTAGGCCTTACCTAGCAAAACATCTGCTAAAGCAATTCCTGTTTCCGTACCTAGTTGACTTAAAATAAGAATGGCGGGCACCTGGGCGGCCACTTCAGAAATATCAACGAACCCTCCAACATTTAAAACTAGAACAAACTGTGGATACTGGTTAGCTAATAGCAGAATATCGCGTTTTTCTGACGTCGTCAATTTGATGTCACCGCGTTCTACTTTGCGGTCACTGCCCTCACCAGAGTTTCGTGCTAAGACATAAATTGCTGCATCACCAGCGCCATCTAATGGAAAGTCATAGTCTGGTTCTAATGGATTCTTTCCCATAAGTGCAATCATAGGATTTAATCCTACTTGCTTAGCTTCTTCGAGAAGTTTAGAATAGTAATTCTCAGTTACTTGGTTTTTGAGACTGCTGTAACTATCCAACCATTTCTGAGTAGAAATTTTTAGACCAGCAGTCTTTAATCCCTCCTCGACTGTGACAAAATGACGTACATTAACATCACCGGAACCAGTTCCACCTTTAATTGTTTCACGTGCACCGTTTCCATATAAGGCCACAGTCTTTACTCCTGTAAGTGGTAAAACACCACTATTTTTCAGTAAAACCATGCTTTCGGGAGAACCCTGGCGTACGATTTGAGTATGCTTATTTTCGAAATCCTGGACTTTGGCCGATGTAATTCTCATATTCATAAAACCTCCATTATACCCGAAAAACGTTTCTGGTAACCAGCATCATAACACGCTTTTTTTAGTCTTTATATTCGTGAGTGATATACTTTCTAATCAAGTAAACTGGAGTACAGCTCCAAGCATGACAGAAACTATTAATCGCTAAACTACCATATGGAGAAGCCTGCGGATTATCAGGATCAAATGCTTCCCAAAAAGTATCAGCCCCATACATTACCATTTTACCCCAATAATTTTTCATCAATTCAATAGCTTCTTGCCGATGATCCGTTTCAAAGAGTGCCATAACAATATGATGATACATATACGGAGTTGCAATCCCATGAACTGGAAATAGTTTAGCTAAAACTTGATCCATCAGCCGCTTATTTTCTGAATCAGGTAACACATGGGCTAAAGCCATCCAAACTTGGCTAGCAATACTGATTTCTTTTTTTGTGCCACTGACAAATAGCCCCTGATCCAAATCAAATAATTTTTCCTTAGCTGCTTTCTCTAATTTAACGAGAATTTTATGATACTTAGAGATACTATCTTGGTCGTCCTCTATTTTAGCCAAGAAAATAAATTGTTTTAATACATAAATTAAAACAGCTTGCGCCGCGGTTCCACGGTCAAATTTCATATTCCAATCAATGAAGTTAAACCATTTTTTACCTAAGTGAACAAGATTATCATCACCAACAGCTGTTAAAACAGCATTTAACTCCTTTTTAGCTACCGGATAAAGGTCAGTAACTACAGGAACATCTTGATAATGATTATAATAATCAAAAAGCGTTGAAATGAAAAATAAACCATAATCGAAGAAGAAGCCATCGTCAGGAATCGGTTTGGTGAAGGTAAAAACATCCGTTGTAATGCGTCCGTCCTCAGCGGGTAGACCTCCAAAGAGGTAGAGACAACGTTTGACTAAATTCTGATTATCAAAGGTCGCATAGTTTGCTAATGCTTGGAGCCGCAGATCTCCTAACCAGAGGCGACGATCACGCTTGGGTCCATCTTCAAAAACTTGCTGCATACAGTCTTGTAACGTCTTGAGCCCAACTCGATCAATTTTATTAATTAGTTCATCATCAGTTTTTACCGGAACAACGTCTTGCTGCCTAACCGCACTGCTTGCCATAAAGACTGGATTAGAGAAAACAGCCTGCCACTTTGGCGAAGTATCAATCACATCTAGCATGATGTAGCGACAAGAATAGCGGCGTGATAGTTTTAAGCGTTGCGGTAACGTGTCCAGATGGATGTACTCATCCTGAAGCCAAGATTTACTCAATGCTCCCTTATACTCAGTACTATTTTCAACCAGTTCAACTGGTAATTCCGCAAACTTTAAGTGTAAGAATAACGGCGCATCCATCGGTGAACCTACTGAATCAATATCAATTGAAAAATGGCCAACCTGATGATCACCTAAATCTAAAATTAGACGATTGTCTTTGCCACAATAGTAATCTGATAGCCGGCTGATATCTCGGGTATCATTAACAGCAGTATACCCATAAACATTCTTTTTATCAGCTACAACTTTTACCAAACGTTGAGGAGTAATTTTAACTTGATGAAGTTCTGGTTTTAGTCGTTCAGCCTTATTCAAAAAGTCATGATTATACTTGAATTTAACGTCTCGATTAATTTGAAAATCCATAGTTCTACTTCCCTTCTCATTTACTTTTAGGCAACCTTATGTTTGTGCTGTGTAGCTGTAACGATATTAACTATAACAACCACTACCAGCAGCACCAAAATAACAACTCCAGCATTTCGAATTGCAGTAGCTGCACTGGCACCTAAAATACCACCAACATATGGTGATAGGAAAGAGCCCATGTTAGAACCAACTAGGCAAATGGCATTATTCAATGGGGCTTCCTTAGTGTTAGATAATTCAGCAACCCGAGTAAAAATATAAGGAATTGCGAGACCACCGAAGAAGCCGGAAATTACACTCCAAATCATAATTGGGGTAAATGATGATGACAGCGCAACTCCGATTAATGATACACCAGAAACCAACAAACCAATTGTAAAAACATTTTTCTTCAAAAACTTGTATGCTAAACCAAATAAGGCACCACCGACTAACTGAAAAATTTGCATAATACTTAAAATATTACTTGCTTGAGTCGGGGAACCGATCTTGGCATCAACGAAAAATGTCGCTACTTTAACCATAAACACCATTACGCAGGCAAAATAGATAAATAACATTAAGCCTAACCATAGAATTGGCCAAATTGAGTGCGTTTCTTCTTTGCCATTTGCTTCATTTAAATTATCTTGTTCTTTTTTCAGTCCATGTTTTCCTGGAGATGGAACGAAAAAAATAAAGAGTACTAACGCGACAATGAATAGTAAATATACCAGGTAGGAAGCATGCCAGCTGATTTTCAAAAGTTGACCAGCAAAGAACGTCATAATAGCAACACCCGCACCGGCAATGGCCGAACGCCAACCCATCAAATTAGCTAAAGTATCTCCTGTGAAAAATTCACCAATCAAGCTGATTGCTAGGGGATTAGCTAGCCCAATCCCAATACCCAAAACTGCTCTTGAAATCATAATAACATTAAAATCATTTGAAAATGCAGGAATAATAGATGTAATACTAGCAATTAATAAACCAATAACAGCAATGTTTTTTTGCCCAAATCGCCGAGTTAAAAATCCACTAACCAAAACAAAAATCGTAACAAACATTGAAACAACGGTAGTTAATAACTCAATCTGAACTTGACTATGGCCCGGAAAAGCCTGAGCCATCTGTGGGATTGCTCCAGAGATTGCGCTAGCCGCTTGCTCTACAACATTAAGCCCCATTAAAGCGATAATCAAAATCCACTTATGCAAGCCTGAAGTATATTTCTTTTCCATAAATAATGCCTCCTCGTATACTTTTAAATACCTTACGCCTCAAATTGTAATCGCTTTCTTATATGTGAACAATATCGTATCTCCCGAAAAATATATAGCGTTTTCACAGGTGGAATACTACAATTGGTATAGAAACATTATTAAGCGGAGGAGAACAGCAGATGCAAACATTAGATCAAGTATTACGCACAATTGACCCTATTGAAGCCCAGCAATTGACAACTGGTAAGAATATTAATGATTTGTCCGATGAATTAATTGCCGATATCAATCAGAATTCTCTATCTACGATTGCAATGCCTCGAAATTTCTTTCCAGACGACCAAGATATTGTTATCCGTAAACATCATCGTTTTTCGTCCATGCCTTTACATACCCATGATTTTGTGGAACTTAACTATATCTATTCTGGAACTTGTATTCAGCATATCAACGGAAAAAGAATTATTTTACCTGCGCATTCTCTAATTATGTTGGATAAGAGCGTTACACAATCAATTGAATACATGAATAAAAGTGATATTTTAGTTAATATTTTACTACGAGACGGCAACTCGATTAATTCTGTTTTGGAGAATATTTCAAGTTCACAAAACATTGTCACTAAATTTATGTACAATGCATCTCAAATAGGATCTATACATGATAACTTTATTGTCTTCGATCTCAATGATAATGAATATGCTAAAAAACTGGTGGAATGTATGCTTTTAAAAGGATTTAGCGGTGATATTGCACAAAATAGTCCCTTACGGAATCTCTATGCACTCTTAGTACCAGAATTAATTTCTTGTATTGAACAGGAAACAATTAATTTTAACCGAGAAAAAGAAGATGATATTTTATCACTACTCAAATATATTGATCAAAATTTCAGGACTGTTACCCTTTCTCAGGTTGCAGCTCACTTTGGATACAATACAAATTATTTAGGGAATAAGTTGCGTAGTCAAACAGGACAATCATTTCAAGAACTAATAGACTATAAAAAATTTTCGATGGCAACAAGTTTATTACAAAGTACCAGCTATTCCAACGAAAAAATTGCAGATTATGTCGGCTATTCTAGTTCACCTTCACTTTTCCGTCTTTTTAAACGAATTACCGGTGGAACACCTCGAGAATACCGGGAAAAATATCATGGGGTTCTTAACTCTGACAAATAATCACGCTGATTACCAAAAATAAAGAAGCCATAATTGTTAGTAAGTGATGATTTTCTAACTGATCTAAGCTCAGCTGTCCCGATAAATAAGCTAGTCCTTGTTGATGTTCTTGGGGACTGAACACCTGTAGTGGATTTGCTTGCCACTGTTCAATTGTTTCAGCCTGACATGGCTTTAAAACAGGATCATAGTACATCACGGCTGTATAGGCCTGTTCCTGTTTAATCATTGGTAATTCATTAAAATCGCCGTTAGGAAAGGCTCTTCTTAAAACTTCCTGGTATTGGGTTTGAATAACTTGCTTC
>SKEG01001513.1_pt1 | contig 17883 bp, 11 predicted proteins | sample 4826631 | NCBI WGS metagenome assembly SKEG01 (sample SAMN11008815, study PRJNA524170) | human gut metagenome | biome: Human fecal sample; material: Feces; isolation source: fecal sample from pouch patient p26, p34, p50 | host: Homo sapiens | place: Israel: Tel-Aviv | collected 2016-11-02
AATCAGAAAGTTTGGATGTGACACTTCCAGGACGTCAAGTTAACCTTGGTAACCGTCATGTCTTGACGCAAACAAGTGAAGAAATCGAAGATATTTTCCTTGGTATGGGATTCCAAGTTGTTGATGGTTACGAAGTAGAATCTGACTATTATAACTTTGAGCGTATGAATTTGCCAAAAGACCACCCAGCGCGTGACATGCAAGATACGTTCTACATTACTGAAGAAATCTTGCTTCGTACGCACACAAGTCCTGTGCAAGCACGTACACTTGATAAACACGACTTTTCTAAAGGTCCTTTGAAAATGATTTCACCAGGGCGTGTTTTCCGTCGTGACACAGATGATGCGACTCACAGCCACCAATTCCACCAAATCGAAGGTCTTGTTGTTGGGGAAAACATTTCTATGGGTGACCTAAAAGGAACGCTTGAAATGATTATCAAGAAAATGTTTGGTGAAGACCGTAAAATTCGTCTTCGTCCATCATACTTCCCATTTACTGAACCATCAGTAGAAGTTGACGTCTCATGCTTCAAATGTGGTGGTAAAGGATGTAACGTATGTAAGAAAACTGGTTGGATTGAAATCCTTGGTGCTGGTATGGTACACCCTCGCGTTTTGGAAATGTCTGGTGTTGATTCTGAAAAATATTCTGGCTTTGCTTTTGGTCTTGGTCAAGAACGTATCGCAATGCTTCGCTATGGTATCAATGATATCCGTGGTTTCTATCAAGGCGATGTCCGTTTCTCAGAACAATTTAAATAAAACGAGATAACCGAAAAACGATTGGAGGAAAAGATATGTCAGAAATAGAAGTTGAGAAAGTGACATTGGATAAATTAAGTATCTTTCAAGAACTTAATATTCAGACTTTTCGCGAAACTTTTGCTTTTGATAATACCGAAGAAGAACTTCAACAGTTTTTCGATGATAGTTACACTTTAGAACAACTCGAAAAAGGGGTAGCTGACCTAGAATCTGATGTTCATTTTGTCTTAGTTGATGGGCGTTACACAGACTGAACATGACCTAGAAAATGCCTTTGAAATTCAACGCATTTACATTCTTAACGAGTGTCAAAGATTAGGCTTAAGTAAGAAATTATTTGGGCTAGCGCTTGATGTGGCAAAAGAAGGCAGCTTTGATTGGGCTTGGTTAGGTGTCTAGGAACATAATATTAAGGCACAAGGGTTCTATCGAAAATATGGTTTTGAAAAATTTTCAGAACACTCTTTTAAAGTTGGCGATAAAGTAGATACAGATTGGCTTTTGAGAAAAGCCCTGAAAGAATAACAGTAGAAAGGGATAAAGAAGCTTGCCTGTCAAACGTATTTTGACTGCGAAAAGCTTTTAACACATTATTATGTTAGTAAGTTATAAATGGTTAAAAGAGCTTGTTGATGTTGATGTAACAACATATGAGCTTTCTGAAAAAATGTCAACAACAGGGATTGAAGTCGAAGGTGTTTCAACACCGTCTGAAGGCTTGACAAAACTAGTTGTTGGTCACGTTGTATCTTGTGAAGATGTTCCAGAAACACATTTGCACCTTTGCCAAGTGGATACTGGTGATGAAGAGTTGCGTCAAATTGTCTGCGGTGCTCCAAATGTGACTGCTGGTATCAACGTTATCGTGGCTGTTCCAGGTGCACGTATTGCTGATAACTACAAAATCAAAAAAGGTAAAATCCGTGGCATGGAATCACTTGGGATGATTTGCTCACTCCAAGAACTTGGTTTGCCAGATTCTATCATTCCAAGAGAATTTTCAGACGGTATTCAAATTTTGCCAGAAGATGCTAAGCCAGGTGATAGCATTTTCCCATATCTTGATTTAGACGATGAAATTGTTGAATTGTCAATCACGCCAAATCGTGCGGATGCTCTTTCTATGCGTGGTGTTGCTCACGAAGTGGCTGCCATTTATGGTAAAGAAGTTCATTTCCCAGAAAAAGAACTTAAAGAAGTTTCTAAAGCAGCAAAAGATGTTATCAACGTTGCTATTGAATCTGATAAAGTCTTGACTTACAAAGCGCGCGTGGTTGAAAATGTGACTGTTAAACCAAGTCCACAATGGTTGCAAAACCTTTTGATGAACGCTGGTATCCGTCCAATCAATAACGTTGTTGATGTGACAAACTATGTCTTGTTGTACTTTGGTCAACCAATGCATGCCTTTGATTTGAACAAATTTGAAGATAACAAAATCGTCGCCCGCAATGCGCGTGCTGGTGAGAAATTGGTTACTCTTGACGGCGAAGAACGTGAATTGATTGCTGAAGACCTTGTTATCACAGTTGCTGATAAACCAGTTGCACTTGCAGGTGTTATGGGTGGTCAAGCTACTGAAATTGATGACAATTCTAAAAACGTTGTACTTGAAGCGGCAGTCTTTGACGGAACATCAATTCGTAAAACAAGCGGTCGTTTGAACCTTCGTTCTGAAAGTTCATCACGTTTTGAAAAAGGTATCAACTATGCAACTGTTGCTGAAGCTCTTGATTTTGCAGCTGCAATGCTTACAGAATTAGCTGACGGTGATGTTCTTGCTGGTAGTGTTGAAGCTGGTTCAGTTCCAACTGAAGCTGTTGAAGTATCAACAACACTTGATTATGTTAACGTTCGTTTGGGAACAGAATTGACTTACGCTGACATTGAAGATGTCTTTGCCAAACTTGGCTTTGGTTTGTCAGGAAAAGCAGATGAATTTACAGTTTCTGTGCCACGTCGTCGTTGGGATATTGCTATCCAAGCTGATTTGGTTGAAGAAATCGCACGTATTTATGGTTATGATAACCTCCCAACTACACTTCCAGAAGCTGCAGGTACAGCAGGTGAATTGACAGCAACACAAAAATTACGTCGTAAAATGCGTTCAATCGCTGAGGGTGCTGGTTTGACTGAAATCGTCTCATACGCTTTGACAACACCTGAAAAAGCAACTGAATTTACATTGCAACCAAGCAACTTGACAGAATTGATGTGGCCAATGTCGGTAGAACGCTCAGTTCTTCGCCAAAATGTTATTTCTGGTATGCTTGATACTGTGGCTTACAACGTTGCTCGTAAAAATAGCAACGTGGCAATCTACGAAATCGGTAAAGTTTTTGAACAAAAAGGTAATCCAAAAGAAGAATTGCCAAACGAAGTCAACACATTTGCCTTTGCGATTTCTGGATTGGTTGCTGAAAAAGATTTCCAAACAAAAGCAACGCCAGTTGATTTCTTCTATGCGAAAGGTATCGTTGAAGCTATCTTTGCCAAACTTGATTTGACAGTTGATTATGTAGCTGAAAAAGGTCTTGCTAGCATGCACCCAGGTCGTACAGCAAGTATTTACTTGGACGGTCAATTAGTTGGTTTTGTTGGACAAGTTCACCCACAAACTGCTAAAAACTACAACGTTCCAGAAACTTACGTGGCTGAATTGAATTTGGATATCATTGAAGCAGCGTTTCACGCTGACAAAGCGTTTGTTGAAATCACTAAATTCCCTGCTGTTTCTCGTGACATTGCTTTGCTATTACCGGCAGCAACAACTCATAAAGAAATCCTAGCAGCGATTGAATCAGCTAAAGTGAAACGTTTGACTGACATCAAACTCTTTGATGTTTATGCTGGAGCAAATATCGCTGAAGGCATGAAATCAATGGCTTACAGCCTCACATTCCAAAATCCAAATGACAACTTAACTGACGAAGAAGTTGCTAAATACATGGATAAAATCACTAAATTCCTTGTTGACCAACTCGGCGCAGAAGTTCGTTAATTTCCAAACTCATTGTGCTATTTTGGGTAATATAGATGATTCCCACCATTACGAAAGTAGTGGTGGGATTTTTGATGATTGTTGAGAGCTTATAAACACTTTGAAATCTGGTATAATAGGAGTAACGATTTGCTTAATGAAGGTATGTTATGAAATTACTATACACAGATATTCAGTATGATATGACTGAAATTTTAGTTGGAGAGGCAGTAGCTCAGGCAGAAGCTGGTAAGCGTGTTTTTTACATTGCTCCCAACTCTTTATCTTTTGAAAAAGAAAGAGCAGTTTTGGAGTTGTTACGAGACGAAGCTTCTTTTGCGATTACGGTAACACGTTTTGCTCAAATGGCTCGTTATTTTGTGTTAAATGAAGCGCAGGTCAAGGAAAGCATTGATGACAATGGCTTGGCTATGATTTTTTACCGTGCTTTGTCACATTTTTCAGATACAGATTTGAAAGTTTTTGGGCGTTTGAAGCAGGATACGAATTTTATCAAGCAGTTGGTTGATTTATACAAAGAATTAAAAACGGCTAACATGACTGTGCTTAATTTGGCAGAATTGCATTCAGCGGAGAAGCAGGAAGATTTGGTGAAAATCTTTTTAGCGGTTAATGATATTTTGCTTGCCAATCAGTATGATAATCAGAGCAAGATTGCTTATTTTGCAAAGCAGGTTGAGGCAGGACATTTGGATGCTACGCTTGAAAATGTGAGCCTTGTCATTGACGGTTTTACACGCTTTTCAGCAGAAGAAGAGTATCTAGTAAGCTTGCTTGAAGAAAAATGTGCGCAAGTGATTATCGGAACTTACAGTAGTCAAAAGGCGTATAGAGCGGCATTTTCGACGGGAAATATTTACCAAGCGAGTTTAGATTTCTTGCGTGGTTTAGCGGCTAAATTCCATGCGCAACCGCAGTATGTTGAAAGTTCTCAGAAATCTCACGAGGCTTTTTCAAAATTATCAAAATTATTTGAAGCAAAGCACGACTTTACGAGTTCAGATGTGACGCTGACGGCTGATGATAAAAAACATTACGCTATTTGGGATGTCATTAATCAGAAAGAAGAGGTCGAGCATGTGGCAAAAGCTATTCGTCATAAGCTTTATCAAGGGTATCGTTACAAGGATATTTTAGTGCTCTTAGGTGATGTGGACAGCTATCGTTTGCAAATTGGCAAGATTTTTGACAAATATGACATTCCTTATTATTTCGGAAAAGCGGAGTCAATGAGTGACCACCCTTTGGTGCATTTTATTGATTCGTTGGAGCGTGTGAAGCGTTATCGTTTTCGTACCGAAGATGTTGTTAATCTGTTAAAAACAGGGCTTTATGGAAATTTCAAGCAAGAAGATTTAGACCTTTTTGAGCAATATTTGATTTATGCTGATATTAAGGGACAAAGCAAATTTGCCAAGGAATTCACGATTGTTTATAAAGGAAAAAAACATTTAGCCTTTGTTAATCGCATGCGCGAGCAAATCATGACGCCTTTACTTGCTTTATTTAAGGCGCAAAAGCAACGTGGCTCTAGTTTGCTTGAGAAATTAATGACATTTTTACACGCCATTCATTTGCCTGATAATCTAGAAGGCATGGTAGCGACTTTTTCAGAAAATGAACAAGAAAAGCATGAGCAAGTTTGGCGGACATTTACAGGTATTTTAACGCAATTTCAAACGATTTTTGGGCAAGAAAAGTTATCGCTGGATGACTGTTTGTCCTTGATTCGCAGCGGAATGTTAGCTGCGCAGTACCGTGTAGTGCCTGCAACGGTTGATGTTGTTTCGGTCAAATCTTATGATTTGGTGGAACCGCACACCAATAAATTTGTCTTTGCTTTGGGCATGACGCAGGCACATTTTCCAAAAATTGCGCAAAATAGTAGTCTGATTTCAGATGAAGAACGTGCCCAAATCAACGAATCAACTGATGATAATCAACGTTTTGATATTGTTAGTCGCGAAAATATCAAGAAAAATCATTTTGCTGCCCTATCGTTATTTAACTCGGCGACAGAAGAATTGGTGCTTAGTCTGCCACAAATTGCCAACGAAGCCGAAGATACGGAATCTTCTTACTTAACCGAATTAGCTAGCTTTGGTGTGCCAGTTCTTGCTAAAGGTCGTAATCGTTTGTCAACGGATGCCGAGGACATTGGTAATTATAAGGCCTTATTGTCTCGTGTGATTGAAGTCAATCGTTTGGCGATTGAAGAAGAGCGTGAACTTAGCAAGGAAGAGCAAACTTTCTGGTCAGTTGCTGTTCGTTATCTTCGAAAAAAATTGGCAGCAGAAGGCATTGAATTGCCGCTGATTAAGGATAATATGCAAACTAAGACGGTCTCTGCCGACGTGATTGAGGCACGTTTTCCAAGTGATGAGCCGATTTTGTTATCATCATCTGCAGTCACTACCTTCTACAATAATCAGTATAAATATTTCTTGCAATATGTTCTTGGCTTGCAAGAGGTTGAGACGATTCACCCAGATGCCAGAAATCATGGTACCTACCTGCATCGTGTTTTTGAATTGGTCATGAAAGATGATTCAAACCATTCTTTTGATAGCAAACTTGATAAAGCTATTCAAACAACGAATTTGGAAGACGATTTCAAATTTGTTTACGAAGAAGATGAAGAAAGTCGTTATTCTTTGACTGTCTTGGAAGATATTGCTAGAAGTACAGCAACGATTTTACGTGATGATGCTCAGATTCAAGTTGAAAGTGAAGAAGAAACGTTTGAATTAATGATTGCAAATAGTGTTCGTATCAGAGGAATTATTGACCGTGTTGACCGCTTATCAGACGGCAGTCTTGGCATTGTGGATTACAAATCAAGTCGCAATACTTTTGATATTCAGAAATTCTACAATGGTTTAAGTCCGCAATTGGTGACTTATGTGCAAGCTTTGCGTGATAAAAAAGGCTTGAGCGAGTCAGAGCATATTTTTGGTGCTATGTATTTGCATATGCAAGAGCCAAAAGTTGATTTGTCATCGGTGGCTACAACAGAGAAAATTTTAGAAAATTTGGCTAAAGAGTTGACTTATCGTGGTCTATTCTTGGAAGATGAAAAAGCGTATTTAGCCAATGGTCGCTATCATCTGAATGATTCGCTTTACAGTCAAGAAGAACTTGAGATTTTGCTAGCTTATAATCAAAACTTATATCTGAAAGCAGCAGAGCAGATTAAGAAAGGGCATTTCTTGATTAATCCTTATAGTGAGGACGGTAAGTCAGTTCAAGGAGACCAATTGAAGGCAATCACACGATTTGAGGCTGACCGCCATATGCCTTATGCTCGCAAATGGTATAAATTACCAAGAAAAGATAGACGTCAAGGCTTTTTGAGCCTAATGCAAGAAGAGGAGGAAACAGATGATCTTTAAACCATTTCTAACGTCAGAAGACATTTCTTCTCTACAAATCCAAGAAGCACAGTCATCCAAAAAACAAAAACGCACGCCAGAACAAATCGAAGCTATTTATAGTTATGGCAATAATATTTTGGTGTCTGCATCGGCTGGTTCTGGGAAAACCTTTGTCATGGTTGAACGCATTATTGATAAAATTTTGCGTGGTGTGACGATTGACCAGCTATTCATTTCAACCTTCACGGTCAAGGCTGCTGGGGAATTAAAAGAGCGTATTGAGAAGAAAATTAGCCAAGCTCTGCAAGAAACGACTGACAATGATTTGAAAAATTATCTCAATGAGCAGTTGCTGGGCTTACAGACAGCTGATATTGGAACCATGGATGCTTTTACGCAGAAATTGGTCAATCAATACGGCTACACGCTGGGAATTTCACCAACTTTCCGTATTATGACGGATAAGAGTGAGCAAGATATTTTGAAAAATGAAGTCTTTTTTGACCTTTTTTCTGATTACATGACAGGAAATAATGCTGAGCTTTTTCGTCAATTAGTGCGGAATTTTTCTGGTAATCGTAAGGATAGCACCGCTTTTAGAGGCATTGTTTATAAAATTTATGATTTTAGTCAAGCAACCGATAATCCACAGAAGTGGTTGGCAGAAGTATTTTTAAAAGGTGCTAAAACTTATACCGATTTTTCAGCAATTCCTGACCAAGAAGTCACGGATTTTCTGACTTGCTTGCATGATACGGCTGACCAGTTGCAAGATGTGACTGATTTAGAAGACTACAAGCAAAAAACAGCCAAAGGAACACCCACAGCCAATTATAAAAAGCATTTGAATATCATTGAGCATTTGCGTGAATGGGCACAGCATTTTGAAACTCTTTATGGTCGTGACGGACTTGGACGGTTGGCGACAGATGTGGCGAAATTGCTTCCAGCTGGTCCTGCTGTGACAGTTGCAGGAACGAAATATCCCGTCTTTAAAACCTTACAGGGGCGTTTGACTGGTTTGAAACATTTGGAAACCATTTTTAAATACCAGCCAGAAAGCCTTCCGTTGCTAGAGCTATTGCAGGCATTTATGCAAGATTTTTCAGAGCAATATTTACAAGCGAAAATCCAAGAAAATGCTTTTGAATTTTCGGATATTGCCCATTTTGCCATTCAGATTTTGGAAGAAAACGCTGATATTCGTGAACTTTATCAGAATAAGTATCACGAAGTCATGGTCGATGAGTACCAAGATAATAACCACACGCAAGAACGCATGTTGGAGTTGTTGTCGAATGGTCATAATCGATTTATGGTGGGGGATATCAAGCAATCCATTTACCGCTTCCGTCAAGCCGACCCACAGATTTTTAACCAAAAATTTAAAGATTTTCAAGAACATCCTGACCATGGGAAATTAATTTTGTTAAAAGAGAATTTCCGTAGTCAGTCAGAAGTTTTAGATGCGACAAACAGTATTTTTACGCATTTAATGGACGAGGCTGTTGGTGAGATTTTGTACGATGACACACATCAATTGGTCGCTGGAAGCCCTGCTCAAAAGGAAAGTCACCCAGAAAATAAAACGCAAGTGCTTATCTACGACATTGATAACAATAGTGACTTGCCAAGTGATGCCGAAGAAGGACAAATCAACCCTAACGAAGTCAAGTTAGTGGCTAAAGAAATCATTCGTTTGCACAATGAGGAACACGTTGCTTTCGAGGATATTACCTTGTTGGTCTCATCACGCACGCGTAACGACGGTATTTTACAAACCTTTGAACACTATGGTATTCCTTTGGTGACTGACGGTGGTGAGCAAAATTACCTTAAATCAGTCGAAGTCATGGTTATGCTTGACACGCTTCGCGCCCTTGATAATCCGCTCAATGACTATGCCTTAGTGGCACTCATGCGTTCACCGATGTTTTCATTCAATGAAGATGAGCTGGCACGCCTTGCGCTACAAACAACAGAAGATGACCATAGAGCTAATTTGTATCAAAAATTGGAGCATGCTTTAGCTGGCAAAGGAAGTCATAATGAATTGATGACAATCACTTTACATGATAAATTGGCTGATTTTATGGCTTGTTTTGTTGCTTGGCGTGAATTTGCCAAATGGCATGCGCTTTATGACTTGATTTGGAAAATTTACAACGACAGATTTTACTATGATTACGTGGGCAATTTACCACGTGCTGAGCAACGTCAAGCGAATTTATATGCTTTAGCTCTTCGTGCCAATAATTTTGAACGAACTGGTTTTAAAGGACTCTCACGATTTATTTGCATGATTGATAAGGTGTTAGAAAGTGAGAATGACCTTGCGGACGTTGAGGTGGCTCTGCCTAAAAATGCGGTGAACTTGATGACTATTCATAAAAGTAAAGGTCTCGAGTTCAAGTATGTTTTCATTTTGAATATTGACAAGAAATTTAGTATTCAGGATTTGATGTCACCCTTGATTTTATCACGTCAAAATGGTGCAGGTATCAAGTATCTAGCTGATATGAAAGAAGAGTTGGAAACGGATGTTTTCCCAACAGTCAAGGTTAGCATGGATACCTTGCCTTACCAGCTCAATAAGCGTGAATTGCGCTTAGCTACGCTTTCAGAACAAATGCGATTGTTTTACGTTGCCATGACCCGCGCAGAAAAGAAATTGTATTTGGTCGGAAAAGCAAGCTCCGAAAAGTTAGTGGATAAATATAGCGGTAAATCAGAAAACGATCATTTGCCAGTGGCAGAACGTGAGAATTTCATGACCTTTCAAGATTGGGTGTTAGCCATTTATGAGGCTTATAGCAAGGAGAACTTGCCTTTTGCCGTTGATTTTGTCACGGAGGAAGATTTGACAGATGATAAGATTGGTAAAATTGAAGTCACTTCTGTGATAACGCCAGATGATTTGACAGATAACCGCCAGTCTGAAAATATCACGGAAGCCTTGGATAGATTGGAAGCTGTCGAAAAGTTAAATGCGAAGTACCACGCAGCCATCAATTTGCCAAGTTTGAGAACGCCAAGTCAGGTTAAAAAACTCTATGAGCCAGTCATGGATACTGACGGTGTTGACGTGATGACAAAAGCCTATCAAGCACAACCAACATTTGAATTGCCAGATTTTTCGAAGAAAGCCAAAATTGAAGCGACAGCCATTGGTTCGGCAATGCATGAACTCATGCAACGTATTCCTCTATCAAAACAGGTGACGATAGCCGATATTACCGCGGCGTTAGCCCAAGTTTCGGCAGAAGATGAGGTGAAAGCACGTATTCGTTTGGAAAATGTCCTAGCCTTTTTTGAAAATTCAGAGCTCGGTCAGTTGATTCAGCAACATACGGACAAGATTTATCGTGAAGCACCTTTTGCCATGTTAAAAGAGGACCCTGACAGTAAGGAAAAATTCGTTGTCCGTGGGATTGTCGATGGTTACCTTGTCTTAGATGACCGCATCGTACTCTTTGATTACAAGACTGATAAATACAAAAATAGCGAGGAAATCAAGGAACGCTATCAAGGACAAATGGCTTTATATGCAGAAGCTCTCAGCAAGTCTTATGATAGAAAAAACGTTGATAAATATCTCGTCTTGCTTGGTGGCGAACAGCTAGAAGTTGTGAAATTATAAAAACATTAAAAATGACCGTTTAGCTTAAGCTGACGGTCTTTTTGAGTAATAGGTTACCTATATGAAGTGTAGAATAGCATTATTTAGTCAGTTTCTATTTGCAGGATACTTACTGTAGTGACTTTGCTAGCTCTCGATAGCGTTTAGGACTGACTTTTTTCTTTTCTTTGAACTTTCTAATAAAATAACTAAGATTTTGAAAACCTACCGCAGGAGCAATCTGTGTGATAGGTAACTCGGTATTTGATAATAGATTAGCAGCTTTTTCAATACGGTAATCATTTATAAAGGCTATTGGAGTTTTTCCTGTTTTTTTATGAAAAAAACTACAGAAGTAATTAGGACTCATGTACATTTTTGCAGATAAATCTTTTAAAGAAATAGGAGTCATATAATTTTTTTGGATGTAATCGACTGTTTTTTTTAAAAGTTTTGTAGAAGTAGTGTCCTTATTTGTACTCATGTTTTTGTAAAAAACACTTTCTTTTAATAACAATCCTATTACCTGCATGAGATTTATCTTTATTTCAAAGAAATGCAGTTCTGATAATTCATGGTAAAGGCTAATAATCTTTTTAAAATGTTGTAAGATTTTCTGATGTAAATCGCCTGAAACTTGGTAGATCGTAGGAAATAATAGTTGTGAACCTGTTATTGGTTCTAAGAAATGATGTTGGCAGACGTCATAATATGCAAAATTAAGTAGCTGGGGAGAAAAAACAATAGCATGGTGAAGAGTATTGCCTTTGGATGAACTGATTTCGTGCAATTCTCCAGAGTTAATAAAACAAAATTCCCCAGCAGAAATTTGCAGTTGCTGACCACTAACGATGATATTGAGTAATCCCTCTTCGACATAAATCCACTCCATTTCATCATGCCAATGTTGGCTAACAAAATAAAAACCATTTTTATCGGCATGTGAATATACCTGAAGGGGATAAAAAGATGTACCATGGGATTTGTTTTCTAGATAAGTATGTTCCATAATTTCTCCTAAATCTTAATATTGTGTTATTAAATGAGAATTTTTTGCAAGCGAATACATTTTAGAAATATTATACTTTAAATAGAAGCTAAAAGCAAGGAGGGGAGAAAAATAACGATTAAAAAATGGTGGATGAATAGTGTTGTGTATCAAATTTATCCCAAAAGCTTTAAAGATAGCAATGGTGATGGAATTGGTGATATCAAAGGAATACAGGAAAAACTACCTTATTTAGAAAAGCTTGGAATAGACGTTCTATGGATAAGTCCGATGTATCCATCTCCAGGTGTGGATAATGGGTATGATGTTTCTGACTACTATGGTATTGATCCTATGTATGGAACGATGGAAGATATGAAAAATTTAATTAGAGAATGTGAAAATCATAATATTAAAATTATTATAGATTTAGTTGTCAATCATACTTCCGATGAACATGAGTGGTTTATAGAAGCTAAAACTTCAAAAAATAGCACATACAGAGATTATTATATATGGAGAAAGGGAGTAGGAAATCAGCCACCAAATGATTTAGAATCTAATTTTGGAGGCAGTGCTTGGGAGTATTCAGAAGAGACAGAAGAATACTATCTTCACTTTTACAGCAAAAAGCAACCTGATTTGAATTGGGAAAACCCAAATATGCGAAATGAAATATGGAAGATGATGAACTTCTGGATTGATTTAGGTATTGGTGGCTTTCGAATGGATGTCATTGATTTGATTGGGAAACAACCTGATCAAAAAATAAAAGAGAATGGACCTAAACTACATGATTACCTACAAGAAATGAACGCAAAAACATTTGGGAACTCTGATTTATTGACCGTAGGGGAATGTTGGGGGGCAACCCCTGAGATAGCTACATTGTATTCAGCTCCTGAACGCAAGGAGTTAAGTATGATTTTTCAATTTGAACAGATAAATCTTGATAAAATAGCTGGAAAACAAAGATGGGATTTAAAACCACTATATCTTCCTGATTTAAAACGAGTATTTTCAAAATGGCAAACTGAAATGGAAGGAAAAGGATGGAATAGTTTATTTTGGAGTAATCATGACTTACCTAGGATTGTTTCAAGATGGGGAAATGCAGGAAAGTATCGCATAGAGTCAGCTAAAATGCTTGCAACTCTTCTACACGGAATGAAGGGAACACCTTATATTTTTCAAGGTGAAGAGCTGGGAATGACAAATGCTGATTTTAATAGTATAGCTGATTTTAAAGACATTGAGAGTCGTCATATGGCAAAATTACGTTTAGAAAAAGGAGAACCAAAAGAAATAGTGCTTGCTGCACTTAAAAAGAAAGCGAGAGATAATGCTAGGACTCCTATGCAATGGGATGACAGCTATGCCGCTGGTTTTACCAGCGGGACGCCTTGGTTACCTGTAAATAAAAATTACATAACAATTAACGCGAAACAGTCATTAGATGATAAACAATCAATCTTTTATTATTATCAGAGTCTTATTAAACTCCGAAAAACAGAAGAAACCCTAGTGCATGGAATCTATGAGTTGCTATTACCAAATGATGAAAACATCTATGCTTATACAAGAAGTTTAGGTACAGAAAAGTTATTAATTATTTGTAATTTTTATGAGACTGAACAATCTTTTTCATATAACGCTTCTGCTGAGATTATCTTATCAAATTATAACAAAAATGGAATTATAAACCTAAAGCAGCTTGTGTTAGCACCATACGAATCGTTTATTTTAAGATTACCTAATAATTAGTTGAAAAGTGATTTTAGCGATATCTTGACTAATTTACAAGAAAAATACCATTTTGAAAGGAGACATTCTATATAAAAAGTCAAGAGAAAATTCTAAACAATAAAAAACACCCTCACTGCGATAAACTTGAATGCAAGTTACTCAATCGTCTGGAGAATGCACTTGTTATTTTACTATTTTTCGTCTAAAAGCTCAATTTTAGACACGCAAAAAATCTTGCCCTTGAGCAAGTTTTAAAAAGTATTTGTGGCTTCTGTATTTTTATCTTAGTTTAGCTTCGTCAAAGGTTTGATTGGTTTTGAGCAGATGGTAAATAATACGAGTCAATTTTTTGGCGACATGTGTTACGGCTACGTTGTAGTGCTTTCCTTGACTGATTTTTAGTCTTAAATAGGCTTTAAAATGCGGAGAATAAATCGAGATGAGCTTAGCAGCTTGTATTAGGGCATACCTCAGATAAGAAGAACCTCGTTTAACCATGTGACCTGCATTATCCATCTGTCCTGATTGGTAAATGGCAGGGTCTAACCCTGCGAAGGCTTGGAGCTGATTTGGATTTTTGAAGTTATGAATAGTCTTAATTTCAGCTAGAATAATAGCACCAAGACGACTTCCAATTCCTGTAATAGATGTGATAGGAGAGTTCAAGTTATTCATCAGGAGATTAATTTCCTCTTGAGTTTGATTAATCTGTTTATCATAGTGTTTGATACTTTCAATTAATTGCACTAATTCCAAGGATAAGGCAGGTGAAGCATTACCAATCGTCTGTTTGGCTGTTTCTTGTATCTGATGCGCTTTATCAGCGGTTAGCCGTTTGATTTTAAGTAACGATGAGAATATAGCACGAGCTATCTTTTGGGCAGAAGGGTACTTAGTCAATAACTCATAGACAAAATGACCATGAAGATTACTAACAACTCTATGGAGTTCAGGGAAGATAATGTCAAGCAATCTGATATATAAGTTCTTGCATCTAGACCGTGACTGGATTAAGCGATTTTGATAACGTGTCAGCTCTTTTAACTCGTCCATTACTTTATCTACTTTATCTGTTTGATAGTATTCAGGAGTGACATCAGACCGTAGCTTACGAGCAATTAAAAGAGCGTCCTTACTGTCTGTTTTCGTTTTTCGTAGAGATTGAGAGTTGGCAAATTGTTTGATAATAAAAGGGTTGTAAGCAAACACGTTGTAACCTAATTCTCTTAAAAAAGCGACAATATTGTAGTTATAGTGTCCTGTACTTTCAAGTGCTATTTGGACATCTTGCGTTATAGAAGATAATTGCTCAAGTTTTAATCTAAGGTCTTTAAAACCTTGATACGAATTGGTGAATCTGAAGTTAGTGATTACTATTTCTCCAGTTTCATCAATACAAGCTAAATCATGTTTGTTTTTGGCGATGTCAATACCAACATAGAGCATAAGTTTCTGATTCCTTTCAAAGTAATTAGCGACTGTTGTTCGTTCCACGCACTCTTTGCCTTGTATTCTTACACGAGATAAAACGTCCAAGCGTTATCATTCTCATTACCAATGAAACAAAGAGCTGTGGTTAGAGTCTCCTTTAAATCGTCTAAGCGATTGAATGATGTTACTAATCCACAGCGCTGAACTAAGTATAAAACAAATCTAAAAAATAATTAAAGAAAGGGTTTATACTAGCGGGAGCTACCCGCTAATATAAATATAAGATGACGTATGAATATCAAAAAAGTAAGCGAACAGACAGGAATTTCAGCAGATACCATTCGCTATTATGAACGAATTGGCTTGCTTCCTCGAGTAACGCGTAATAAATCAGGAGTCCGTGATTTTTCAGAGCGTGACATCGCCACTTTGGAATTTGTTCGTTGTTTCAGAAAAGCAGGCATGAGCGTTGAATCTTTAATTGAATACATGGCCTTAGTGGAAGAAGGTGACGGAACTGAAGAGGCACGCATGACTTTGCTTGAAGAACAACGTGATAAATTGGCAGAACGTATTGCTGAATTGCAAAGTGCACATGATAGGCTCAATCACAAAATTGAAAATTATCAAAATATCATCCTTAAAAAAGAACAAGCTCTGTTTGAAGGGAATGAAAACGAGTAAAGGAGAAGCAAATGGACTACAAAACGTTATCAAATGGCGTTAAAATGCCGATTTTAGGATTTGGTGTGTATCAAGTGCCAGATCTTGACGAATGTGAGCGCGTGTTTAGTGATGCGATTTCGGTTGGTTACCGCTCAATTGACACCGCTCAAGCTTATATGAATGAAGAAGCTGTTGGAAATGCTATCCGCAAGTCTGGTATTGCGCGTGAAGAATTTTTCATCACAACTAAAATTTGGATTAGCAATTATGGCTATGAAAAAGCCAAAGCTTCTCTGGATGCTTCTTTAGCGAAACTTCAAACAGACTACATTGATTTGATGCTTTTACATCAACCATTTGGTGATTATTATGGTGCTTATCGTGCCATGGAAGAATATTACAAAGCTGGTAAAATCAAAGCAATCGGTATCAGCAATTTTGCACCAGACCGTGTAGCAGATTTGGCTATTTTTGCGGATGTCACTCCAATGGTTAACCAAGTTGAAACGCACGTTTTCAATCAACAATTAAATGCTCGCAAAACAATGGACGAATATGGTGTTCAAATCGAATCTTGGGGACCATTTGCAGAAGGGCGCAATGATTTCTTTACCAATGAAACACTTGTTGCGATTGGACAAAAATATCATAAATCAGCTGCGCAAGTTGCCCTACGTTACTTGATTCAACGTGATGTTATTGTTATTCCTAAAACAGTTCATAAAAATCGTATGGAACAAAATTTTGATGTCTTTGACTTTATTTTAACAGATGATGACATGGCAGAAATTTTGAAACTTGATATGGGTGAAAGCCAATTCTTCTCACATGCAGACCCTGAAACAGTTAAAATGATTAGCTCGTTTAAGATTTAAATTATGCTTAAAAGGCATAGAACACTATGTCAAATAAGTATTTGTTATTAAAAACGAGAAGCGTATAACGGCAGTATAAACCCTATTAAGAAAGGAAAAACAATGACAATTAAACAAACAGCAGGACGTGACCAATTGGGGGAATTTGCGCCAGAATTTGCACATTTTAACGATGATGTGCTCTTTGGTGAAAATTGGAATAATAACGATATTGATTTAAAAACACGCTGTATCATCACAGTTGTGGCACTTATGGCATCAGGCATTACAGACAACTCACTAAAATTCCATTTGCAAAATGCGAAAGCTAACGGTGTTAGCAAAGAAGAAATTGCAGCAGTCATTACACACGTGGCTTTCTATGCAGGTTGGCCAAAAGGCTGGGCAGTCTTTAACCTTGCCAAAGAAGTTTGGAATGAAGATTAAGAAAGATATGAAATGAAAGGATAACAAATGACAGATAAAGCAACTTTTGACAAAGAAAATGTACTCGGGCAAGGACAACCAAATGACGCTTTTGCGCAATATTTTGACGGACAATCATTCTTGAACCCATTGGTTGATCCTGACTCACCTCTTCATTTGGCGAATGTCACTTTTGAACCTGGTTGTCGCAACCATTGGCATGTTCACAATGCTGATAAAGGTGGCGGACAAATTTTGATTTGTATAGCAGGTCAAGGTTGGTATCAAGAAGAAGGAAAAGAAGCTGTGAGCCTTGAACCAGGGAAAGTTATCGTGATTCCAGCCAATACAAAACATTGGCATGGCGCTAAAAAAGATTCATGGTTTAGCCATATTTCAGTGGAAGTTCCTGGCGAAAACACGTCAAATACTTGGCTAGAAGCCGTTAGCGACGACGATTACAACGCCCTTTAAACTATTCTTTTACAATTACATTTTACTCATACAATCAAAACACAAAACAATCTCATTTCGCTTAACGCCCAGCTGAAAACGGTTTGGGCGTTTTTTATGTGACTACCGTGACAATTTTATCTAACCATGCTAAACTAAATTTATGACTCACATCACTCATAAAAGAATTGTGCAAGCTGGTCATTTTTTACAACTTTTTAAAAATGATTCTCAATTTACAACACCGATTTTTAGAATTGACCACAAGCGAAAGCACCTTCATTTTGTCATTGTTTTTAAATTAGATGACGACGAGGCATTTTACGCCCTCAATCGTTCAAAACTTGGATATGATCATGAGTTGAAACGTCTCAAACGTTTTACCAAATCGACACTTTATCAAGGGATTTTATCCGTTCCGCTAAAGGCACGTCAGACGATTCAGATTTTGCAGGTACCAAGTGATAAAAAGTTGCTGAAGGCTTACGTGACCTATTACGATAAGGCAAGCATTGATTGGTTGTGCTTTGGCAAGAAAGCCAACCTAGACGATGT
>SKEG01001514.1_pt1 | contig 17881 bp, 11 predicted proteins | sample 4826631 | NCBI WGS metagenome assembly SKEG01 (sample SAMN11008815, study PRJNA524170) | human gut metagenome | biome: Human fecal sample; material: Feces; isolation source: fecal sample from pouch patient p26, p34, p50 | host: Homo sapiens | place: Israel: Tel-Aviv | collected 2016-11-02
ACTTATAGTAGTTTAAAACATATTTAGGAGATAGGATTTAAAACCCATCATTGTAGTGGATTTAAAGTGAATTAAAAGTAGAATATGTTTTTGTTATTATTGGTTGGCCTATGTAGGCCCCTAGGAGGTTTCAAATGAGTAAAGATGTGGAAAACAAAAATACCCATGATCATAATCATGGTGAACAACATGATCATGGTCACAATCATAATCATGAACATCATTGCCACTGTGGTGGTCATGATCATCATGGTCACGACCACGATCATCAACATGACCACGATCATGACCATGGTCACGACCATAGTCATGCAAAGGCCCTTCCGACGGATAAATGGGTGCCACACACTCATGAACCAGGGGTACCTCATGAACATGGCGTAAATGACTATATGAAAGCCGTTGCTGAGTATCGTAAAACATGGCCTACAAAACAAGATGTTATTGAACAAACACCAGATCCTGCGGTACGCGAAATGATTCTTCGCATGGAGCAAATCGGTTGTGATACAGTATTTGACCGTTTTGATAAACAACAACCACAATGTACATTCGGTATTGCCGGTGTATGTTGCCGTATCTGCTTCATGGGGCCATGTAAAATTACACCTAAGAGCCCTCGTGGTGTCTGTGGTGCCGATGCTGATCTTATCGTAGCTCGTAATATGACACGTGCTGCTGCAGGTGGTTTGACTCAACATGGTGCGCATGCTCGTGAAATCTTGATTTCTTTGAAAGCGGCTGCTAATGACCAATTGGATATTCCAATTTTGGGGGAAGAAAAAATCCGTACTGTATGTAAAGCTTTCAATATCCCTGAAGAAGGTCGTTCCTTAAAAGAAGTGGCAAATGACTTGGCAGATGTTTTATTAGAAGATTTGAGCCGTGCATTACCTGGTGAATATAAAACAATTACTGCGATGGCTCCTGCTGAACGCCGCGAAGTTTGGAAAAACTTGGATATCTTGCCTATTTCTGCATACAATGAAGCCTTCGATGCATATCATCGTACATGCGTAGGTACAGATGGCGATTGGGAAAGCAACATGAAGCAATTCTTACGTTGTGGCCTTGCTTTTACATTCACTGGCGTAGTGGCAGCGGATATCGCAACAGACGCATTGTTCGGGCAAGGTGGTCGTCGTACTTCCAAAGTTAACATTGGTGCCTTGAAAAAGGGGTATGTTAACATCGCTGTTCATGGTCACTTGCCAACATTAGTATCTCAAATTTGTACAATTGGTGCCTCTGAAGAGTATTTAGAAAAAGCGAAAGCTATCGGTGCCAAAGGCATCCAATTCTATGGTATTTGTTGCTCTGGCTTGTCCAGCATGTACCGCTACGAAAACGTTATTCCATTGTGTAATGCTATCGGTGCGGAACTTGTACTTGGTACTGGCGCACTCGATTGCTGGGTAGCTGACGTTCAAGACGTTTACCCTGCTATTATGGACGTAGCACGTTGCTTCAACACAAAAGTTATCACTACATCTGATGCAGCTCGTTTACCAGGTGCAGAACATATCGGCTACGACCATCATCACACTAACTTGGCTGAAACAAAAGAATTGGCTCGTAAAATCTTGGATCGTGCTCTTGAAGCTCATGAATTGCGCAAAGGTATGCCTGTATTCATTCCGCCATATGAAATTACTGCAGAAGTTGGTTTCTCTCCAGAATCTACTGTTAAACATTATGGTTCCTTCAAACCATTGGCAGAGGCATTAAAATCTGGTAAAGTTCGCGGTATCGTTAACGTAGTAGGTTGTTCCAACCCTCGCGTTATCTACGAAAAAGCAACTGTAGATATCGTTGATACACTTATTAAAAATGGCTGTATCATCCTTACAAATGGTTGTGCATCCTTCCCATTGATGAAACTTGGCTATTGCAATACAGATGCTAACAAGAAATGTAGCCCTGCATTGCGAGAGTTCTTGGGTGATGATCAACCACCAGTATGGCATGTGGGTGAATGTGTAGATAATGCACGTTCCTCCGGCATCTTCGGTGGTATTGCTGCAGAGCTCGGCCTTAATTTACCACAATTGCCATTTGCTATGTCTAGCCCTGAATGGTCTAACGAAAAGGGTATCGATGCATCCCTTGGCTTCCGCTTGATGGGGATTAACTCTTACCACTGCGTTGAGCCACCTACACAAGGCTCTGATGCTGTTACAAAATGGCTCAAAGAAGACACTAAAGATATCTTAGGCTCTGTTATGTATGTAAATACGGATCCTGCTAAAGTAGCTGAGAAAATCTTGGCAGATATCGATGAAAAACGCGCTGCGTTAGGTTGGGCTGAAGTAAAATAGTAAGATAGAAATTAGTAAATTGTAGTTTATAATAAAAAACGCTCAAAAGCGTAATGGTTATCGTATTTCCTTAAGCTTTTGAGCGTTTTTCTTTTTAAAAGAATATAGTATTACTTGTTAATTCGTGAGTCCTTACAAACCCTTTACTATTAACCATTATGGTAATATGTATGTAGACTTAACAATATGTATAAGTTTATGAAGCAACGAAAAAAGGACTCTTTATAGAGTCCTTTTTTCATGTAAGGGGAGTGTTAGTATTAATATCAAATGAAACATGTATTTAAACAAGTAGTAGGTTTGGGGTTAGTATTACTTGTCGGGAGATAAATACACGTACGATAACCAGGGAATTGTTACCTCTATCTATCATTTGACATTATCATTATAGGAAGGGTAAATGAGTTAAAAATGAAGAAATTTAATAAATTTCTTTAAGTTTCTTATATTTGTAAAAAACATGGTAATTAATTTTAATTATTGTTGATAAATATGGGACAATTTTGGTATTATATAAAGGAGAAGTTGTATATTTTATAAAGGTTTATCCACATTAAGCTTTTATAAAATATACAGCTCGATAGCATGAGAGGGGCAGTCATATGAGTAAAATATTCACCATACTAACACTTTTGTGGCTACTCAGTATAGGGGGGACTACTAACGCAACGGACTGGTACTATGTTGGACCAGATGCATCAGGAAACCAATTATTTATTGACAATGACAGTGTACAGAAAAGTGATTACGATGCACTTTTGTGGCTGCGAGTTAATGAACTGGGTGGCGACGAATTGCGATATAAAGTTTATATCAGTAGATATAATCGAACCATGGAAACATTGAAGGTAGATGCGTACATGTCAGACGGGACGCCGTATGAGAATGTAGAATTTAATGAGAATCCTGAGCCCATTGCGGGTAACACAAATGGTCAAGCCATTTACATTTTATTATGGAAATAAAAGAACCATCTAGTACAGCAAACTAGATGGTTCTTTTTATGTGTAAAATATTTATAAAGCATTAGGGAATAATTTATATACTACATCCTCTAGATATGGAGAATGGTATATATGAGGTTTTTAGACTTGAGCTGTATTGCGAGTCAACTCCAAGTCTTGAATCATTTGGAGATCGTCTTGAGGTGAACGACCGCCAGTAGTTAAGTAGCCACCAACCATGATACCGTTTAGGCCACCTTTTAGAGCATAAGCTTGTAAGTCCCGTAGATTTACTTCGCGACCGCCTGCAGTACGAATCAATGCATTTGGCAAGATGAAACGGAATACGGCGAAGGTACGTAAGATATCCAATGGACGTAAAGCTTCGTTGCTTTCAAATGGAGTCCCTTTAACAGGATTCAAAATGTTTAATGGCACGGAGTCAATATGTAAACGTTTAAGTTCGAACGCCATTTCAACGCGTTGTTCTAATGTTTCGTTAAGACCAAGAATGCCGCCAGAGCAAACACGGATGCCTGCTTTTTGTGCATTATCTATGGTAAACATTTTGTCTTCGTAGGAATGTGTAGTACAAATATCTGGGAAGTGACTAGGTGCCGTTTCGATATTGGAGTGGTATCGAGTAACGCCAACTTCTTTTAATTTGAGTGCTTGTTCGTAAGTTAACAACCCAAGGGAACAGCAGATTTCAAGACCAATTTCATTTTTGATACGGCCTAATACATGGATGATTTGATCAAATTCATCAGGGTTATTAGTATTACGACCACTTGTTACGATGGAAAAACGAATTGCACCAGCCTCTTTAGCTTTACGTGCTGCTTGGAGAATGCTTTCTTCATCCATGAAAGGATACTCCTGAACGCCTGTGTTGTGGTGTGCGGATTGAGCACAGAATTTACAGTTTTCAGGACATTTGCCGGACCGAGCATTAACAATGGCACATACATCCACAGAATTATCATTGAAATGTTGGCGAATTTTATCAGCCATAGCGAGTAGAATCATGGTATCATCATCTGAAGTATGAATCAGCTCGATTGCTTCTTCTTTTGTAATTTCGCCGCCGTTCATGATGCGGTTTGCAATGGTAAGAATTTTTTCGTATGTACCCACTTGGGATGGTTGTTGATCTATAGGCAAAGCCATAATAGCCTCCGGTAAATTGTTAACTTAATAAAAACATAATATATTGACAATTTGATTGTAAACGTTCGCGCATAAATTGTCAACTTAATACATGAATTGGTTAACAAAATAATAACATGTTATGGTTCATATCTTATGAGAAAAGAATATGAGCTTATCTTATAATTTATACTTATTAATAGTTAAGAGAAGTTTAGTTTAACTATATCTTTTTGATGCTAAATGATAGTTATTTTTAACTTATCTTTAAGGTTTTGTAGTATAATAAACTATTGTAATTACTATATATAACTATAATAAAAATATTAATGGAGGAGTGGATATAGATGCAGCCGTTTCGATTTATACACTGTGGTGATCTGCATTTAGGGGCACCCTTTCAATATGCTACAGGTATTAGCAATGCTGTTGATCGCGCCGTAAGTGAAGCAACCTATGTAGCCTTAGATAAAATTATTGATACTGCTATTACAGAACATGTGCATGCTGTCGTAATAGCTGGGGATATTTATAATAGCGAAGACCATAATTTAGAGGCTCAAGTCCGTTTTGTGCGCGCCATGTATCGCTTGGCTGAGCATCGTATTGATGTTTATATGGTACAAGGTAATCATGATCCTGCTGAAAGCTGGAGAGCGCAACTGCAGATGCCAGATAATGTCCATATATTTTCTAGCGAACAGGTACAGCGTTTCCCGCTCATCGTTAATAATATAGAAATTGGTGGCGTATATGGCATTAGTTGTGGTCATGGTAATGAAAGCGACAACTATGCTCGTCAATACAGAGCTTTTGAACGGGATGAGTTTTCCCTTGCTGTCATGCATGGTACTGTAGGTTCTAGTGTAGGCTCTGAAAATCATAATGTAACAGGACCTTGTAACTTAACTGATTTAACAGAGGCTGCCATGGATTATTGGGCATTGGGCCATATTCATAAATCTCAAGTTCTTAGCGAGGAACCTCTCGTAGTTTATGCGGGTAATTCGCAAGGATTGCATCGTAAAGAACATGGACCTAAGGGATGTTATCTTGTATCCGTATCTCATAATGGTCATTGTGATTTGAGATTTATCGACACCTGTGCTGTTCGATTTGAGGAAATCAAAATCGATATTGCTGGCATGCAAAATGAAACAGATTTCTTAGAGATTTTGCGGCATAAAAAAGAAAACTTGCGAAAGCAACATAAGAAAAACATCTTGCTATCCCTCGTTTTGTCCGGAACGGGACCTCTACATCGCCTATGTACGCAAGAGGAGATTCGAAAACTATGGTTGCAAGAGTCTCAAAATGAAGAGAAAGGCAAATCTATATTCGTTATGCCTTACCGTATTATTTCTAATACACGACCTAGTATTAATCTAGTTGAACGACGTTTATTAACAGATGTAGTAGGTGATTACTTGCGTGCTTATGACGATATGGTAGATGGGGATGCGATACAGACTGCGCGTCAAATCATGGGTAATCGTCCTGAATTTAAGCGCTTAGGCGCATATGCCGATTTATTGAGTGATGAATTATTGGCACGAGCTTTGAAACGTTGTGAAATTGAAGGTGTTACTGTGTTGATGGGGGCTAATGATGAACATTAAACGTATACGATTTGATGAATTTGGCCCGTATCGCGACTGGTCTTTCACCACGGGTGACAATGGGGTTCAACTCATGTATGGCCCTAATGAAAGTGGTAAAACATCCTTGCTCGAAGGGATGCGCACCTTGTTATTTGGCGGTACTCATAAGGCTTATGGCCCTATGACGGGGGCCCTTGATGTGGACCGTAATGGTGAAAGTTACTATATCGGTCGTAAGGGTAAGCAGTTAGACTTTTACAGCCCTGGTCATCCTGCCATCCATGAAGAGCCGGCTCAACATTGGTGGCATGGCATCGATAAAAAAACATATAACCGCATATTTGCGTTAACATTAGACGATCTACAAGGCCTTGATGTATTACAAGAGGTAGAGGTTCGTTCTCGATTCTTTGGCGCCGAAGGGGGAGAACACTTAGGTGGAGCTGTTAAGGATGTTGAAAAAGGGGCTACAGACCTACTTGTAGCATCCTCGAATGGTAAACGTCGCATCAATGTATTGATGGATGAGCTTAAAGAAAACCGTCAAAAGTTGAGTCAGTTGGCGGAGCATGAAGCGCAATATGTGGAATTACAAACCGTCTTTCACAGTACGGAGCAAACCGAAATGGAATTGCAAAATCAGTTGAAAGAATGGAAGGAATATCGGGATGGTATCGATGTAGTATTGCGTGCATGGGATACATATCGTCGCAGTGAAGAGGCGCGTATGCACATGCAGCAGTATAATAGTGAGCTCGCCTTGAGTCGTGATGAGTTCCTACGTCTTGATGAAGAAATAAAACGGGCTCGTGACAATATGCAATTATGGCAGGAAAAGGAAGCGGCATTGATGCCCGCCAACTTTAGTCCTGATAGCCTATTTGGAACTTATGGCCAAGATATTGAAGATCTTATTCAACAAGGTGCTAAATGGGAGCAATTACGCCGCGAGTGCGAAGAAGGCGATGCGTACATCCGTAAGGTTAGGGAACAATTGGAGTTTTCACGAACCCTACATTCTGCGTGGCGTCATGATGAGCCAATGGCAGAAGACATCAATTGGTTTGATGGAGAACGTTTGGCAAGTCGTTTGCGCACCGCAAAAGAACAACTTTTACATTGGCAAGACCGCAAACCTGCAGAGGCTACCGATGAGGTGCCGACGGCGAACCTTGAAGGGGCATCCTTACCTAACTTTAGTGAAGAAGAATTAGCTAAAAAAGAATATTTAGAACGTGAATTAGATCGTATCTTAATGGATATAGATCGAGTAGAGGCTAGACGGAATAGTCCTGGTTCAGATACACAGCCTACAATTCTGCCAAAATGGCTACAACGCATTAGTGGTATAGGTGCTGTTATTGCTGTATTAGTAGTATTAGCAGGCTTGTTGGTTCTTGAATCGGCATTATATACTATAGGTGGTTTTATTTTCTTGATTCTATCTATGGGGCTATTCTGGTATGCTACATGGAGGCTTCATAATGGTAACTCTGAAGTGTCTAAATTAAACTATGAGTTACAAATTTTATCCTCCCGTAAATCCGATGTAGAGCATCAGCTAGAGGCTTTGATCAAGGCTGCTACGCCTACAGCGAGTCCTGTACCATCCTTAGAAGGGGTGGCACATCTTGAACGTTGGATTCAAGAAGGTCATACATTACAAGGCATTTACGATGAAGCTCTCGCAGCATGGCAAAACTGGTTACCACAAGGGGCGGCTAAGAGTCTCGATGAAGATGATTTCTTTGGCCTCAAACATGAATATGATCAATATCATGAGCAACTACGTACTATAGAAGGCTATGAAAAGCGTTTAGCGGAGCATAAAGAAGGCCTACGTATTATTGAAGACCAAGCGATGGCTTTGTGGTATAACCTTGGGATAGAGGCGCCAGTATCTCCAACAGAGCTAAAACGCATTTATAACCAATATAAGAACTTCCAACAAAATAAGATTGTATGGGAACAAAAGGAAGCACAACGTAAAAGCTTCCGCAATGAATACGATAATTGGCATCGCAAGGAAAAAGAGCTACTCCTTCGTCAACAAGAACTGCTCCATAAAGCTGGTATGGAAAGCTCTAACGAGTATCGTCAACATCTTATCGATGAGGACCAATATAAACAGTGGCAAACCATCTATAAGCAAAGTCAGGTGCAGCTTGATTTACTTGCTCCTGATGCGGAGAACAAAGACTTGTTCTACCGTCGTTTGCGAGAAGGGAACAAGGATAACTGGTTGGATGAATTGGCTCATTCTGAGCGTGAAATAGCCTCTATCGAAGATAAATTGGCTACCTTGTACGAGCGCCGCGGCCAAATCGTTGAAGCCATGCGTACACTTGGTTCTGACCAGGAACAACACCAAATGTTGCAAGAACGAGAGGCTTTACAAAGTGAATTAGAGTCTGCTCTCGAAGATTGGGCTACGCAAGTATTGATAAGTCATTGTATGGATAAGGCTCAACAATCATATGAACAAGAAAAACAACCTCATATGTTAGAGCTTGCCTCCTCTTATGTTGAAAGACTAACTGGTGAGAGGTATACGCTTGATATTCTAGGTATCAATAAAGGGGTAGCACTTATCAACAACAATGGGGAACGACTAGAACTTAAATTCTGGTCTAGTGGTCTAGCTGACCAAGTATACTTGGCATTGCGTCTTGCCCTAGCCAAGGTATTCTCTTATCAAGTAGAATCCTTGCCGATTATCTTGGACGATATTTTGGTGCGTTTTGACGAAAATCGTCAACGTAGTGCTTTAGAATTATTGGCTGAGCTTTGGAAAAATCAACAGATTTGGCTCTTTACTTGTCAACGCTCCGTATATGATATGGCTCAATCTATTATGGGCATCGATTGCCATAGATTGAGTCGTAGTTAAATCAAAGTGGTAATGAAATAATAATCCCTGTGGAGGCATATGCTTTCACAGGGATTATTAGGGATTATTAAAGAATAAATAATGTAAGTGATTGTAACTAAAGTAACTGTTTTAGTTACACAAGTGTGTTAGTATACATTTAGAACGAAAGGGGTTGGGTACTTGAACACAGCATATTTGGACATGATCCAAGGAAAGAACCCTGGTGTAACGCCTGTGTGGTATATGCGACAAGCTGGTCGTAGTCAAGCGGAATACCGCAAAATCAAAGAAAAATATACTTTATTTGAAATTACAAAAGAACCTGAGCTATGTGCTCGCGTTACGGAATTACCTGTTAAGGAATACGGCGTCGATGCGGCGATTCTCTACAAAGATATTATGAGCCCCATGGTGGCTATGAATGTAAATGTAGAGCTCAAGGCTGGTGTGGGGCCTGTATTTAGCACGCCTATCCGCTCTATAGCTGATGTGGATAAATTAGAAACCTTTGATCCTACAAAGGTAGATTATATTGCGAAAACGATTACATTATTAACTTCTGGTATGCTCGACGTGCCGCTCATTGGTTTCTGCGGGGCACCGTTTACTATTGCGTCCTACCTTATCGAAGGGGGGCCAACAAAGAATTACAATAAGACTCGCGGTATGCTCATCGGTGCTCCAGATATGTGGAATGCATTGATGACAAAACTAGCGGACATGTCCATTGCGTACTTGTCCATGCAAGCCGAAGCGGGTGCTAATGCACTTCAAATCTTTGACTCTTGGGTAGGTGCTGTTAATGCAGACCAGTATAAACAAGGAATTTACCCTCATATGGAGCGGATCATAAAGACTGTGAAAGCTAAATATCCTCATTTGCCAATGGCCATGAATGGCGTTGGTACGGATCATTTGGTGTCTATTTGGTCTCACTTGCCTTTAGATGTCATTGCCCTTGATTGGCGTAGTTCCATCGTTATGGCAAACGAGCGCGGCGTAACACAAACGGTACAAGGTAACTTAGATCCGGCGTATTTGTTCGGAGACGAAAAAACATTGGCTCGCGAAGTGGATCGCATCTTGCTCGACGGCGTTCGCTATGGGCGCCATATCTTTAATTTAGGTCATGGCGTATTCCCAGAGGCAGATCCTAAAAAACTTCATTGGCTAACGGACTATGTGCATGAACGTAGTCGTGAGATTTGGACTCAAGAGAGGTAAATTAGTGAAAGTAGAAAAAAAAGGATTATTATTCCTGTCTTATGGTAGCCCTTTAAGTAAGGATGATTTAGTACCCTATATGACGAGCATTCGTCGTGGCCGTGTACCAACGGAAGCAGAGATTACAAATCTCACTAAGCGTTATGATACAATCGGTCAATGGGAAAATATTAAGCTTCAAACTATGGCAGAGTGCCAATATAAAGCATTGCTTACTCTGTTGCCAACTATGCCTTCCGCTATTGGTTTTTTACACATGAAACCATCCATTGCAGATGCGGTTGACTGCTTAGTCCAGCAAGGAGTGGAGCATATTATCGCTATTGTAACAGCTCCATTCTTCACCGCTCTCGGTACTGGAGCTTATGAAAAACAAGTGCAAGCAGCCATTTCAAACTATGATAATGTGACATTCGACTTTATTCGTTCCTGGTGGGACCAACCAACTTTTAAGGAATACTGGGTAAAAGCACTTTCAAAGTGTGTGCATAATGCTAAAGATGTATTCGTTATTTTTAGTGCGCACAGTATACCTCTTATCAATAATCATGGTGGCGATTCGTATGCGTTAGCTTTAGAGGAAAGCGCCAAAGAGATTGCTGAACATTGTAAATTACTGAAATGGACTGTGGCGTGGCAAAGTGCAGCTCCTCATGGGCAATGGTTGGGCCCTACTGTAGAGGATGCTATCAACGAAGCCTTACAAACTGGTGCTAATCGCATTGTTTTTGTACCATTTGGATTTGTAAGCAATCACGTTGAAGTATTGTATGATAATGATGTGGAGTGTAAAGAACTCGTTGAAGTAGAGGGCGCAACATATATGCGTGCACCCATGCCAAATTGTAATGAAATATTTTTACAAGCAATGGCGAGTGCAATAATAGAAAGGATTCATTCGTGAACGTAACAATTGTGGGCGGTGGCTTAACAGGGCTAACAGCGGCTTATTATCTAGGTCATGCAAAGCCAGAATGGACCATTACTCTTTATGAACAAGCACCACGATTTGGTGGGAAAATACAAACGCAACATGTGGATGACTTCGTAGTGGAACTCGGTCCAGACTCCTATTTGGGTCGTAAAACGGAAATGACAGATTTTGTGCATGATCTTGGGCTAGGGGATACCCTTGTGTCTAATGAAACAGGTCAAGCCTTTGTATATGATAAGGGTTCTATCCATCCTATTCCAGGTGGCTCTATCATGGGCATTCCTACGGAAATGATGCCCTTTGTGAAAGCAACGCTCATTTCTTGGCCTGGTAAATTGCGTGCTGGCTTAGATTATTTTAAGAAACCATACCAACTCGATGAAAATGGTGATGTATCCATTGGTCATTTCTTTAAATACCACTTAGGTCAAGAAATGATGGATAAACTCATCGAGCCTCTATTAGCGGGCATCTATGGTGGCGATATTTATAAAATTAGTCTATTGTCGACATTCCCTCATTTTATTCAAGTAGAACAAAAATATGGGAACATGGTAAAAGGTATGATGGCCGCTAAGATGAGTCATTCCAAAGCAGGTGTCTCTAAAGCAGCTAAAGATGCTGTTGCAGAAGGCGATGTGCCTCGTGCTGGTAAAGGTACTATGACAGATTGTCAATTTGAAAGCCACGAAGCAAAGTCTAGTCAAGCTAATTTTGCTAGTAATCGTGCAAGCAGTTCTAACCATGTAACAAAGACTAGTTCAAATCATCAGTCTGCTAAGGCGCAAACGGATATGGAAAGTCGGAAGGGAACAGCGGCTCAATCCGGTATGTTTCGTCAATTGACAGGCGGCCTTGAAAGCGTGATTACCGCTATCGTTGAGGCTATGCCTAGTAATGTACACTTGCATACAGGTACACTAGTTTCTGATATTCGATATGTTGATGGTGTGTATGCAATCGATGTGGTTAATCAGTGTAACGATTCTTGTGGTCGTCAATCTATGGCAGATCATGTGATTATTAGTACGCCGCCGGCAACGTATAGACAATGGTTTAAGGATGATCAGGGTTTTGACTTTTTGCGTTCCATGGAGCAATCTAGCTGTGCCATTGCTATTATGTCTTTTGATAAAAGCACCTTTGATGGTGACCTCAAGGGATCAGGTTTGCTCATTACTAGAAACACAGATACGCCTCTTACAGCGTGTACTATTCTTAATCAAAAATGGCCTCAAACAACGCCAGATGATAAGGTGGTGTTACGCGTCTTTATCGGTAAGCCTGGCAATGACGTGGTAGAACGACTCAGCGAAGAGGAACTTTCAGAATTGGCAGTCAAAGAAATTCAACATATCATGGGTTTCTCTGTCAAACCAGAGTGGGTGCGCATCAATCGCCTCATTCACTGTATGCCTCAATATAATGTAGGCCATCGCGCAGGCATTAAAGCTGTTCGTGAACATGTGGCAGAGCATTATCCCAATTTACACCTCATTGGTACGCCCTTTGATGGCATTGGAATCCCTGATGGTGTAAAACAAGCAAAAGAACTGGTAGAAAAACTTGTGAATGACAAGTAAAATAGTGACTTGCTTAAAAGAGTTAGTATAGTATTAAGAGCTATAGGATTATCCTCAGCATAAAAGTAGAAGTTTAGTCTTAACTAAAGAATGTACTAATAAAAAATCTCAATAGAAACTAAATTGAAAAGACTCTATATGCTATAATAGTAAGTGGAGTCTTTTGATTTCCTTAGTTATATAGATACATTATTATTTTGATATAATCACCGTAGATAGGAGTGATCATAATGGGAAAAGCAATCCCTACAGTAGAAGGTTGGCATAGCCAACACATGGTATTCGCCATGGATTTCAGCGCATGGAACTGCTTCACAGAGGATGAAAAAGCAGCAGCGCGCAATGAATTAAAAGCATTCTTAGCAGACCTTGAAGCTAAACATCAAGCTAAAGAAGGTAGCTATGCATTCTATGATTGTAATGGAGCAAAAGGGGACTTAATCCTATGGATTCTTGGTCCATCCCTTGAATACTTGGCGCAAGTAGAACGCAAATTCCGTCGCCTTGCCATTGCAAGCGTATTAGTACAAACATACTCTTATACATCTGTAACAGAAGTAAGCACCTATGTTAAGGCTAAACTTGATACAGAGGAAGTTAACCAAAAACTATATCCTCACGTACCTCGCGATAAATATATCTGTTTCTATAATATGAGTAAAAAACGCGAAGGTGATGATAATTGGTTCATGCTACCACCACAAGAACGCGGTGCCTTGATGAAATCTCACGGTGAACTTGGTAAAACATACTTGGACGTTTTATCTGAATTCACTACAGGTGGCTGTGGCTTAGATGACTGGGAATGGGGTATTACCATCTTCAGTAACGACGACATCCAATTCAAAAAAATCGTATATGATATGCGCTTTGAAGTAGCCAGTGCAAAATACGGCATCTTCAGCGACTTCTACGTTGGTACCATCATCGACGACGCACTACTAGAAGAAATCTTTGGATAATAAAAGAGCCTGCGATGCAGGCTCTTCTTTATTATTTAATTCATATATATCGATAAATAACTGCTTATTGTATCGTATATTTGTTCAATTTATAATGTTCTTAAGGTAGTCGGCGAGGTTGGGTCTCTCAAAAAGCAAATAGCCCTCCGTTACCAAGTGTAATTAGATAAACAGAAAGGCCATTTCCTAGATAATTAGTTTTTGAGATGCGCCTGACGTTCCTACTCGTCTGACTATCTATTTATATTATAGAGATAAAGGTATATATCGTCAAATTAGAATGAATGGACTGCCTTGCAGTCCATTTTTCTCCCCTCAAAATGAAGGCTATAATTTTGAGGGGAGAAAAGTTAATATACGCACTATACTTCGTAAAATATAATTCACAATATATGAGTATCGCATTCGCAACTATATTCTCATAAAAGAGAACCCCGCATCGATCCGACTTACGAGGTCAAGGCCCTAGGCCGCAGACCTGATAAGTATGGAGGAGAGATGCGGGGTTTCTTTTATCACTTAGTATAGAAAAGTGAATTATATTTTGTAGTACTGTTCAATGAACGTAAATTTTCTGTTCCAGAAAATTATACGTTCATGTTTGCACCTTTACGCACATAGAACCAGTAGCACACTGCTACAGTTACAATGTTAAATGCAAGTAATACAGCAAAGGCTGGGTGAATATTGCCGAACATGGAATATACAAAACCGAAGATTTTAGGTGTAATGAAGGCACCGTATGCAGCTACGGCAGCAACGAAACCTGTAATTAAAGAGGAAAGCAATGGATTGCCAAATACGTGAGGAATCATACGGAATGTAGCACCAGTTGCGAAGCCACAGCATACGAATGTCAACACGGACATAGCAAAGAAGAATGGGAAGTTGTGCATATCTACGCCAACTGCAATTAGCGCTGTTGTTGCACATAGACCGAGAAGGCTTACAAAGGTAACTTTTGTACCGCTATTGATCTTATCTGCTAACCAACCGCCTACAGGACGAAGGGCACCTGATACAAGAGGACCAACAAATGCGATAGACGCAAATGGAACTTCAGGGAATTCTTTACCTACTAATAAGCCAAGTGCTGCCGCATAACCAGAGAAAGCACCGAAGGAACAAGTGTATAGCAATGTAAGTGCCCAAGTGTGTTTGTTCCCAAAGATTTGTACAAGATTTTTAGGATTTGGTTTTTCTAGTGGTAAGTTATCCATGAAACGTGTCATAAGTGCAAGGATAACAACAAGTGGTACAATCCACATGAAAGCCGCATTGGCAAGGTATACTGCGTTACCTTTGATGATAGCTGGTGTTACACCAAATACGCTACCTAATGCAGCAGAACCCATAGCGAATGGAGCCAAGAAGTAGATTACAGAAATACCAAGGTTACCAACACCGCCGTTGATACCAAGAGCAGTACCTTTTTCGGATTTAGGGAAGAAGTTGCCAATGTACGCCATGGAGGACGAGAAGTTGCCACCCGCTAAACCGATGAGGGCAGTTAAGATCATGAATGTCGTATAAGAAGTTGTTGTATCTTGAACGGCAAAGCCAAGCCAAACAACAGGAACTAATAAGATAATTGTGGAAATAAATGTCCAGTTTTTACCGCCTAATAGTGCTGGCATGTATGTGTATACAAATCGCAATGTAGCACCTACAAGGCCTGGTAAGGCAGCTAATGTAAATAATTGATCTGTAGTAAAGTTAAATCCAGCGCTATTTAGCTGAGCCGCAATGGTAGCCCATAAGTACCAAACACAGAATGAAAGTGTTAAGGCAATAGTGGATATAACGAGGTTTTGTTTAGCGATTTTTTTGCCAAACTTTTCCCAAAATTCCGGATTTTCCGGTTGCCAATTAGCCACGATTTCGCTGCGGCTTGCACCTACTTGAGGCATTTTTAGTTCGTTCATTTTGAACTTCTCCTTACTGTAACAACTATACACGCAGATAAGACAAGAAAAATATATTAAAATTATATATAAAGTATATATAAATAATAAAATCTAAAAAATTCCTATAGAAAGTATTCGATTTACTTACAAATTGCGTTATAATTATTGTAGCATTAATATTTTTCAATGTCTTACATCACAGATATATTATATAGTGTAATTTTTTTTGTGAATGTGATGTAAAACACACATATTCTGAAATTAATAAGTTATAATAATCTTATATATACGAAAAAGTATATAGTATAGGTGCTTTTACTATAAATAGATTAGTATAACTAATGGATTTTGTTATAAAAGTACTGTGGAGTGATAATGGTATGGATCAAAATTTAATTAACCAATTGCTTGCTTTGCCGGGTGAGGAACTACATCTTAAAAAAGGTGATTTTCTCTTCCGTGAGGGGGACAAGGCAGAATACTTTTACGTAGTAGTAAAAGGTAGAATGAGCATTAAAAAGTTCGAAGCTAGCGGACACATTTTTGCGTTGCGTTTAGTAGGACCGAATAATGTAATTGGTGAGGTTCCGTTGTATGAGGAGAACACTAGAACATATGTGTTCAACGCCATTGCTCGGGAGGATTGCTCTGTTTATTGTATACGCTATGATGTGTTGGAAGGGGCTATTGCAAAGGACCATTCATTGGCCATTGCAATGATGAAAATCTACACTTTACATATGCGTCGTCAACAGGCAAAATACCGGGACTTGCTACTTTACGGCAAGAAGGGAGCATTCTATTCTACCTTGTTGCGCTTAGCCAATAGTTATGGTGTAAAGCGCGAGGATGGTATCTTTATTGATATTGCCCTAACAAATCAAGAATTGGCTGAGTTTGCTGCCACATCAAGAGAAAGTTTAAATCGCATGTTAAGTGAGTTACGTAAGTTAGGCTATGTAGCCTATGACAAACACCATCTAGTAATCTGTGATTTTGACGCTTTAATCGGATTACTTGATTTAGAGGTTGATGGTATTGACCCTAATATTAGTAATATCGAATAACAGGATTTTCTCCCTTGTGTTAGCACATCTAGCACAAGGGATTTTTTTGTAGTTTTGAAGGAGGACACGAGATGAGCTTGTTGTCTCAAAAGTTTAAGTTTCTTCGCAAGAAGGAAGTATCTCCAAGTGGTCATCAAATCACAGAAGATGGTGGCCGCGAGTGGGAAAATTTTTATCGTGACCGTTGGTCTTACGATAAAGTAGTCCGTACGACTCATGGTGTAAACTGTACTGGTTCTTGTAGCTGGAACATTTATGTTAAAAATGGTGTTGTAGCATGGGAAAATCAAGCAACTGATTACCCAGAAACACCAGATGATATGCCGGATTACGAACCACGTGGGTGCCCTCGTGGTGCAACATTCTCTTGGTATCTCTATAGCCCTTTGCGCGTAAAATATCCTTATGTACGTGGCGAATTGGCTGAGCTTTGGAGAGAAGCAAAGAAGAATGCTAAGAACCCAATCGAAGCTTGGAAATCTATCGTAGAAGATCCTGAAAAAGCGAAAAAATATAAGTCTGCCCGTGGTATGGGTGGCTTTGTGCGCTCCACATGGGATGAAGCGACAGAAATTACAGCAGCATCCTTATTATATACAGCAAAAACATACGGCCCTGACCGCAATGCGGGCTTCTCTGTAATTCCAGCGATGTCCATGTTGTCCTATGCAGCAGGTGCTCGTTTCCTTAACTTAATGGGTGGTACACCATTGTCCTTCTATGACTGGTATGCCGATTTACCACCTTCTAGCCCTCAAGTTTGGGGTGAACAAACTGATACACCTGAATCTGGTGACTGGTACAATGCTGGTTACATCATGACTTGGGGTTCTAACGTACCATTGACTCGTACGCCAGATGCTCACTTCTTAACAGAGGTTCGTTACAAAGGTACTAAAGTAGTATCCGTATCCCCTGACTATGCGGAATCCACAACTTCTTCTGATGCTTGGCTCAATGTGAAAGCCGGTACTGATGCGGCTCTTGCTATGGCAATGGGCCACGTAATCTTAAAAGAATACTACATCGACAAGGAAACTCCATACTTCAAAGAGTATGCTAAAGAGTTTACAGATATGCCATTCCTTGTACGCGTTGAAGATATCAATGGTACTGTACAACCAGGCCGTTTCTTGAATGCTAAGGATTTAGGTCGCCAAGAGGAAGGCTCTGACTTCCAAATGGTATTGATCGATGAACTAACAAATGAAATCGTTGTTCCTAATGGTACAATGGGTGAACGTCACACACATCCTGAGAAATGGAACTTACGTCTTGAAAATCGTGATACAGGGGCTAAAATCGATCCTCGTTTATCAG
>SKEG01001535.1_pt1 | contig 17693 bp, 16 predicted proteins | sample 4826631 | NCBI WGS metagenome assembly SKEG01 (sample SAMN11008815, study PRJNA524170) | human gut metagenome | biome: Human fecal sample; material: Feces; isolation source: fecal sample from pouch patient p26, p34, p50 | host: Homo sapiens | place: Israel: Tel-Aviv | collected 2016-11-02
GCCATATATAAAGGCACAATCGGAATTGCAGCACTTGCCTGTGTTACCAGCCCTTTGTTCACAGAAATATAAGCGTGCACTCCTTTTTCTTTCATTTCCTCTGTAATTTCCTGTGCTGTCTTATGAAGATCTTTCTTGGCCGCACCTATCGTTCCTTCAAAATAGATCGGATATGTAAGTTCTGATCCAATATAAGAATACGCAACTGTCACTGTATTTTCTTCCAAAACATCAGCTTTACTTAACGCTTCCATCCATAATTTCCAGTCTTCTCCACCCATAACCTTTACAGTATCATGAATTTCTTCTTTCGTTGCTGCAGGGATTGTCTTTGTTCCTACGGTATTATCTTTTAGGTTAAGATTCTTGTTTGTAAACTCTTCTCCTGTTGTTTTAAGGACCGAACGATAAGTTACCTCATCGGGTGCCGTTCTTCTTGGAGCTGCCAGACTATATATCACCAAATCCACTTTTCCAAAATCTTTGCGAATCATTTCAATTGTCTGGTCTTTTACTTCCTGAGAAAAAGCATCTCCATTAATTGTCTTTGCATAAAGATTTTCTTCTTTTGCAAATTTCTCAAACGCAGCTGTATTATACCACCCTGGTGTTGCAGTTCTTTTCCCTTTTGCCGGCTTTTCAAACATAATTCCAATCGTATCTGCATGACAGCCAAACGCAGCCACAATTCTGGAAGCCAATCCATATCCGGTAGAACATCCAATCACTAATACTTTTTTTGCCTGTCCTGGGATTTCTCCTTTAGAGCGAACATATGCAATCTGATTGGATACATTCTTTTTACATCCCTCCGGATGAGCTGTTAAGCATAAAAAATCTTTTACTTTTGGAGCTATGATCATAATCTTCTTCCTTTCAAACTAAACTTCACTACCCGTTTGGCAATTATTTTTATTATCAAACGATTCCATTAATTATAATATGTTTTTCTTAACCCTGTCAAACAAAAAAACAGGATATTCCGCATTCGGAATATCCTGTGATTTCATGAATTTCTTATTTTACAAGTCTTCTGATCGCTACAATTTTTCTGTATCCTGCATTGTTAGAAATTTTAATTCCACCTTTTGGATAAGGTGCTGAGTTACTTGCATGTACAATCTTATTTCCACCCATGTATAAAGCTACATGTCCATCATAACAAATCAGGTCTCCGGCTTTTGCATTTTTTAAACCGTTTACTCTTGTTCCAACACTTCTCTGTCCGCTTGAAGAATGAGGAATGCTTTTCCCAAACTTTCTGTAAACTGACATTGTGAATCCAGAACAATCTGTTCCATTTGTAAGGCTTGTTCCACCCCATTTATATTTATTTCCAACAAACTGTTTTGCATAACTTACAACCTGTTCTCCTGTGGTTGCTGCCTGTGCCTCTTTTTCTTTATTATGTACGGTAAATGTTAAAGCGCTAACTGCCAGTGTAAATACTACTAATGTTTTTGCTAATAAACGTTTCATTCTTATCTCCCTAATAATTATTTCTTTTATATTTCATCTTTAATTCTGTCTTTTTTTATTTCATTTGTTGCTTTCAACAATTCATATACTACATGAAACAGAAACAATTGTCAAGAGTTTTTTAAGATTTTTTCACTTTATGTAATATTTTCGTAACATTTAAGATTTTTTCTTTAATAAATCAAGATATCTTTTTACTGCAAAAACCTCTTGTTTTGTCATTTCATGTGGGCTATACCTCGCTTTATCAATGACTTTTGACACAAAAATTTCCACAGATCCCACATTTTCATGGTTTTTTTGAAGCTGTTTCTCAATTTTTTGTGCATACCACAAAATTTTTTCCCGATTAGACATTCTTTTCCATTGTTGTTTTTTTTGTAACATTTTCGTAAAAATCCAAATAGAAAAACCGAGAAAAAGTATCAACATAATTGTTACAAATTTCTTTACATTTATTACAATTTGTTTTTTACGACTTAAAACTTCTTTTCTTTGATTTCTCTTCTGAATCTTATGATAAAATTTTTTTCCTGTATCATTCCCTGTGGTATCTATTGGTATCCACCCTGTATTTTCTAAATAAATTTCTGCCCAGGCATGTACATTATAATCCGTAACATCTGCCCGTGTCCCTTGAAATTCATTTTCAGAAATTTTATATCCTTCTACATACCTTGCTGGAACTCCTGCCATGCGAAGCATCATAACGGTTAAAGAAGCGTATTGCGTACAAAATCCCTTTTTACTTTTCCCATAAAAATATAAAATTGGATCCATCCCTTTTGGAGTTCCTCCAGGTTGATATGTGTAATGATAATGTGTTTTTATGTATTTTTTCACCCAGTCAATTTTTTGTTCCAGCGTTTTTCCATTCAAACTCGTTTGGATTTCTTTTTCTAATTCTTTCTGAATATTTTTAGGGATAAAAAGATTATGTTCTTTTACATAAGTGTTATATTCTTTCATCGCCTTTAAATAATAATCTTTTGGACTTCCTTCTTCGATGCTTTTTTTCACTTTTTGTTTGATCTTTCCGTTAGCTTTTAATAAACGTTGTAAATTTTTTACTTCATAATACTGAACCCGATACTCCAAACGTCCCTTTTCCAAAACTACAGAACCATCTCCAGATACGATCCCTGCTACATTATTCAAATCTGCAAAATAAGGAACCGGAAGATATCCATATGTATCCTTTTTCTGTGGATACTCAATGATTACTTCTCTCTGGCGACTAAAGTTTTTTTTCTGAAATCCAAGTTCTGAAAAAACAAACGGAAGTGCTGCAGACACTTCTCCTTTACATAAGTTTGTTTCCTTTTGTGTATTTTCCCATCTTCCATTACGATAATCACTGCTAATATATTCTCTTAAATAAAGTGTTTTTTTACTTTCTGTCGTAATAGAAAATAAGTGTTTTCCTGTTAACGATAAAACATTGATCTTTCCAATCTCCCCATTTCCAATTCCACCAACACCAGAAGTATTATTTTCTTTTCCCTGCATCAGTTTTTTCATAACAATCCATGCATTTTTCTTACACTCGGTTACATGCTGTAAAGCTGATTGATCATATAAAAACAATGCACTAGATGCAACTGCAAAAATCACAAAGAATATCCCTCCAAAATAATACCGCTGTTTTTTAAAAGAATAACATGCAAACCAAATACCAAGGAAAAAGAAAAAAGGCGATGTAATGCTATACGGAACAATCAATGCTAGAAAACTTTCCAATATTCCAGTAAATAAAAACAAAAATAACAGATGATTTCGAAATAATGCGATCAAAAAACAAGCACATAAAAGGATAAAACAACCGGCAAGAAAACAATCCATCCTGCTTTGTTCCAAACGAACCGGAACATAATAATAAAACCCAAGCCCTGTATTTTGATTTAGCATGTCAATCATTTTATTACTGATCGTATAAAATCCATTGATGAATGCTACTCTTTTTATAATTCCAAATACAATAAATATTGGAATTGAGAGAAAAATGGTCCATTTTGTACGCTCCATAAATGCACAATACAGCCATAAAATAATTCCTCCGGCCATCACAAACATCCAATCATAGGATTGAATATAAAATCCTGCAAAGACACTATAAATCATCGTAGCAAAAACTAGGGCAAGCATCGTGTTTTGTATTTTTTTTCTTGTTGTTTCTTCCATTATAACTCCATATCATACAATGCATCTTCTGCTGTCTTGTATTTCGAATCCAGATGAATCCAGATTACCTTCCGCTTTCCAAGTTCCGGGACATGTTCTAATGACTCTCGGAAAATAAAATAAAACAGCTCTTCATATTGTTCCATTGACTCAAGAAAATAGCTGCGATTTCCAAAATAAATTTCCTGTGAAATACCATGTTCTATAAAAAAGGCCGAAAGAGAATAAAATATCGAAAAATAATCTGAATATCGTTTAGGAGAAACACCATGAAGCGTTAAAGCGATCTTTTGTGGTGTTTTCTTTTCTTCCTCGTACTCTCTTACATATAGTTCTCTTTTCCCAGCGAAAATTTTCCAATGAATATTCGAAAGTCTATCTCCCGGTCGGTAAGATCGAATTCCATCATAGTCCGAAAAAAATCCTTGTGTTCTTTTTTTCAATTTTTCTTCCATAAATTCCAATGGATAACGTTTAGGAAGAACGAGGATAGAGCCACATGCATTTAATTCAACCTTAGCTGTATAAACTCCCGTCACATCTTTCCATTTTAATGTTTTAAATTCAATTTCATAAAAATCACAAGCAAGCACTCCAAGTTTTAAAGAAATTTCCTCAGATGCCTTGCTTCCAACAAAAAATTTTACACTACACCGTTTCTTTTTTTTGCGAAGCCCTGCCTTTACAAAATAAACAAGTTCTGCCTCCCTTTGGTTATAAAACGTTTTCCCTGAAAAATTTCCAAAAAACTCTGCCTTCTCGCCTTCTACAAAAATCTGTGTTCCTTCTTTAAAAGAAAATTTCATAACATTCCCATCTTTTTTTGAAAAATAAATAGAAAAAAAGAGAACTAGAAACAGGGATGTCACAAGACATCCCCCAATCCAATTCCCATATATTATCCAATAAAAAATTGCAAACAATATCGTAAAAAGATACATAAAATAACCTCATCGGTTTCCTTTTGGCAAAGGAGTCGCCTCTAAAATTTCTTTTAAGATTTCTTCTGCTGCTTTCTTTTGAATTTTTGCTTCTTTACTTAATAAAACTCTGTGCCCTGCAGTCACATAAAAAATATCTTTAAGATCTCCCGGCACGACATAGTCTCTATCACAAAGATAAGCATTTGCTTTTGCCATCTGAAGCATGGCAATTGTTCCTCTCGGGCTGATTCCAAACGCAAGAAATCTAGACTTTCTCGTTGCATTAGCAATCGATACGATGTAATTTAATACATCATCATGTACATAGACCAATGCCACTTCTCTCCGCATCAATCTCAATTCTTCCATCGTTACCTTTTCTTCAATCTGATCAATGGAAAGATTCACTTGCTGTTGTTTTAGCATGGCAACTTCACTTTCCTGATCTGGATATCCAATGGATGTACAAATCATAAAACGATCCAGCTGTGATTCCGGAAGAGACTGTGTTCCAATCGATCCCATAGGATTTTGCGTGGCAATAACCACATAAGGATCCGGAAGCATTCTTGTTTTTCCATCCGTTGTAATTTTTCCTTCTTCCATTGCTTCTAGAAGCGCTGCCTGTGTTTTTGGCGATGTACGATTAATTTCATCTGCTAACAAAAGATTGGTCATCGCCGCACCTTCCTGAAACTGAAATTCTCCTGTATCTGGCTGATAAACAGAAAAACCAACGATATCAGATGGCATAACATCCGGCGTAAACTGAATTCTCTTATACTGAAGATCTAAAACCTTTGAGAAGGCAAGGGCAAGTGTTGTCTTGCCGACTCCTGGAATATCTTCAATCAAAATATGTCCACCGGCAAGAATTGCTGTCATCATTTGTCTTATAACGCGATCCTTTCCTACCATGACTTTTTTAATTTCATCCATAGCTTCCTGAGCCTGACTGGACGCAAATACTTCTTTCATTCGCTTTTATCCTCGCTTTGTCTTTGCCACGATCACTGCCATACATCCGATCAAAGCTGCAATCGCGAACCCAAAACCAATATATCCATTAAATGTCACTCCTGCTACAATATAGCCAACGATTGCACATCCCGCAACAAGGAAAGCATAAGGCATCTGTGTAGATACATGATCAATATGCTTACACTGTGCTCCTGCAGAAGAAAGAATGGTCGTATCTGAAATCGGTGAAATATGATCTCCACAAACAGCTCCTGCAAGAATAGAACCAACACACACAGTCATCATCATCAAATTTCCTCCAAGAATGGTTACTGAAATTGGAATCAAAATTCCAAAAGTTCCCCACGAAGTTCCTGTTGCAAAAGCAAGTCCAAGAGCAACCAGGAAAAATACAACCGGCATAATTGCTACTGCCATTGTACTTCCCCCAATGGCTGTTTTTACAAATCCTTGAATATTTAAATATTGTTCACTACAAATTCCAGAAAGAGACCATGCTAAACATAAAATCATAATTGCAGAGGTCATTGCCTTAAATCCCTGCACAAAACTTCCGCAAAAATCAACAAATGCAATGACTTTTCTTGGAATATATAAAAGAAATGTAAAAATCAATGTGAGAAAAGATCCAAGGACAAGACTTCTTGCGCTGGAACAATTTGCAAATGCTTTTACAAGTGAAACTCCACGGAATGCTCCTCCTGTATAAAGCATAAATGTAATACAAGAACCGATCAAAAACAAAATTGGCAAAATCAAATCGATCACTTTTCCGTGTCCAACAATTGGAACTTCATCTTCTTTATCAATCTGCAGTTCTTCTTTTTCATGTGTTTCTTCATATTTTTTCATTTTTGAAAAATCAGTATCAACGATGATTAAAAATATAAGAAAAATCAATGTCATTAACGCATAAAAATTGAATGGAATAGCTTTCAAAAATAGAGAAAATCCATCAATATGTGACCCTTCTGGTAAAGAAGATCCAACAGCTGCTGCCCAACTTGAAATCGGTGCGATGATGCATACTGGAGCTGCCGTCGCATCAATAACATAGGCAAGCTTTGCTCTTGTAATTTTATATTTATCTGTCACCGGTCTCATAACCGTTCCAACTGTCAGGCAATTAAAATAGTCATCTACAAAAATAACAACACCAAGGCATACCGTAGCAAATAATGCCTGCCTTTTTGTTTTTATTGCTCTGGATGCCCATTTTCCATAGGCCCTGGAAGCCCCTGATTTTGTAATCAGGGCTACCAGGATTCCTAAAAGGACAAGAAATATCAAAATATCACAATTATCTCCGATTTTTTGCGACATAATCGTAAAAATCGTATCCATTGCTTTGATTGGATGAAAACTGTTAAACATCAGGGCACCTGCAGCAATCCCTACCATCAATGATAAATAAACTTCTTTTGTGATTAATGCCAATATAATGGCGATTACTGGTGGCAGAATTGCCCAAAATGTACCTGTCATTTGTAATTACTCCTTAACTTCTATAATAATTAATCAGACATCCTTTCAGGATAATCTCTCTCTCATCATCGGTGAGTTCACCGAGTTTTAATGTAATTTCTTTCATTCCCTTGTTTACAACATAAGCTGGAATTTCAGAAAGTTTATCTTCAATAGCCTTTTTTATCTGTGGCACAAAGATATAATCTTTATTTTCAAACGGAAGTTCTCCTTTATCGATGATAAATGGAACCATTCCCCAGTTAATCAGATTCGAACGATATCTCTTTGTTGCATATTCGTTTGCAATATTAGCCCATCCGCCTAATACTTTCTGACAAGATGCAGCCTGTTCACGTGCAGAACCATCTCCAGGTTTTACTGCAAAAATTGTACTTCCAATTCCAAGATTATCGTTTGCTACACCTGGATACTTCTTCTGTACTTCCTCCAGAATTTCTTTTACTTCTGGGAATGCTTCCTGTGGTTCTTCTCCTGATTCAATCGCTTTCTGCGCTTTCTGCACTTCTTTTGCAAGACCCACATAAGCAGGATCCTTTCTTGACAATGCAAATTCTGCAAGTCCTAACGGATTAGAACGATAAGAAGATGTCTCTCCAGAAGGAATTAATTCATCCGTTGTTGTTACCGGATCATGAATTTCTGATACAACCTTTAAAAGCATATTTTCTGGAAGTGCTGACATTTCCGGCCAGTCTTTGATGTTTGGTCCAAACTGAATTTCTACAGATGGATCTGCAATTCCTTTGCTGTCAAAGACACGATTTTCATAAATTCCTTTATCAAAATGATATTTTGGAATGAAGTCACTGGCTTCCACATCCGTTGCTGGTGTTAAATATCCTTTATTCGCAGCAGTTGCCGCAATAGAACGCGCGTCCATCAAAGCGACAGAAGCAATCTGTCCACTCTGAAGTTTTGATCCTTCACGGTTCGGGAAGTTTCTTGTCGAATGGCGAATACTAAAGGCATTATTTGCCGGTGTATCTCCTGCACCAAAGCAAGGTCCGCAAAATGCAGTTTTAACGATTGCACCTGTCTGCATCAGATCTGCAACTGCTCCATTCTTCACAAGTTCCATAAAAATTGGTGTACTTGCCGGGTAAACACTTAACGTAAATTCATCAGAACCAATACTTGTTCCTTTCAGAATATTTGCTGCGGCGCAGATATTTTCATATCCACCTCCTGCACATCCTGCGATGATTCCCTGATCAACATAAAGTTTTCCATCTCGGATCTTATCCTGCAGAGAATATTCTACCGCACCATCAAGACTTACCTGTGCACGTTTTTCTACATCTGCAAGAATATCAGAAAGATTTGCATTTACTTCTTCAATTGTATACGTATTACTTGGATGGAATGGCATTGCAATCATTGGTTTTACCTTATCAAGATCGACTTCCACGATTCCATCATAGTATGTAACAGCTCCAGGATTTAATTCCTTATAATCCTGCTTTCTTCCATGAATTTCATAAAATTCCTTGATCGTATCATCCGTTCTCCAGATAGATGACAAACAGGTCGTCTCTGTCGTCATAACATCCACACCGATTCTAAAATCTGCGCTTAAAGAAGAGACACCAGGCCCTACAAATTCCATTACTTTATTATTAACATAGCCTTTTTCAAAAACTGCTCCGATAATTGCCAACGCAACATCCTGAGGCCCAACACCTTTTACCGGTTTTCCTTTCAGATAGATTCCAATCACTCCAGGCATATTAATATCATAAGTACGATTTAATAACTGTTTTACAAGTTCCGGTCCACCTTCACCCATTGCCATTGTTCCTAATGCTCCATAACGAGTATGGCTATCTGATCCAAGGATCATTTTTCCTCCGCCTGCAAGCATTTCCCTTGCAAACTGATGAATAACCGCCTGATGAGGTGGCACATACATTCCGCCATATCTCTTTGCAGCAGTCAGTCCAAACATATGATCATCTTCATTAATTGTACCACCGACTGCACAAAGACTGTTATGACAGTTCGTTAATACATATGGCACAGGAAATTTTTCAATTCCTGAAGCTCTGGCTGTTTGGATAATTCCTACAAAAGTGATGTCATGAGAAGTCAGTTTATCAAACTTAATCTGAAGCTTCTGCATGTTCCCGGATGTGTTATGTTCTTTTAAGATACCATAAGCAATCGTATTTTTCGCTGCCTCTTCTTTCGACGGAACAGATCCTGTTAGTTGTTTTAATTTTTCTTTTTCTGATTCTTTTACCAGAGTTATTCCATTTACAAGATATGCGCCTTCTGAAAACAAATGAATCATGTCTTTTCTCCTCCTGCAATACATTTTTTCTAGTAATTATACCATAATCCGTCATACAATGGAAGAAAAAAGACCGGAGAGCCATTCTGAATTGGAATATCAGAATAGTTTCCCCGCGAATTTTTTATATATTTTTTAAATCAAAATCAAATAAATTGTCGCGATTGATATGACAATCTGAATAATGGCAAAACGAAAAACTGTCTGTGTGTTTGACCATTTAAATTTTTCATTTTTACGAACATGATCGTGAAGCGGCATTGTAGTATTTTTGAAAATATGTATTTTCAGGAATCGAAGCAGAGAAACTTTTACAAGTCCAAGTCCTCCATCCACGATTAAAACAGCTGCTACTAGTAAAAATAAGAATGGACTTCCTGTTTTTAACACTGCAATACTAATAAAAATTCCCATAGCACGAGATCCTGCATCTCCCATCATTAACTTACTTGGTGCTGCATTATACCAAAGATATCCAAGAATACATACAACAAATAATAAAATGATATAAGCAAAATCCATATCCGCCTTCTTTAGCTGATCGATGACATAGATTGTAACTAAAGTAATAATTGTCAAAGTACCAGAAAGACCATCGACTCCATCGGAACAGTTTGTTACATTAATCGCTGCCCATACAAGAATGATCGTCAAAATAAAGAATAATACTTTTGGAATTTCAAAGTGAACCCCGATCGTTGCAAGACTAACCTTGGTTGAATTGAAATGTATAAAGTTCAGTGCAACAACAGCTGCTACAAGGAAATCAAGAATTCCCTTTTTATATTCTCCCCAAGGTTCATCTGCTGCATCATCCATATATCCCGTAATCATTTCAATAAATACAAGAACCAAATAGATAAATATCTCCAGAGACATCTGTCCAAAAATCAATGCTGCAACAGTAAAAGAAGCAATGAAAATAATTCCAGCTCCTCTTGGTTTCCCTGCAGATAGTTTTCCATCATGGGCAAATGCACGCCCCATATCTCTTGGAAGAAACTGGTTCAGTCCGGATGTCAGCGTACATGTAAGTGCAAATGCAACAATGACACCAAGAAATGCCATAACCGGAAACGTTTCTCCCGTGATTAAATAAATCATTGGTAATCCTCCTAATTTTTCTTTTGATTTTATCCTTTCCCTTTAAGAATCCAGCTTTTTTCTGAAATTCTGCCGGTATCTAGTATAACACTCAAAAAAAATAATTCAACTTATTTTTCTTTGATTTTAGAAACTTTTTCAAAAAGTTCTCTTGCTGCTTCTTTAATATCTTTTGCTGCAAAAATAGCAGATACAACAGCAATCCCGTCAACTCCTGTATTTTCTAGCATCGAAAGATTATCTTTATGGATCCCACCAATCGCAACAACCGGTATCGATACACTCTCACAAATTTTTTTCATTTCTTCCATGGAAACAACCGATGCATCACTTTTGGTTGCTGTTTGACAAACAGCTCCAACTCCAAGATAATCTGCACCACCTTTTTGTGCTTTCAATGCCTCCTCCACATTATGAGCAGAAACCCCGATGATTTTATCTTCTCCAAGAATTTTTCGAACTTCTTCTACCGGCATATCATCCTGCCCAACATGGACTCCATCTGCTCCAGATTTCTGTGCGATTTCAATATTATCATTGATTACAAACGGAACCTTATACTTTTCTGCCAACTGTTTCATTTCTTTAGCTTCTTGTAAAAACGCCTCTTTTGACAATTTTTTTTCTCGAAGCTGCAAAAAAGTAATTCCTCCCTCCAATGCTTCTTTTACTTGTTCCATCAGACTTTTCTCTCCTGTCCACGCTCTATCTGTTACCGCGTAAACAGTCATTTGTTCAGATTTTACTTTCAATGTTTAACTTCCTTTCTATTTCTTCTATTGTAAGTGTACTCATTGCATCCATCAGATGCATCCGGAAAGATCCCGTTCCACTGCATTTTTGTTGTGCGATTTCTCCGCAAATTCCCATGGAGATCACTGCCAAAGAAGCTGCTTCCCATAAATTTTCCTGATTTGAGGCAACAAAGGATGCGATCACTCCATCCAGCATACAACCAGATCCTGTGATTCTTGCCATCATTGGGCTTCCATTATAAATAATACATGCTCTATCTTCATCAACCACAAGATCAATCTCTCCTGTAATCACAATGACACATTTTGCTTTTTTTGCAGCACTTTTTGCCAATTCAATCATCTCTTGTAAATTTTCTCTCGTTACACAGTCAGAAGATGCCGCATCTACTCCCATTTCCGCTGCATTTCCCTGAAAAATAGCCTTAATTTCTGAAAGATTCCCGCGAATCACAGAAAAATCAATTTCTTCAAACAGTTTTTTTACTGCTTCTTTTCGAAAGGAAGATGCTCCAACTCCTACTGGATCTAAAATCACCGGATGTCCCAGTTCATTTGCTTTTTTTCCCGCAAGAAGCATTGCCTCTAGCTTTCGTTCATTTAAAGTTCCCATATTCAAAACAAGATCTGTTGTCAGCGCTGTAATTTCCTGTACTTCCTTTGGATCATCTGCCATAATCGGAGATGCACCACAGGCAAGAATGATATTTGCTACATCATTAACCGTCACATAATTGGTCATACAATGAACCATTCCAGGATGTTTTTCTTTTTTTTGAAAAATCTTTCGATACTCCGGATTTTTCATCATCATTATCTCCTTTTTCTTTTTGTATCTTTGCATTATACCACAAATCTTTCGATCTTTGTGGAATCTTTGCAATTGTTTCACATCTTATGACTTTTCGAATAGTATAAACTGTAATCAAATCTAGGAGGATTTAACATGAGTGATTTAGCTGCAACTGGCTGCGGAAATTCCTGCAATTCAGGATGTGGAGGAAATGGATGCCTTCTTCTTCTAATCTTACTTTGCTGCTGCAACGGCTGTGGAGACGGATTTGGATTTGGAGGAGATAACGGATGTGATAATATCATCTGGATCATTATTCTTCTATGCTGCTGTGGAAATGGATTCGGTAATAATGGCGGATGTGGATGCGGATGCTAGAATCCTTTTTCTAAAATTAATGCAAACCGGGGCAATTGCCCCGGTTTCTTATTTTGTACAAAGCAAACATAAGATAATGATCCAAAAGAAATTTTGATTTCCTTTTTTTTGCATTCCCTGACTTTTGTATGATTTTGATTTTTCTTCTCTTTTTTCTGTTTTCTTTTGTTTTTCCTTTTCTTTGAGACATTCACTGTCTACTTCGTAAACTGTATTTTCTTCTTCTACAAAAATTTCACTCATAATTTACTCCACCTCTTAATACTATAGGATATGAGAAGAAACATGAAGGTTGTGACGAAATTGGAACAAAAAAAGGAAAATTGGGATCATTTTTTTCGAGATGATTCTTCAAATATGCTGGAAGATGCCCTTCCTTATTTACCTGCATCACTAAAAAAAACGGCCGCTGTTTATATTAAATTTACAGAACTTATAAAAATCATGCAACAATTTGATCAACAGGAAACTCTGTCCGCTTGTGGCCTTGATGAAGATCATGCCTCTCTTGAACTTCTTTTAAACGCCATGAAACTTCGTGCGCCAAAAGAAACCGCTGCCCAAATCAATCAGCTTCTTCAAATGATGCAAATGATGCGTTTTTACCAAACATATCAGTCTTTGATTCAATCAAACCCTTCTCTTGCCTCTTCTGTTTCTAAAGCAACAGAAAATAATGATATGCTTACAAAACTTATGCCTCTTTTGATGCAACAAAATAAAAATCCAAAAACATCTTCTGTATCAGACACGCCAAATCATGATTTTTTAAATCAGCTAAATCAGATCTTAAATAAATAAAGGAGTCTCTATGAATCAAAACTGGAAAAATCATCCTGCTTTAAAAACAATCGACCAAAAGAAGCTTGAAATTATGGAACTACTTGTCTCACAATGCCAAGGAAAATCTTTGGAGAGTGTTCTTCCAGATCTAATGGCCACATCAAGCCGACTTTCTGAACTTGGTCTTTCCTTTACCAATACAGAAACTTCTATCATCATCGATGCTCTAAAAGAAGGAATGACGCCCGAAGAACAACAGCGGATTGATATGATTCGAAATCTGATCATGTAAAAAAGAAGGGAAATAAAATTTCCCTTCTTTTTTAAGAAAGCATTTTTTCTGCCTTATTCAAATATCCACGAATCACTTCACAAGAATGCATAAACTCTTCTTGTTCCCGTTCATCAAGTGAAATTTCTACAATTTCTTCTATTCCATTACGTCCAATGACCGTTGGAACACCTACTGCAACTTCTTTTTGTCCATATTCCCCATTTAGGTGAACAGATAATGGCCAAATTTTCTTTTCATCATGAAAAATGCTATTGACAATTTCACTAAAAGCAATTCCAATCCCAAATTCTGTACTTCCTTTTCCCTCAATAACCGTCATACCCGCATCTCTGACTGCCTGTTGTAATTCTTCCAACGTAAGTTCTTCGGAAAGTTTTGGCTGCTCTTTTTTCAGTTGATCAAGACTTTTTGCCCCAAAACGAACTTGAGAAAGCGGAACCATCTGGGAATCTCCATGCTCTCCCATACAAAATGCCTGAATAGAATTACGGCTATAACCAGTTTTTTCTTCTAAGATACGTTTCATTCGAAGAGTATCAAGACTTGTTCCAGTACTGAAACAACGAAAACGATCCATTCCAAGTTCTTTTCTTAAACATTCTCCAACAACATCTGCCGGATTCGTAATGCTAATTAAAATTCCATCAAAATGACTATTTTTAATCTTTGGAATAATGTCTTTCAGACGCTCCATGGAATCCTCAAACATATCGAGTCTTGTTTCTCCTGGACGTCTGCTTCTTCCAATTGCATTTACAAGAATTTGCGTATCTTTAAGATCCTCATAATCTCCTGCACGAATTACTGTTTTTGTTGGAAGACAAGCCCCCATATCATTCAAATCAAGCGCCTGACTGGCTGCTTTTCCAGGATGGCTGTCAATCAATACAATTTCATCTGCCAGCCCACGGAACATAAGACTTGAAGCACAATGTGTTCCAACATGACCTGCTCCAAGAATCGTAATTTTACGTTTTTCCATAAATATAAGTCCTTCCCTTTCTGTCTTTTGTGTTATGCTCGGAACTCGACAATCGCATATGGTTTTTGATCCTTATCACACAAAGCAACGACAATCCGTCCTTCCTCTTTTGCATATCTTGGATATAAAAGATCTCCTTCCAACGCCTGTTTTCGATACTCTACACGAATTCTTCGGATATTGCTTCCCTCTGGTAATTCGTTATAGGCCGCTTTGACATATCGACTGTTATTAACATGACGATTACTATCAATCCAACTTTTTCGAACAAGAATCGGCTCTCGTTCCTCCCATTCTGCTTTGATACGAATCTTTTTGCTCTGTTTTTCCATTATAATCGGCGGTTCCGGTTTGTATCGGTCGATTTCTTCCTGTGTTGGCTTTACTGGAATCTGATGTTCCAGATCCATATAGGCCCATATAGAATTCGCATAAGCAAGCATTTCTCCATCTTCTGTTTCCATCGTAAAATTTCTACTTCCATGAAATTTTTCAAAACCAGAAGCCCACGTACTAACTGCGATCTTTTCACATTCTGCCGGAAGGCGATTGATCACGATTTGCCAAGCACTTAAAAGCCAGGCACGTTTATGCTGAGCCAAATATGCCACACCCACACCAAGTTCCTCGGACTGGAAGACACTGCAATCTTGAAAATAATCAACAATACCTCCTGGCGCCAATTTTCCTGTCGGATCCGTCTCACTGTATCTGATTCTGCTCTTAAATGTATACATACTTTTCCTTCCGATTTTCTTAAAAGAAAACAGTATAAACAGCGTATTTCACTGCCTATACTGTTTTGGTCTTTTTATTTTACAACGATATTTACAATACGTCCAGGTACATAAATTTCTTTTACAATATTTCCAGAAAGCTTATCTCCAAGAACTTCTTTTGCTTTTGTAAGAACAGAATCTTTATCTTCCTCTGCTCCAACTACAAGTTTTCCTTTAACTTTTCCATTGACCTGAACAACGATTTCTACTTCGTCTTCTTTCATAGCTTCTTCATCATATTTTGGCCATCTTTGAGCAAAGACACTTTCTTCATGTCCAAGTGCCTCCCATAATTCTTCTGCAATATGAGGTGCAAATGGTGCAATCAGAATAACAATTGTTTCCAGAGTTTCTTTATCAACTCCTTCTTTTTTCGCCATAGCAGTCAGTTTATTTGTGTGCTCCATAAATCCACTGACAACTGTATTTAAACTAAAGTTATCCAGACGAGTGGTAATATCATAAATCAATTTATGACGTTCTTTTAACAGTTCTTTGTCTGCTTTTACATTCTGATCTTTTTGATCAATCACTAATTTATATAGTTTAGTAAGGAAACGATGCACACCATCAATTCCACTTTCATCCCATTCCGCATCTAATTCTGGTGGTCCTACAAATAATTCATACATTCTTAAAGAATCACATCCATAATCACGAACAAGATCATCTGGTGAAACAACATTTCCTTTGGACTTGCTCATCTTGATTCCATTTTTTCCTGTAATCATACCCTGGTTAAACAGTTTATGGAATGGTTCATCAAAGTCAATAACTCCGATGTCACAGAGGAATTTTGTATAGAATCTTGAATAAAGCAGATGCAGTACTGCATGTTCTACACCACCGATATACATATCAACTGGTAAATATTTATCTGCTTTTTCTCTAGAAACAAGTTCTTCACTGTTCTTATTATCAATATATCTTAAGAAATACCAAGAAGATCCAGCCCACTGAGGCATTGTATTAGTTTCACGTTTTGCAGGTTTTCCACATACAGGACACTTACAATTTACCCAGTCTTCAATATCAGCAAGTGGAGATTCTCCAGTTCCTGTTGGTTCATATTTTTCAACTTCTGGAAGTGTCAGTGGAAGTTCTTCTTCTGGCACTGGAACAGCTCCACAATCTGGACAATGAACAATCGGAATTGGTTCTCCCCAATAACGCTGACGGCTAAATACCCAGTCACGTAATTTATAATTTGTTGTTTTCTTACCAACGCCCATTTTTTCAATGATTTCTGGTGCTTCTTCTTTCAGCTGTGCAGATTCTTTTCCATTCCATTCTCCAGAATTGATCATAATACCTGAAGCATCAGTATAAGCTTCTTCCATGTTTTCAATTTCTTTTCCATCTTTTGCGATAACCTGAATGATTGGAATATCAAATTTCTTTGCAAATTCAAAGTCACGATCGTCATGCGCAGGTACACACATAATTGCTCCAGTACCATAGTCTGCCAGTACATAATCAGATAACCAGATTGGTACTTTTGCTCCGTTAATCGGATTGATCGCATAACTTCCGGTAAACACACCCGTTTTTTCTTTATCCTGCATACGATCAACAGAGGATTTTAAGGATGCCTGATAAATATAATCTTCCACTGCATCTTTTGTTTCTTCTGTTGCAAGATCTTTTGCAAGTTCATGTTCCGGAGCCAGTACCATGAAAGTTGCTCCATATAAAGTATCTGGACGTGTTGTATAAACTGTAATTGTCTCATCTTTTCCATCGACTTTGAAATCTACTTCTGCACCATGGCTTTTTCCAATCCAGTCAGCCTGCATTTTCTTTACTTTTTCTGGCCAATCCAGCTTATTAAGATCTTCTAAAAGACGATCTGCATACGCTGTAATCTTTAACATCCACTGTCTTAAATTCTTCTTTGTAACATCTGCACCACAGCGTTCACATTTACCATTGACAACTTCCTCGTTTGCCAATCCTGTCTTACAAGATGGACACCAGTTGATTGGCATCTGTTTTTCATATGCCAAACCTTTTTTAAACATTTTCACGAAGATCCACTGTGTCCATTTATAAAATTCAGGATCTGTTGTATTTACTTCCATATCCCAATCATAAATTGCAGAGATTTCGTTGATCTGACGCTTAATGTTTTTAATATTTGCTTCTGTAGAAATTCTTGGATGTGTTCCCATCTTAATTGCATAGTTTTCTGCAGGAAGTCCAAATGCATCCCATCCCATTGGATGAATAATGTAATATCCGTTTAATAATTTGTAACGGCTCCATACATCACTGATTACATAACCTCTCCAATGTCCTACATGAAGACCGCTTCCTGATGGATAAGGGAACATATCCAGACAGTAATATTTGGGTTTCTTCCCATCATTTACATTAACGGGATGTTCTTCCCAATGCTTTCTCCATTTTTGTTCAATTGCCTTATGATTATAAGGTGTTGCCATATTTTATTCCTCCTAGCCGTATCTATCTCTGGCCGTCT
>SKEG01001539.1_pt1 | contig 17622 bp, 19 predicted proteins | sample 4826631 | NCBI WGS metagenome assembly SKEG01 (sample SAMN11008815, study PRJNA524170) | human gut metagenome | biome: Human fecal sample; material: Feces; isolation source: fecal sample from pouch patient p26, p34, p50 | host: Homo sapiens | place: Israel: Tel-Aviv | collected 2016-11-02
CCCAAGGTCACCGGAGCTTCACCACCGGTTAATTTATCCTTGTGGCCGACCGGGATGAAGATTGGTCCCTCTTGGTATTCGTGGAGGTCACTCCCACAAATTCCAGTCCAGGCAACCTTAACCACCACTTCGTTATCCTTAGTTGGTTTCAGATCAACATCTTCAACCCGAATGTCTTTTGCACCATGCCAAACTGCAGCTTTCATCTTCATGAACCTCCTGTTTCGACCTGTGTAACGTTTCTACACCTGAAATATAACATGCTCATTTTCATTTTGCAAGCGCTATCATTTAATTTTAAGTCAAAAGGGCGATGATTGTTAAGCAAAAGTGATCACCATCGTGAATTATTTATCTAGCTAATTTGATTATTCTAGCCATTTAGGCCTTAATTAATGCATTTTTGCAAATCTGATCACCATTCCTAGCTTGTGAAATGAGCGTTTAACTTTCGGACACTATTTTTCAAACTAACGGAAGGATCACAAACTTTGATTGGTTTTTCGATAATTTTTAGGAGGGAACAGAAGCTCCCCCCATTTCCACCAAAAGTAAAACCAGCGCTCAAGGGTACTTACTGGGTCAATCCGTGCTATCATTAAAGAAATTTCATTTTTAAGGAGAATGCCAGATGACCATTTACGACTTCACCACTAACTTAGACCGGCGCCACACTAATTCGATCAAGTGGCGCGTTAAAGACGGCGAGCTGCCCCTAACGATTGCCGACATGGATTTCCGGGTGGCACCGGAAATTGAGGCGGCGATGCAAGCCAAGGTTGCCCGCGGTAACTTTGGCTATGAATACACCCCGGACGAGTACTTTACCGCCGTCGCTTCCTGGTACCAACAGGAGCACGGGGTAGACGTCGCCCCAGCTTGGATGCAATACGTGAGCGGGGTCATCCCGGCGTTAACGGCTTGCTTGAATTACTTTACGGCCCCGGGCGACGGAATCGTCATGCTGGAGCCGATATACAATTCCTTTTTCGGGGCGATTGAAAAAACCGGGCGTAAGGTGGTCGCTAGCCAACAAGATTACGATAGGGAAAACCACACCTACCAAATCAACTGGGCCGACCTGGAGGAAAAACTAGCCGACACTAAGACCCGCATGTTCATCATCTGCAACCCCCACAACCCAACTGGGATGGTTTGGTCGAAAATGGACCTGGAACGGATGATTCGCTTAGCCAACCAATACGGGGTGTTGGTCGTTGCTGATGAAATCCACGGTGACCTGGTTATTGAGGGGGAAGACTACACGCCAACCTTCTCTTTAGATCCAGTCATTTTGAGTAACGTAATTACCCTCGTATCAACCTCCAAGACCTTTAACCTCGCTTCCTTACAAGCGGCGACCGCCATTATCGCCAACCCCTTATTACGGGGCCGGTTTGCCCAGGCAGCCAACCAACAGGGGATCGTGGGTCCCAACCTACTGGCCATCCCGGCTTCGATTGCCGCATACGAAAACGGTGGTGAGTGGGTCCACCAACTTAAAGCCCTCATCAAACACCACCGTCAACTCGTACAACAGGTTTTGGCAACTGACCTTCCCGAACTTAGCTTAGTACCGGGACGAGGGACGTACCTAGTTTGGTTAGACACCCAAGCCGTTGCGGAGGACTCCCGCACTCTCGTTGCCTTCTTGAGGGAACAAACCGGCTTGCTCCTGACGCCGGGAACTGAGTACCGGGGAAACGGAAAGGGCTTTGTCCGGGTTAACCTAGCTTACCCAACCACCGTCATTGAAGACGCCTTAGCCCGCTTAGTTCGTGGGGTTAAAGCTTACCAGGCCCAGAAATAAAAAAAAGCGCCCCGCGGGGCGCTTTTTTTAGGGTACTTGCGATAGGACCTGGGGCGTTGAATACTTAGCTATCAAGGCTGGCAAGGATTGTGTAATCGTCGTCATTTCAGGAACGGGAGTGAAAAAGTAGCGCAGGGAGTTGAGATCCGCCATTCCAAGGTAATGGGTGAAGTCATCGTGACCCGGCAGGTGCGCCATCTTCACCGCCCCCAAAACCTTCATTGACTGGGCAACGGCTTGGTGATCATCAACCGGAAGTTGGTGCGCTAACCGGATGCTCGTAGCAATGAACCGTGAACGCGGGGAGCGAGCTTGCGGCAGATCACCTTGGTAATCCTTTAACGCTTCCTCCACCGTTTTAAGCGGGGCGTCGGCACTCAAGCCCAGAAAGGAACGGAGCCGCCGCAGGTGATTGGCGTAGGTGGGTGAATTAGTCAAGACCCCTAACTCAACTCGCTGCAAGGACAGGGTGGGGCTAGTTGGTTCCAATAGGTAGGTCCCGCTGGCATCCTGGATGAACCAGTGGAAGGGGTGGATGATATCGTGGTCATACCACTGCCGGTTAGTAATTGCTAACCGGGGTAGCAGGGCCGCCACCTCGCTAATGTTGGCGCAGTTGCCCAGTAGGTAACCAATCACGTCCTGGGGTGAGAGGTTAATTTTCCCCGGTTGGGCCCGGGCGGCGTAATCAACCTGGCCGGGAAAGTAAAGCTCGGCGACCGCTAGCCCCGCCTGGTTAAAACCGTCGCCAATTAAGTAATAATCATCCACTCGGCGCATCCCGCCTAAAATGGCGTACTTAGAGGGGTAGGCGGCTTGGGGGGCGAGGGGACGCCAAAGGTACCCCTTCGGCAAATAAGTGAGGTTCCAAGGGGTGTTTTTGACCGGAAAGTCCATCGTCCGCCCAAAGTAGCGGTGGTGCTCCGTTGACCAAAAGGAAACGGCCGTGCACATCCTAGTCACCCTCTTTACTTGGTGCGTCGCTGCCGACTTCATCCAGTGCTTGACGTTGCTTGGTTTGATCGACGTGGGTGTAGAGGGCGGTTGCCGAGGTGCCCTTTTGGCCAAGCTGTTGGGCAACTAAAACCTGGTCTTTAGTTACGTCGTACAGCTCCGAGGCGAGGGTATGGCGAAGCTTGTGCGGGGTCAAGGGATGACCAAAGGCCCGCGAGTACTTGCTGACTAACCGTTCAATCCCGTTGACCGAGATCCGCTTGGTCTGCCCGTGGTAGTGGGTTAAAAAGAAGGCCCGCTCCGTTTTCTCCGGTTGGTAGCGCTGACGGCGAATCGTGGCGTAAGCCTGAATGTAGGGCATCGTCCAGGGGGCAATTGGGACCGCATCCCGTTGGCCACCTTTCCGGGTCACTTCCAGGGTCTGCCCCTTTAAATCAAGGTCGTTGACGTCAACACCAGCCGTTTCCGAGACCCGGATCCCGGTGCCCAAGATCAGGGCTACCAAGGCGATGTCTCTTTCCTTATTCTTTTCAAAGGCGGTCCGGGCGCGCGGATCACACTTTTGTTCGTACTCCTGGTCTAAAAAGGTTAAAAAATCGTACTTGAGCTGGCCGGTGTACATCTTGGCCTCCAAGACGTGGGCGCGGTAATTCAGAGTCTTGGTGTCATTTAAGGAGTCGATCTTTAGCATCACGTTACGCTCAAAGTAGGGCTGGCCCCCATTGATGTCGGCGGTTACGGTCAGATATTTGAACAGCGAGCGCAGGGCGTTGATTGACCGGTTAATCGTGGTGGGCGAATTAAGTCGTTGCTGCGCATTTTTGGTGTGGGCCAAGTCGTCAATAAACTGCATGATGTCGTTGCGGCGTAGCTTTTCCAGTTCCGCCGTCGTCACGTGGGCGTTATCCGTGGCCTTGCTTAAGCCGGTTTTGCGTAGCCAGGTGAAAAACCGGCGCAGTTCGGTTAGGTACTGGTACGAAGTGGTGAGGGAATGGCGGGTGCCCAGCTGGTACTCGCTGACAAAATCTGGCAGTTGCTTTAGCTCCCGGTCGATTAAATTAAGGTATCGTTGCGTTTCCATGCTTAACTTCCTTACGAATTGATGTTCCCTTCATTATAGCATGGTCATTTACAACGGCCTTCGTTCGTATTCTGCTCGCCCCCGTCAGGTAAGCTTGCTTTATTAAGCAAATAACGCTGGCGCCATTCATTTATTAAGTTAATTAATTAAAAATAGATTAGAACATTAACCGATTTCTGTTCTACAATAATCATCACATTAACAAATTGATAGAAAGAAGATGAATCACGTGGTAGAAACGTTATTTTTCGCCCTAATTCCGATCTTAATTACCATCGGACTAGGTTACTACGCGGCTTTCAAGGGGACCTTTGACGAACAAGATAGCCATAAACTCGCTCGGTTGGTCCTTAACTACATGCTGCCACTCAACGTCTTTGCCGGCATTTGGGGAACGTCTCGAAAAATTATGATCCAAGACGTGGGGCTGGCACTGTGGCTAGCGGTGGCGATGGTCGTTTGCTTTCTTTTGATGATTCTCGTCTACCGCTACGCCTTGAAAAATGACGCCCCCGTGGCCATCCTACGCGCAATGTCGATTGCCGACCCCTCGGTTCCCTTCGTTGGCTCGGCCGTATTACCGTTAATTTTCGGCGCTAATGACAGTGCTATCACGATCGGGATCTGTACCCTGACAATCAACGTGATCATGTTACCGATCGCATTTAGTGCCTTTGGCGATAACGGCGATACAGTATCCGCCAGGTTGAAAAACACCTTTAAGAAACCGCTAGTAATTGCCGCCTTGCTGGGCTTTATCCTAGTTTTATGTGGTTCCCAAATGCCCACGCAATTTGACTCCATTTTCACCCTGATTTGACTCCATTTTCACCCTGCTAGGGAAGGGCGCAGGTGGGTTAGCCATTTTCACCACCGGGATCGTATTAAAGACCCGCCAGATCACTTTCAACAAAACGATTTGTTCTACTATTTTATTGAAGAACCTCGCCTTCCCGCTAGTTGTTTGGGGATGCATGGCCCTTTTCAATAGTCCGACGACCCTGACCCGGTTGGTGGTCGTAGCCTTGGCCATCCCCACGGCCACGATGCCCTCCACGCTGGCAATTCGCTTTAATGTCCACGAAGCCGAGTTAGCTTCGACCCAGTTTTGGAGCACGGCCCTCTCCTTCATTACCTTGACCGCCTTTGTTTTAGCACTTAGTTAGGAGGAAAACATGGGAGAAATAATTAAACTTGAAAACGGTCAACTCCGGGTTCCAGATTACCCACCATTCCCTTTATCAAGGGGGATGGTATCGGGTATCAAGGGGGATGGTATCGGGCCGGAAATCTGGGCATCAGCCCAACCGGTCTTTGACGCTGCCGTTAAAAAGGTCTATGGGGGAACGCGACGAATTACTTGGCAGCCGGTCTTAGCGGGTCAAGCCGCCTTTGAACAAACCGGGAACTGGCTACCGGACGCGACCCTTGCCGCCCTCAAACGCTACCTGGTCGCCATCAAGGGGCCACTGACCACCCCAGTAGGCGGAGGTCACCGTTCAATTAACGTCACCCTACGTCAGGAACTTGATTTATACGCTTGCGTTCGCCCGGTTCGCTATTATCCCGGCTCCCCCTCGCCAGTCCGTTATCCCGAACGGGTTAAGATGACCCTGTTTCGCGAAAACACCGAAGACATTTACGCAGGAATCGAGATGGGGGTGGGGACAGAGGCGGCCAAGGGACTAACGGCACTGCTAAAAGAACAGCGGCAACTGGCCAAGGTTCGCTTCCCGGCGACGTCTGCCTACAGCATCAAGCCGGTCTCAAAGGAGGGGACTACCCGCTTAGTCCGGGCCGCTATTGAATACGCCTTGAGAAATAATGAACTCACCCTGACCCTGGTCCACAAGGGTAACATCATGAAGCAAACCGAGGGGGCCTTTAAAAACTGGGGCTATCAAGTAGCAGAAGAGTACGGTGACCGACTTTTTACAATGGCACAATACCAGGCCCTTGCTAAAACTAGTCAACATCAGGCTGACCAAGCCCTTCAAGACGCCCGTGCCCAAAAGAAGCTGATCGTCAACGACGTCATTTACGATAACTTCTTTCAACAAAGCCTCCTCCACCCGGAAAACTTTGCCGTCATTGCCACGTTGAACCTAAACGGTGACTACCTTTCCGACGCCTTAGCCGCCCAAGTGGGGGGGATAGGAATTGCGCCGGGTGCTAATATTAACTACCAAACCGGCCAAGCGTTGTTTGAAGCCACCCACGGGACGGCACCCCAATTCGCTGGTCAAATCAAGATGAATCCGACCTCCCTGCTTCTGTCCGGGGCGATGATGTTTGATTACCTCGGGTGGGAAGCGGTTGGTGATTTGATTCGCCAGGGGATCGCCCAGGCCATCGCATCGCAACACGTGACGGCCGACCTAGCAACCTCAACGGCTGCCAACGTCCTCTCGACCAGTTCGTTCGGAAATTACCTCGTCAGCCACCTATAAGCGACCAAAAGGAGCCCCAACACCATCAAAAAGTGGTTAACGGGGCCTTTTTATTTCCCGAAAAGCCCTTTCTTTTTTTGCATTAGACTTTTTTAATGATCGAGGCGTGCTATAATCAACGTACAAACGAGATGTGTTCAAAAAGGGAGCGAGTACAATGAAAACACTGATGATTGCTGAAGACCTGACCGCCTTGGGGCAAATTTCTCTAGCCAATGCCCTCGGTGTGGTACAAGCCCAATCCGTAAGACCAGCAATGTTGCCCACCGCCCTTCTTTCAACCCAGTCGGAAGGTTTTGGCACCCCAGTAGCCCTGTCAACTGAGGAATGGCTGGAAAATGCCCTTGCCCAGTGGCTTGACATGGGGGAGGAGTTTGCCGGCATCCTGATTGGCTACGTTGGTCAAACCGCCTTAATTGATAAGCTTTCGGTCATCATTGACCACTTTGCCTTGCCGGTCACGGTTATTGACCCGGTCATGGGAGACCGGGGGAGCCTTTACCCCGGTCTGGATGAAGATTACGTAGTGGCGGTGCGCCAGCTTTGCCAAAAGGCGACCGTCATCACACCAAACTGGACCGAGTTATGCCTCTTAGCCGGTTATGACCCCACCAGTGAGTGCACTCAGGAGCTATTAGATACCATGGTGGAGCAGCTGCGCCAAGAGGGGATCTCCGCTCGGGTGATCGTAACCGGTATCTTAGGGCAGGGGACTTCATCAACTGCCTACCAGGCGGAAAAGGACGATCAGTTTAACTGGTTGATGGCACCCCGGATCCCAGGCCACTTTTACGGCACCGGCGACCTGTTTAGCGCCATTTTAGCCAGCCAACTGGTCAAGGACGTCCCGTTTGAGCGGGCGATTCAAGTTGCCCACGAAGGCCTGCGCCTAGCGATCGTTCAAACGGCCCCGTTTGACGAGGGCCAACGCCGCTACGGCTTGCAACTTAGTCACTTACTGGCCTACTTGACCAGTTTTGAAGCATAGAAGGGATTGATTGAGATGAATCATCAACGCACACAAAAGCAAGTTTTAACGGCCCTCTTGGTGGCGGTAGCCGTCGTCATGGGACGCTTCTTTTTAATTCCGATTCCATGGACCCACGGCAACGTTAACCTATGTGACCTAGGGATTATGATTGCCGCCCTGATGATTGGGCCGCTAGCCGGTGGGGTGGTCGGTGGCTTGAGCGGGATGATTCTAGACCTGATCTCTGGTTACGTTGCTTACGCGCCCTTTTCTTTAATCGCCCACGGGCTGGAAGGCTGGGTTATCGGCTACCTTTACCAGCGAACCCATAACCGCTACCTCGCCCTAAGCGTTGGGGTGGTTGTAATGGTGATTGGTTACTTCGTAGCCGACACGGTTCTCTACACGATCACCGCCGGGGTACTCGGGATCGGGACTAACATCTTGCAAGGGGTGGTGGGCGCCGTCGTTGCCTTAGTACTGATTCCCGCCTTAAACCGGGCCGTGCGCTTGAATTAAGTCAAAAACTCACGGGAGGTCATTTATGGCCTCTATTTTGTTTCCGCTTTCAATTGGCGTATAATAAAGGTACTTTAACAGGAGGGGATATTATGACAATTCCAACAGTGACATTAAATAACGGACTGAAGATGCCCCAGCTAGGGATGGGGGTTTGGAAGACCTCCAATCGAGATGCCAAGCAAGCCGTTACCATGGCAATTAAAGATGGCTACACCCTAATTGATACGGCTAAGCAATACGGCAACGAAGCCGGCGTCGGCGAGGGGATTCAGGAAGGCTTAAAGGCGACCGGCAAGTCCAGAGAAGACCTCTTCATTACCACCAAGGTCTTTAACGGTGACCAGGGTCACCAACCAACTTTAGACGCGATTGAAGGGCAATTAGACGCCTTGCAAACCGATTACGTCGACCTACTTTTGATGCACTGGCCAGTTAACGGGCTATACAACGCAACTTGGTGGGCGATGGAAGAAATTTACGCCGCCGGCAAGGCGAAGGCGATCGGTGTCTGCAACTTCAACGTTGAACGGCTCAGTGACCTTTTGGATAACGGGAGCGTCGTTCCGGCGGTCAACCAGATTGAATTTAACCCCCGGATCCACCAGGATGACGTTCGCGACCTGTGCCGTCAACACAACATCCAAGTGGAAGCCTGGTCACCACTAGGTGGGGGCGCTGCGCTGTCAAACCCAACCATCCAAACGATTGCCGACGCCCATCAAAAGACGGTAGCCCAGGTCATTTTACGTTGGGAGCTCCAACAGGGGCTCGTGGTTATTCCCAAGTCAGTTCACGAAGAACGAATCATTGCTAACCAACGGGTCTTTGACTTCACCTTAACCGACACTGAAATGGCCACCATATCCAGCCTCAACACCGAAGAACACGCCATTTGGTACGACAAATTCAAGTGGTCGGGGAATCCAAACGGGGTTGACGACTACATCGATGACCGTGATTAATTTAAAAACCGGGGTCCACTGGACACCCGGTTTTTAGATTAGACAAAGTATAATCACCAACACTAACCCTAAGGGGATGAGGTACCGGTGAATGATCGTGTAGGCCCCCAACTCGCGGATGAAGGCGTTGCAAGTAAAGGTGAAGTGGGGGGTGTGGACGGCCAGACCCTGACAATTCACCCCCTGGCGGCGAGCGTAGAGCAGGGAGCGTAGGAGGTGGTAATCACTGGTTACCAAGACCACCCGGTCACCTGAGTTAATGAAGCGCTTGGCCTCGCTCAAATTGGTTGCTGTATTGGTAGAGTTGGTTTCCAAGCGGATGGCAGACTCGGGAACCCCCTTTTGGCGGGCAAACCGGTGCATCGCGACCGCCTCGGGTTCGGGTTCGTCGTCCCCCTGACCACCGGACATAATCAGTTCAGCCTTGGGGAAGCATTGGTAAAGCGCCAAGCCGCCTAGCAAGCGGCGCCGTAAAACCGGACCCACGCCCCCTTTGATGAGACCGGCGCCCAAAATTAGTATCTTGGTTGGTTTAATTGTTAATGGCAGGGCGTTGATCACCGTTGCCAAAAGGTAAGCGTCAATCAGGACCGCCACGTAGCCGTAGATGGCCAACATCAATTTAACGATCAAAACTGAGCGCCATAGTAGCCATAAAACTGGGAACAGCGGGGCGAACACCATTACCAAAAAACCACCCACCAAAAAGAAGTAGCCCTTAGCAGACGTACCGTAACGGCTCAGTAGCCAGTAGCCATCGTGGGTCAACACCTCACCTAAAATGCCGAGCGGGAGAACGATGACAAACAGGGTACTAGCCAGCCAAACGGGGGTCAGCCCAGTGAGCCAGGTTAGTAACCCTAAGAAGGGCAAGAGGCCACTTAAAAGGGTGCGGCGATCGTGGGCAATCGCCACTATCCCCAGGATGATTAATCCAGCCCCAATTAATAACGTCACCATTCATCCGACCTCCTTTGTTATAATATCAGTATAACTGAAAAGGGGGCGTTGCGATGTTAACAAGGGCCGAAATTAAGGCGACTAAAGAGGAGCTACAGACCAATTACCGACGCTTAAACCAACCAGAAGCAACCCGTACTCGCCGACCTAGAGATAAACGCTGAGCGACTGGACGCGGTGTTAAACATGGAGCACCCAGACCCTCGCGACGTTTGGGAGGTCCGTGATTACTTAGAAGACAAATTAAAGGAGCAGGGGATTGAAATGGTTCCCTTCTCACGGTTAGGGGACCACAGCGCCAACCACTGGTTCCCTTACCAAACGCCGTGGCGCAAGGAGGAATTATATGATTAATTACCGCCGTTTAACTAAAACAGACTTGCCGCAAGTAATCGCTTTTTATAAGGATACTTGTGATCACCAACAGTTCGATCAATACAGCCCGGATTGGACCTGGGGCGTTTACCCAAGTGAACAGTCGCTAGAAGAAAGCTTCAACGACTTGTTCATCGGCGCCTTTGATGACGATGGTACGCTACTGGGGGCCGGGATCCTGACGAAGGGCGAAGACCCAGATTACCCGAGCGAGGCCTGGAAGATCCCAGCCACGGACGACCAAATTGCGATCCTACACTTACTGGTGGTTGGTCCCGCCGCTCGTGGCAAGGGGGTCGCTAGTGGTCTCCTAGCACAACTCAAGCAGGTTGCTAAAGAGGCGGGCGCCATCGTCATTCACCTAGACGTAATTGACGGTAACCCACCGGCGGATGCCTTATACCAAAAGAACGGCTACCAACTCGCCAAACGGGTCGTCATCGACTACGAAGACGTTGGTCGTCAAGAAGCCAACTTATACGAACTGAAGCTGTAACTTTAAAACGCCTCCCGAATGCGATATCATGAGAGCATTGGAGGTGTTTTTCTTTTGAAGAAAGTGATTAACGTTGCTGTTGAACGGGATGGGCTTTGGCTCGATTCCGACATTGTGTATGCCCAGGTACCCGGCTGGCTGGGCAACGCCACCCGCAACTTACGGCTGTCGGTAATACGCCATTTTGCCACCGGGGATGACACCAAGTTCCCAGTGATCTTTTGGTTTGCCGGTGGGGGATGGATGGATACCGACCACAACATCCACTTGCCAAACTTAGTTGACTTTGCCCGGGCGGGGTATTTGGTTGTGGGCGTGGAGTACCGCGATTCTAACAAGGTCAACTTCCCGGGTCAACTCGAGGATGCCAAGGCGGCGATCCGTTACATGCGCGCTAATGCCGCGAAGTTCCAGGCCGATCCCGATCGCTTTGTCGTGATGGGTGAATCGGCCGGCGGTCACTTGGCCTCCATGTTGGGGTTGACCAACGGGATGACGGAATTTGACGTCGGCGACCACTTAGACGTCTCCAGTGACGTTCAAGTGGCAGTCCCTTGGTACGGCGTGGTTGACCCGTTAACTGCTAAACAAGGCAGCGCCACAGACGCCTTTGACTTCGTTTACCGTAACTTACTGGGGGCCGAGCCAGAGGACGCCCCGGAACTGGATGCCAAGGCCAATCCATTGACCTACGTTTCAAAAAAGAGCGTGCCATTCTTAATCCTGCACGGCCAACAGGACCAGGTCGTCCCGGTTAAAGACTCCGAGGTCCTGTACGAAGCCCTTAACCAAGCGGGCGTTGATGCGGATCTCTATGAATTAGAAACTGCCGGCCACATGGACGTCCAGTTCATGCAACCAGCCGTCTTCAAGCTTATTTTGGAGTTCCTCAAGAAGCATTTAAATTAAGCCATCCGAGCCGTCCAAACACTGGACAGTTTTTTCATATATTTATAAAAGTGGCACTAATTAACCGTCCGGCGCCCAGTCTTGGTTCGTTCCAAGGTTTTGATGGTTGGCATCCTGGTTAAACTTCTTCAACCAACGGGGAAGTATCCAACCGTTGCCAACAGCGAAGGCGAGCGGGGCGTTGCAAAGTTAAACCAAGGTGTGAAAAAAAACAACGAAATTAAAATTACGAAATCCATTGATACTAAAGGGTTTCTTTTAATGTGTGTCATTAAAACTATAATTTTAATGACAGGTTAATTTAAGCCAAAACACTACCCCATTTAAAAAGCCCGTTGCCAGTTTTAGCAACGAGCTCGCTTTCCTCCACCCCGCCACTACCAGTTGGGTGTATTCGTTTTGGTACGATACTACCTCTTCCCCCTGATTCACACTATAATGATTAGGTCAAGATCGTTGGCGACGCTCCGTATTTGAGAGGAGTGATGCCAATGAAAGGATGGAAAGATAGGCATGGACCTTCTCTACACTAGAGAAAGGACCCGTAATGTTGAACGGTCTTTGAAATCAGCTCCGATTCGTTCACCTTGATTATCGGTATCTTTGTGACGATCTTCTCCCTAGAATAATCCCTTACCAGAATCGGATTCTTCTTGCCGGCGTTGGTCTCTTTGATGAAGTCCCGTGGTTTCGCCTGGCGGGCTCGTAGGAGCGTTTTAGTCTGGCTCACCACTGATCATCACCGAGTTGTTCCGCAACCCTCAGGCGCTTTTTAGCGTCCCTGATGGCCCGTTCTCGTGCCCGTTGCTGTTGGACCAGCTTGCCGTTTTTGATCGCTTCATCGGGATCATACTGTGGTTGATGGTTCTCACTGACGCCTGGCTCGTACGGGAACAGAATGTGCCGGCAGTTAATCCCTTGTGTTCCAGACGGTTCGCCATATCCGTGATTGAAGATTGAATCGTAGTGTGGGTCAAAGTCCGGATCACTCGGCGAAACTAAGTTAACCACGTGGCCCTGAATTGGTGCACACGCTGGCCGGCTGTTGAGATGTGACAACATCAAGGCTAAGTGCATGTCGAAGTCTTTCATCCGTTGCAGGCGAACCTCGTTAAATGCCCGGTTGACGGTCGTGTTGACCACCATCCGTGTGTAACCTTCAATGCTCCAGTTGCGCCCCGCCTTATCGATCAACGTGGTCGACAGTCCTTTATCAACCACCCGGTACATGGCTGCCTGGACGGCGTCCTCGTGGGTCATCAAACCGGTGACAGTAGCGGTGGTCGACTCCGTTAAGATCTGCCGGTAGGCTTTGGTCACGGCTGACTGACCATTATTACGGCTCACCAGCGACTCATTAACGTTGTTTTTGAGGTCGGTCCAGGTTTGCAAGGACCATTTAAGTTGTAAAAAAAAGACTAGCCAATATAATGACTAGTCCCTCATTTCTGTAATCCGATCATCAATCAAACTTCGGAGCTCCTGAAGTTCTTCAAGCGATGCGTCTTTTTTGATAAAGCTTTTAGCACGTGATTTCTTTTGGTAGCGATAGCCCTTATCACGGTTGGCAGCATTCCAACGATCACGACTCTTTTTAGCGTGGTCTTCTCGTTGCTTATCAGATAACGTCTTAGGTCTTGGCATTATGAACGCCGCCCTTTTCTCTTAGCAAGAATGGACTTAACCTTGCGAACGATTAACCATACGATACCAACGTCCAATGCAAACAAAGCAATTAAAATAATCCATCTCATCGTTTGCCACCCGTTCCCTTTCGTGATAAAGTAACTGTAGCAAAAGGCTAGGTGGTGCAACACCCAGCCTTTAACTCATAAGCTACTTACTTATTGCCCCTTGTGATCGCCCGGTCGCTTGTGGGCTTTTTCTTTTAGGTCGTACAACTTATCAATCGTTGATACCACCGCAAGAACGCCGCCGCTCATCAGGCTAAACAAGGTTGCTACATGCAACAATGCTTCATACATTTTGACCACTTCCCTTTGTCCACAATCACTTGTGTTATTCGTGGAGTTGTCGCCGTGTAAGCTAGCATTAAGTAGCTTATGTTATTAGAGTACTCTCTTGTTTTACTTTGTCAACGTAATTAATTACAATTTTTGGTAAACCGTCTAGGCACTTACAACGGAGTGACTAGGCGGTTTTCATAATTAAAGGGGTGCATCCTTACCTTGCTTCCTGTTCTAATTTAGCAAGGAACTTCCCCAATTGATTCATCCCATCGCGCAGTTGGGCGGTTTCAAAGGCGTAGCCGATCCGCAGCGAATTCTCAATGTCAAAGCAGCTCCCCGGTACCAGTAGGGTTTCGTACTCTTTCATTAGGCGGTCACAAAAGATGGTGCTTGGTAGGTCAAAGTCATAGTACAAAAGCGCCGTGGTCCCCGCCTTAGGCTTTAACCAGGTGATGTGTGGTTGTTGGTGAACCCATTCCTCTAAGACCTTTAAGTTCTCCCGGATAATCCCCCGGTTCCGCTCCAGGAGCACTGCTTGGTTTTTCAGGGCTAGGGTACCGACCATTTCGTCTAACTGGCCACAAGAAATCGTTTCGTAGTCGCGGTAGGACAGGCAGGCCTTCATCACCGCTTGGTCGTGGGTCGCTAACCAACCTAAGCGAATCCCGGCGAGGGAAAAGACCTTGGAAAACGATGAGGTCGAAATCCCCTTATCGTAGAGGTCGATAATTGACGGTGAGTACCCGTCTTCTTGGGTCAGGTGCCGGTAGACTTCATCACACAATACATAAGCGTCAACGCTCTTGGCGATGTCCACAATCGTCTGGAGCCCTGCTTGGCTCATCAGGGCGCCGGTGGGGTTATCCGGGTTATTCAAGACGATTAGTTTAGTCTTGTCACTCACTAACCCCCGCAATTGTTCAGCATCCGGGAGGTAGCCATTTTCCCTCTTTAACGGTAGTAACTTAACCGTCGCCCCGATTGCTTCGGGGATGGACTGGAGTTGCTGGTAAGTCGGCGTCACGGCGATTACCTCATCCCCGGGTTCCACCAGGGCGTTTAAGACCAAGTTGTTCGCCCCAATCGCCCCGTGTTCGGTCACGATCTCGTCCGGCGTCAAATTCTGGTAGAGCCGGGTAATTGCTTCCTTTAGCTCGACCGCCCCTTCAATGGCGCCATAAGTCAGGCGCCGATCAACCAGCTGCTTAGCAAAGTCATTAACGTCCACACCCACCAGTTCACACAATTCACGGATGCTTAACGAGGAAACGCAGGTTTCGCCCAGGTTATACTTGGCCTTCATTTCGTATTCGTTCATCCATTGTTCCACGCCAAAGTCTTTAATCTTCATGGTACTCCTCCTTATAGGTCTACTTGAGTGCCGACGCCCTGTTCTTTGGCCCGCACGAAGACTAAATTAGCGGCGGCTAAGTCTTGCAAGGCAATTCCGGTGCTGTCAAAGATGGTGATGGCATTCGCATCGTGACGCCCTAGGGTCGGATCCAGCAGGGAGTTGCCGATTTCAACTACTTGCTCTGGTTTGATAACGCCTGCCTTAATTGGATTTTGGATTTCGCCAACCTCGCTTGCCTGGGGTACGTCATCAGTATAGGCCTGGGCCCCTTGAAATAGTTTTGCGTCGAGTTCTTGCTTGCCTTCCATATCCGCGCCGATTGCGTTGAGGTGGGTCCCCGGTTGCACCCAGTCGGCTTGAATCAGCGGCTTAGTCGACGGGGTGGCGGTGACGATTACCCGGGAGCGTTGTACGGCCGCTGGTAAGTCAGTGACCCCAGTAAATTCAACTTCGCTTAGCCGGTGGTCAATTAGGCCTGCAACCACTGAATTGGTCGCCAAATTGGTCGCCGAATTGGTCGCCCTAATAGTTTGGCTAAACAATTTCTCTAAAGTCATTGGCAATTGGGCTGCGGCCGCCTAGGCCTTCTTTGCGTCGCGTGGATTAGCCAGGAGCACTTGCGTCACCTTGGGTAAAACGCACAGCTGCGCCATGATTTGGTAGGGGGCTTGGCTCCCCGGTATCACTGTTGTAAAGGTTGACTAGGCCGTTTAATTCTGGCAGACCCCGCTTGGCATTCTCGCCGAACCAAGCGAGGAGTTTGTTGCCGAAAACGTGCTTAGAAGCTAACACCCCGGAACGGATGTCCATGTCCGCTTCACCTCCGAGTTGCTCATAAACCATTGGCCAAAGCGTTGCGGGATGATTCGCCTTTTCCTTATAAGCATCCGCCACGGCGTCAATCACGGATGGCAAGTCCAAGAGGTGGCTAATCTGGCTTGCGCTTAACATCGTTACTTGGGTCATGTTAAATCCTCCTTTTATGAAAAAAGGCACCCATGATCAGCCTTAGACGGAATCCGTCATACCTACGGCTAATCATAGGTGCCTAGCTTTTCCCAACCGGTGTCGGAAAAAGTGGTTTTAATTTGATGGGTTAAAAATAACTAATTTTGTAACCGGTGTCAACCGTGCTTTAATCAATCGTGCTGTCCGAGTAGCGACTACTAGTTACCCGGGAGCCGCTTGGTTCGTTAATGGTGCTGCGGTTGTGCTTGGCAAAGCGCAAGGAAGTTTCTGGTGCCCATTGGTAACAGATAATCCCCCCGATTAACAAGACCGTCCCGCAGATGATGAAGATCGCTTGGCTGCCCCAGGCGTTGCTGATGATTGGCAACATGAAGGTCCCGGCCACGGCCCCAATCCGACTAATGGCAATGCACATTCCAACCCCGGAGGTCCGGATGCTGGCGTCAAAGAGTTCGTTTGGGTAAGCGTAGTCCATTACCAAGGCGGCCGAAATCGTCAAGGAAAAGAGGCTAAACAAGATTAGCGTTAAGGCTAACGGGGCCTGGTGCCAAATACTGAGCACCAGCAGGAAGGCCGCCGAGGCTAAGAAGGTCCCAATCAAGAAGTAACGGCGCGGCAAGCGGTTACTCAAGACGATCCCCACGAGGACCCCGGCGATCATCAAGGCGTAGTAAAGCAACTGGGTGACCAAGGGGTTAGTCACGTTCATATTTTCCATCAGGATGGGCAAGAAGATGCTGATCCCAAAGAACGGGAAGGTCTGGCAAGCGTAAAAGAGCCCGCCGACCAAGGTCCGGCGCCGGTATTTTTTGCTAAACAGCATCCGCCAGGCGCCCTTTTTTACTTCGACTTGCGAGGCCGGATGGACCGTGTAATCTTCGCCGACGTAACGGTGCACCAGGTTAATTGCTTCGATAATCCGCCCCTTAGAGGCCAACCAGCGTGGTGACTCGGGTTGACGAACTACGAGGCGCTGCGCTGTAGCCCGGCCAAAGTGCTGACGATTGCCGACGAGGCTAAGATCACTTGCCAAGTCCGGTCGCCAAACCCGGTGGTAAAGGTCCCGACTAGGTAGGCGGCAAAGTAACCAATCGCCCAGTATGCTAACAGGTAGGTTTGGTAACGAAAGTAACGTTTGGCGGGCACCCACTCCATCAATAGGGCGGTGCCGACCGTGTATTCAACGGCAATTGCCATCCCAAGGGCGATTCGAATCACTAACAGGGCGGCTAAGTTAGTGGTGAATAGTTGTAGCACTGATAGAAGCGTTAGGGCGAGCATATCGGCCATGAAAAACTTCCGGCGCCCATAGCGGTCGGCAAGGCGCCCCACCAAGAGGCTACCAAACAGCCCGATTAACGACCCGGCCCCCAAGAGCCCTAACCAAGTACTGGATAGGGTCATGGAGCTGGGCACCCGGTCGAGGGCGACCCCGACGATCCCTAAGGTATAGCTACTAACAATTTGTCCTAAGACAACACCAATGAAAACATTCCAACTCATTTTCTCCATTGGGACGTTGCGGTAGTCTGCTGACTTCAAGAGCATCCCCTCCTTCGAAAATTATGATTAATTTTGAAGTCATTATCCGGATTCCGGTAACTTCCTCGCTGATGGTTAACCAGTTTTTCATCCAGGAAAAACGGGAAAATCACGAAATCGATTAATATTAATTTACCGTATTTTTGGTTTATTTTAAAACATTTCGCTCTTTTTTGACTCTTTTCAATCGCTTTCATTAAGTTTTTGTTAAGACTAGTTAATCGTGACGGGACGAACCTTATTATAATTCATAACCTTCTCCCACCCCCTTCTCCCTATCAATTAACGAACAATAATG
>SKEG01001540.1_pt1 | contig 17621 bp, 12 predicted proteins | sample 4826631 | NCBI WGS metagenome assembly SKEG01 (sample SAMN11008815, study PRJNA524170) | human gut metagenome | biome: Human fecal sample; material: Feces; isolation source: fecal sample from pouch patient p26, p34, p50 | host: Homo sapiens | place: Israel: Tel-Aviv | collected 2016-11-02
GATGGGGACGTACTACTACTTTGATCCATCTACTAACCTTCTGTTAGACCACCAAGATTATGTTAAATCCCAATGGGGATACTATTACATGGTGGGCTCAAATGGTGCCTTAGTGACGGGTCCTGTAAGATGGCAAGGTTCTTTGTATTACTTCGATCCATCATCATACTTATTGAAAACAAGTGGATGGGCTGAGCATAATCACTATGTGTACTATGTAAACTCGGGGGATCAAAAGTTAGTCACTGGTACTTAAACCATTGGTGGTGTTAGGTATACATTTGATTCGAATGGGGCTTTGTATAGTTTCACTAGAAGGACCATTGAATGGTTCTTAAATCGCGAGGGAAAGTTAACCTACTCTATGTTAGGGTCCCGAAATGGTACTGATGGAACGGCTGATTGTTCGGGAGCTATGACCCAGGCGTTATGGTCTGCAGGTGCTAGTGCTCCTGTGGCATCTGCCCAAAGATGGGGCGGATATAATACTATTTCAATTGGTCCGTGGCTTATACAAAATGGATATTCTAACGTATTTAATGGGACAAGTTCAACAGCAAGTTCTTACTCACCACAGTATGGTGATATTGTTATCTGGGATGACGCTACTGGTGGGGATGGTCATATTTTAATCATTGCAGATGGTAGTGGTAGTGGAGCAACAGCTTTGTCCGTTTGTTACTATACTGAAGGTGAAAAGGGGACAGCTGTTCAAGAACTAAACTACAATTATTACTATAACTATGCTGAAAGTCCATCATTCCACGTTTATAGGCCAAATAATTGGTTGAGAGCTTAATAAATTTTAGTACTAAATTGGACTGTAATAACGTATTGTTACTGTGAGTTAAAATAAATCACGAGACCTCTTAACTCGAAGATAGCTTCGAGTTAAGAGGTTTTTTAGGACAATAACCGAAAAGGTTAAGTATGTTTTTAAATGTTACATGAAGATTTCGAAAGTTATTATTGGATAACAGATTCCTTGAAAAGGTAGATAACAGTCAATTTTGTGGTATCTTTAAAAATGTATAAATTTAAAAACAAAGCTTGAAAATTTAATGACTGTTGAAAGGATTGTTCTAGAGCTTATGGAAGCACATAAACACTTCAAAATGTATAAAGACGGTAAAAAGTGGTGTGTAATGGCAATTACCACGGCTGCAACCGTATTAGGTGTTGCAACAGCAACAACTGCAAATGCACAAGCTGATAGCGTAAGCGAAAACCCAGTAGTGGCAAGTGCTAGCGCACAGTCAACATCAAGCAGTAGCCAACAAGTGATGTTGGCGACAGCTAGTGAAAGCTCTGTAACCGATGTAGCGAGTGCTACCTCAGCTAATGTTACTAATAGTGCTTCTGTGGCCAGCCAAGTTAGTGCAGATAATGAAACTGCTTCATCAGCATTGAATAGTACTAGCGTCGTTAGTGCTGAGAATGTAGAAGTCAGTGCGGTAGCTACTGTCGAGGCAGCTAGTTCGGCAGTGGAATCAAGTGATAACGCAGTAGCTACTTCGACATCTGTACAAGCAGTTTCGTCGGTAAGCAATACTGTTTCATCTTCAGCAACCATTTCACAGGAAGCAGATTCTGCCAGTGCGGTCCGAGAAGTTGCTAGTGTGGCAACTTCTGGAAAGAAGTCTGGTTGGGTTACTAACGCTAGTGGTCAGAAGGTGTACTACAATACCAATGGAACAACGGATACTGGTCGTGAGTATGTTCAGTTACCGTCATTAACTGATACGACTAAGGGTGCCATGGGCTGGTATCTTCTTCAAGATGGGGTAGCTCAAAAAGGAGCGCAAGAGTGGTACGGTAGTGAGTGGTACTTTGATCCATCAACATACCAACTATTAAAGGAAAACACGTATCGTGTTGAAAATGGCCAAAAGGTAGGTTATCTGGTTAATTCTAACGGTAACGTACTAAGTGGAGTTCAAAAGTGGATGGGGACATACTACTACTTTGATCCATCTACGTACTTATTGTTAGATCACCAAGACTATGTTAAGTCTCAATGGGGAGACTACTACATGGTAGGCTCAAATGGTGCCCTGATGACAGGATTGGTAAATTGGCAGGGATCGAAGTACTACTTTGATCAATCCAGTTACTTATTAGCTAAGAACACATACTCAGTTCCGAATGGCCAAAAGGTGGGTTACCTTTCAGGTAGCGATGGGAAGGTGTTATCCGGAGTTCAAAAGTGGATGGGGACGTACTACTACTTTGATCCATCTACTAACCTTCTGTTAGACCACCAAGATTATGTTAAATCCCAATGGGGAAATTATTACATGGTAGGCTCAAATGGTGCTCTGATGTCGGGCCTTGTTAAATGGCAAGGTACCACATACTACCTTGATCCGTCTTCTCATTTAATGGTTACTAACACTACCATTACTGTAAATGGCGTTCAGTATAAAATTAATGCAAGTGGAGCAGCTACAGTCGTAAATAGTATGGATGCCAAAGTCAACAAGGCCTTAGGCGAAATCGGAGTACCATACGTTTGGGGTGGTAACTCTCCTTCCGTTGGGTTTGACTGCTCTGGGTTAGTTCAATGGGCTTACGGCCTGAGTTCTAGTTACCGGACGACTTACCAACAACAAACGCTTGGGACGCACGTTTACTCCAACGTTTCTAGTGCTCCAAAGGGTGCCTTGTTGTTCTTCGGTAGTGATTCCGCTCCGTACCACGTGGCCATCTCATTAGGTGACGGTTCTTACGTTCACGCCCCAACGGTCGGTGAAAACGTCAAGATTGGTTACCAAAAGTACTTCACGCCTAGCTACTACATCGTCTTAAGCTAGTTGATATAAGGAGGAGCCTTAGGGATATCCTGGGGCTTTTTCAAAATATTAGGGAATTGTGAAGTTATGACTAATCATCGAACAAAGACTTTGTTATAATGTGATTAAGAATCAGAGTTCGAGATATTGAGAGGAAAAAATTATGAAAGCTAACAAGCTATTAACTTCAATTGTTGCTGGGGCGATGCTTCTTTCATTAGCGGCCTGCAGCAGTAATAAATCTGCGAGTGGGAGTGATACTACGGACAGCGTAAGCGCAAGTAGTAAGGCGGCCTCAAAGAAGAGCTCCACGACGAAGAAGCAACAAGTAAAGACGGTTTCTGATGATTCCAGTTCTTCATCTAGTAAATCTTCCAGTTCAGCAACCGCTGCTAACTCATCAACGTCTTCGTCAAGTGCTTCCCGGGGTGCGGCAGCCGCAACCGCCTCGAATTCTAGCTCTTCTAACGGAAGTAGTTCTTCATCAAGTGCCTCAACGGCTGCTTTAACTCAGACCCAAGCCTTGGATCTTTTAAAGGAACGTCTCGGAGCTAACTTGAACAATGCTGGGACGTCAGGTCAATCAATGCCAGTTCAACCATCAGCTACCGATGTTGATTCCTTTACCGCTACGCAAACGGGAACGAACAGCTGGCAATTTACTGGAACGGTAAACGGTAAGACTTACACTTACAATGTTTCACCAACTTCCATTACTGAGAACTAGTCAAAGTTCATTGTTAGATAGTGTATAATGAAAACCGGTGCTGCTAAGCGGTACCGGTTTTTCATTATTTAAATTTAAGAGGATTAAAAATGCCAAAGTTATCAATTGTCGTTCCCTGTTATAACGAACAGGAAGCCCTCCCGCTCTTTTACCCAGCTGTAGAAGAGGTGGTCCAAAGAATAGATGGTTTAAAAACGGAATATTGGTTAGTAGATGATGGTTCTGCAGACCAAACGTTAGCGGAAATGCGAAAGTTGCATTCGATTGATCCTGAACGGGTACATTACCTAACCTTTTCCCGGAACTTTGGGAAGGAGAGTGCCCTCTATGCTGGTCTGGAAGCAGCTACCGGTGATTACGTGGTGGTAATGGATGCGGACTTGCAAGATCCGCCGTCCTTTCTTCCCCAAATGTATTCCATCCTCCAGGAAGGTGAATACGATTGTGTAGGGACCCGGCGGACCGACCGGAAGGGAGAAGCCAAGATAAAATCCTTCCTCAGTGACCAATTTTATAAAGTTATTAACCGTGTATCGCAAACCAATATCGTTCCAGGGGCTCGTGACTTTCGGATGATGACCCGCCAAATGGTCGATGCCATTCTTTCAATGAATGAATACAGCCGTTTTTCCAAGGGAATTTTCTCCTGGGTCGGTTTTAAAACTAAGTATTTAGAGTATAAAAACGTTGAGCGGGTGGCCGGAACCACTGATTGGTCAACTTGGAAACTATTTAAGTATGCAATGGACGGAATTGCCGACTTCTCGCAGGCACCATTATCATTAGCAGTTTGGCTAGGAACGACCTCCTTTATTATTTCAATCATTGGGTTGATTTTTGTGGTGATCCGTCGACTGATAGAACCAACGAGTAGTGCCTTTGGCTGGGCCTCGATGGTTTGCATCATTCTTTTACTAGGGGGACTACAGCTGCTCTGCATTGGGATTGTCGGGAAATACATCGGTCGTATCTACATGCAAGTTAAGAACAGACCGATTTACATCATTAAGGAAAAGAAATAATGCCAAAAAGTTATCAAAAAGCGCTCTTTTGGTCGTTTGAATTACTGATTATTGCGAGTCTAATCTGGGTCTGCACCCAGATTAACTTTGTCTTTACCCCTTTGCTGGTCTTCGTTTCCGTGGTAATCACCCCGCTGATCATCTCGCTCTTTTTGTATTACATGTTAAACCCACTCTTTCGCTTATTAATGAAGATCAAGATTTACAAATGGCACATGAAGCGGGGGATTGCGAGCTTGGTGGTGGTGATCGGGCTCGTCTTGATTGTGGCTGGTGGGATTTCGGCGTTAATTCCACCGGTGCTTAATGAGTTAAACCAAGTAATACATTGGCTCCCCCAGGCTGCCAAGGAGAGCCAGAAGATAATTCAAGAGATCTCGGAACACCCGTGGGTACGAAAACTCCACTTATCTACTTACTATGGTCAAATTAATGATCAAGTTTCTAAGTACGTTCGCCAGATTGTCACTGGTTTAACCTCAAGTGCGGGAACAATCATTGGGACGATTACGAGTACGGTCATTGTGGCCATTACCGTTCCCGTAATGCTTTTTTACATGTTTAAGGATGGTAACCGACTGGTACCGAGCGTACAAAAACTCTTTCCGGAAAATAGCCGGGATGAAGTTGGGGAGCTATTAAGGAAAATGAGTCAAACACTCTCATCCTACATTTCTGGGCAAGCCATTGAGTGCCTGTTCGTGGCGATTGCAACTTCGATTGGCTATTTGATCATCGGTCAGCCCTTAGCCGTAGCACTCGGCGTGGTAGCAGGGATTGCCAACATGATTCCGTATGTGGGACCTTATATCGGGATCACACCGTCTTTAATGGTTTCGATTGCAGTAGCCCCAGAAAAGATTATTTGGGTGATCGTGGTGGTTGTGATCGTTCAGCAAATTGACGGTAACATTATCTACCCGAATATCATTGGCAAAACCCTGCAGATCCACCCATTAACGATCATAATGCTCTTATTAGCTGCGGGGAATATCGCTGGGATTCCAGGGATGATCCTTTGTATTCCGTGCTATGCAGTTGTTAAGACGGTGGTAACTTACTTGATAAGTATTTATCATTTGAGGAAACGGGAAAATGATAAAGGTTATGAGGGATAGAAAAAATGAAAAAAGAAACTAGAGGTAGGATATTAGAGGCGATAGCTTACATCTTTATATCATTTCTAGTTGTACTTATAGCGATAAATGGGGTAACCCCATTTAAAATTCCAGCAGATGGACAAATACATCTGGCACGTTATGAACAAGTATTCCAATCGCTACGTCATCTTAAGGTACCAGCTGAAATATCATTTATTGGACCAGGACATAATTTGAATGCGGTCATAAGTTGCTATCCTTGGTTAGGAGGATTTCTATTTATCCTACCAAGATTTTTTATTTATAAACATATTATGGTAGCGATGTTTATTGGCTTTTGGTTGGTAAACTTACTAACAGCTTTGGCAATTTTTTACCTAATTAGAACGCTTAGATGTAGTAATCGAGTCCTGAGAATTTGTTTAGTGGTATATTGGTTATTTAATTCTTATCATTTAAATCTCTTGTATTTTCGAATGGCATTTGGGGAGTTTCTTGCATATGCTTATTTACCATTAGTTGTTGCGGGAATTGTTAAAATTAGCCGGAAAGAGAAGAAAGGCATATATCCACTAATTATAGGAATGAGTGGAATTGCGAATAGCCACTTGTTAAGTTTAGTGATTGTAACATTAGGAATTGGAGGATATGAATTATATAGGGTAGTTACAGGCCGGTTTTCAAAATTTGAATTTAAATCACTAATAATTTCGACATTTAGTTCACTAATGTTGGCATCCTATTCCTTATGGGGGATATTTTATATCCAAGTAAACAATTCTGTGATTGTCCCCTTTAAAAGTTTAAGTTACGTGGATATAAAACAAAGTATATTAGCGCAACTATCAGGGATGATTACGCAAAATCCATCATTGTGGGGGATAGGAATAATAGGGATAATATTGATTGTGGTCGTCTCTGCTTTATCCGTAAAAATCAAGACAATACGACCATATATATGTATATGTGTGTTAATTTTGATAACTACATACCTACCACTCTCTAATTATCCAAAATTAATTCAGTACTTTGGATTTATTCAGTTCACTGGACGTTTGTTAACCTACGTTTTGTTGTTTCAAGTGATGGCAATGACCATACTTGTTAGGGAATTCTCAGGGAGGACAATTAAGACACTTACTATAGTTTGTGCGATTTTAGTGGTATGCTTAGGCGCAATTTCAGTAGTTAAGCATGAGCAAGGAAAGCTACAAGAGAACGATGATTTGGAGTCTTACGTATATACGATAAATTCAACGAATTATTATCAAGATGTTCAGGCTAACAACTACGATAACTTTAACGATTATCTTCCTGGGGAAGGAACTATTGGAAGTGGACCAATATATATCCATACAGATCCGTGGATTAATTTGATGCAAGTAAAGGGAGCATATAACCGAGCAGAATTTAAACTGGTGTCTAGTAAGGAGGGATGGGGTTCACTTGCCATAGCAAGATATAAAGGAATATCTTATCAGGTTAAACTAAATGGTAAAAAGGTAAACTTAGTTAAGTCTAATGGTATAAAATTAGCACTTCCCAAAGGAACGTCATATCTGAGTGTTTCAAGTAAAAATACAATTATGACAATTATCTTTTTCATAGGAAACTTGATTAGCTATTTAGTAGGTATTGTCGCAGTACTGATAGTCTGTAGAAGAACAATAAGAAGTTATTAAACTAGTCCTATCAATAACCGATTCAAGTTTATGTTTATTAATTGCCTTAAGTAGTGATAATACAGACACTACGTTTTTGAAATATTCATTATTGAGGGGAGAGATTATGGCACCTTATTCAGTGGATACTGTAAATAGCAATTCTTTCGCCTTATGGTTAGTTTTGTTCGAAAAATTCATTAATATAAAATGGGCGTTCAATTAAAAGGAAGTGTGCGTATGCTAAAAACACTAACAATTGTTGTACCGTGTTATAACGAAGAAGAAGTGTTCCCAGAAACCGTTAAAGAGATTGGTACTATTGTCGAAGATTTAATCGCTCAAGCAAAGATTAGTGCCCAAAGTAAGATCCTCTTTGTCAATGACGGGAGTAAGGATCGCACCTGGGAGTTAATCTCTGAGTACAGCGAAAAGTACTCTTACGTTACGGGGATTAAGTTCACCCGTAACTATGGTCACCAAAACGCTTTGTTAGCAGGAATGACGGTAGCTGTTAAGTATTCGGATATGATTATCACCATCGATGCGGACCTCCAAGACGACGTCAATGCCATTTACCAGATGGTTAATAAGTACTTAGAGGGGATTGACGTAGTTTATGGGGTTCGTAACAGCCGGGATACGGATTCCTTCTTTAAACGGCGGACAGCGCTAGCCTATTATGGGCTAATGAAACGCTTAGGTGTGAACCTCGTTCCAGACTCCGCCGACTATCGCTTGCTCAGTAAGCGGGCAACGGAGGCCTTACTCCAATACAAGGAACGTAACCTATTCTTGCGGGGGATGGTTCCGTTAGTGGGGTATCCTTCAGCCAAGGTTTACTATCCTCGTAAGGAGCGTTTCGCAGGTAAGTCGAAGTACCCACTCGGGAAGATGCTACACTTTGCTTTTGATGGGATTTCATCCTTTTCAATCGCCCCGATTCAATTAATTTTGATCTTAGGGATCTTGACCACCACGATTAGCATCATTATGATGTTTTACGTTCTAATCGAAAAGATGATGGGACACGTTCTTACGGGGTGGTCATCCTTGATGATTTCAATCTGGTTGCTTGGTGGAATTCAGCTAATTTCAGTCAGTGTAATCGGTGAGTATGTAGGAAAGATTTTCACGGAGGTCAAGCATCGTCCGCGCTTTAACATCGAAACAGAAGACTATACTAAAAAGATGTCTAAAGAATAGGAAGAAACACGTGGTCGATACTAGAGTTTCAATTAAAAAACTAGTACTACAATCAATCTGATTTTTTGGTAGGTTAATAAAAAACACTTGTAGTTATCTTTCTACCCTAAATACTTCTGAGGTCACAGAGTTAAGTGATGCGGGACATTATTAATTTTACGTTCGTAATGCTTTTGTTTGGTAGGTCATTTGGGATAACCGTCAAATTTTATGGTTCAACCGTTCGCTGTTTTCTCGTATATGTGGTACGTATGAGGAAGCGAACTTTCTGCAGCGGTCGATAGTACTCTAAAATTTTTGGTGAATACCAGAACGTTTTTGGCTATCGCCTCGGTATCACGACTTAGTAAGTGCCTAATAATTATCAATAGAGGCTAACAATCAGTAAAGACAGCTGGTACTTTGTTTTGCCTAAGAGAGTGGTATCGATTTCGAAGTGACCAATCTCATGACGTAAGTCTGCTTCGTTAGGGCTCTTTTTAATAATAGAAATTTACACACCTACTTGTAGGAAGTTTCCTCTTTGTGGAAGACCTTCTTTAAGAATAGCTTTGATGACAGTTCTATTTGATGATGTTAGAATTATGATTCATGGGTAATGGACTCCTTTGGTTTGATCACTTAAAACAATACCGAGTTCGTTACCTTTTTTCTATCTAATATCTTGTTCGATAGAATTCTAGGATTTTAGATTAGAATAATATAATTAGGGAGACAATAAATTGATGAAGACAACATATGTAGGGAGAGAATATTAATTGGATATTTTAAAGGTGAAAAATAAAAAATGTAAGAAGGATAACTTGATACTGATTTTAGCAATGTTAGCATTAAGCTTCTTATTTATTATTCCGTGTTTAAAGACACATACCATCTACAACGCAGATGATATGCCATACCATATTAATAGAATTCAAGAATTGGTGTATAGTCTTCGTCATGGTAATTGGTATCCATATATGTACACTAATCAATTTAAAGAAGTTCCGTATCCGTTAGGGATCTTTTACCCGCAAATAACACTAATACCAATCGCAGTTTTATGTATCATCTTTAATAATTACGTGATAGGAATATATGCTGGATTTTCGTTATATACATTTATTTCAATGATAATTATGTATGTAATTGCAAGAAGACTAGGTAAGAGAGAAGCAACAGCATTCATTATTTCTATTGTATATACATTTAGTACTTACCGACTTCTAGATGCATACAGTAGGTTTGCACTAGGCGAATTTTTAGCAATGACTTTTGTTCCAATGGCAATATATGGATTATATATTGTCATGAAAGATGGAAAAGGATGGCAATGGTTGGGGATGGGGCTTTCGTTTACATTATTGTCCCATGTGCTGAGTGCTCTTTTATGTGTGCTTTTTTTGACAATTGAATTTATATTATTACTACCATATTGTGGAAACTGGAAACGAAGTGCTAGGAGTTTAATTATTGCTATTATTTCCTTCTTATTAAGTTCAATAATCTTTATAGCACCTTTTTTAGAGCAGGAAGTATATCAGCGTTTCCGACAACCAAGTCCTTTGGATCTAGCAACAACAAATTCGATTTTGTCAGATTTGATTAGTAATTCTTTAAACAATAATATTATTGGTCCTAGTACAGGAACTAGGCCAGGTACAATTGGTATAGTATTATTTGTAGTTATGATATGGGGAATGATAAATGTTCGTAAATCCAATTTAATGAATAAATACATTTTATATGCAGGGGTCCTGACTTTCATACTTGCAACTAACATTTTCCCATGGTCTATAATGATGCATACCCCATTAAAGGTCATCCAGTTTCCATTTAGGATATTGGTTTTCACAACATTACTATTATCATTTACAGCGGGACAGATGTTTGAGAGTTTTTATAACGTAATTACTTCAAATAAAATTTCGAGAGTTACATTTGTTGGAGCTAGTATAATAATCGTAGTTTTCCCATGGTATTCAAGTTTTAAGTCTTATCAGCATGCTAAAGCAAATGATGCTAATTTTACTGAGAATGTTTCTTACGCTAAGGGAACATGGGCAACTAACTGGTATTTAGATCAATATACGCCAGCAAAAGCTATGGATAAGTACCAACAGTTATTCTATCTGAAAGCTAAAGTTGATAATAAAACAGTACAATTAAGGAAAATTACTGGGAAAGTCAATGAAATGGAGTACAGAGATACTTCATTAATGAATAAAAAAACGGTAACTTTACCAGCCTCAGTGTATAAGAATGTTCAAATTTGGCAAAGCAAGAAAAGATTAAGTCATAATAAAAATGGCCTTGTTACTATTCATAATACTAAAGTCGGCACAATTAAATATAAGTATGTACCTTCAAACGTTGATAATATCTCAAGATATATAAGTATTTTAACTTGGCTTGGAGTCATCTTTTGGAGTTGTATTACAGGAACAGTAGATGTTAGATGGAAACGAAAGGAATTCAAGATTGGCAACTAAACAACAATTAGAAGATGCAGTAAGCAAGCGCCGGACCTTTGCGATTATTTCGCACCCCGACGCCGGGAAGACGACGATTACGGAACAGCTCCTCCTCTTTGGGGGCGTCGTTCGGGAAGCCGGAACGGTTAAGGGACGGGGCAGCTCGAACTTCGCCAAGTCCGACTGGATGGAAATCGAACAAAAGCGGGGGATCTCCGTTACCTCTTCCGTGATGCAATTTGATTACGATGGCAAGCGGATCAACATTTTGGATACCCCGGGGCACGAAGATTTCTCTGAAGACACCTACCGGACTTTGATGGCGGTGGACTCAGCGGTCATGGTGATTGACGGGGCCAAGGGGATTGAACCCCAGACCCGCAAGCTCTTCCAAATTTGTAAGATGCGGGGGATTCCGATTTTCACTTTCATCAATAAGTACGACCGGGACGCGCGGGAACCACTCGATTTGATGAATGAAATCGAAGAAACCCTCGGGATCGAAACTTACCCGATGGACTGGCCAATCGGAATGGGCCGTCAGTTCATGGGGGTTTACGATCGCCATAACCACCGGGTGGCCTTAACTCACCCGGCCGATGAAAGCAAGCCGTACTTACCGTTAGATGAAAACGGGGAAGTGATTGGGGAGAACCCGTTGGCTGGCGAAGGGGAATGGGAAGACGCCCTGGAAGGGATGGAATTGATCTCTGAAGCCGGCAGTGAATTCTCAGCAGAAAAGGTGGCGGCCGGGGATCAAACCCCAGTCTTCTTTGGTTCAGCCCTAACTAACTTCGGGGTCAAGACCTTCTTGGAAACCTACCTGAAGTACGCCCCGGCACCGAGTGCGCACAAGACGGAGGAAGGGAAGGCGATTGACCCGCTCTCCCCGGAATTCTCTGGTTTCGTCTTTAAAATCCAGGCCAACATGAACCCGAAGCACCGGGACCGGATCGCCTTTGTCCGGGTTTGCTCAGGTGAATTTGACCGCGGGATGGACGTTACCCTGGAACGGACGAAGAAGCCACTCCGGCTGTCGAACGTGACCGAATTCATGGCCAACACCCGGGAAAACGTGGAAAAGGCCGTTGCCGGCGATATCATCGGTTTATACGATACCGGAAACTTCCAAATTGGGGATTCCATTTACACTGGTAAGGAAGACATTAAGTTTGAAAAGCTGCCGCAGTTTACGCCGGAACTCTTTGTTCGGGTCTCGGCCAAGAACGTGATGAAGCAAAAGTCCTTCCACAAGGGGATCAATCAACTAGTCCAAGAAGGGGCGGTCCAGCTTTACCAAAATTACAACACTAACAATTACATCTTAGGGGCCGTGGGACAGCTGCAATTTGAAGTCTTTAAGTTCCGGATGCAAAACGAATACAATTCCGAAGTCATCATGGAACCAATGGGCAAGAAGACGGCCCGCTGGATCAACCCGGACCAATTGGACCCGAAGATGTCATCTTCTCGCAACATCTTGGTCAAGGACATGCAGGGCGAACCGCTCTTCTTGTTTGAAAATCAATTTGCGGAAAACTGGTTTAAGCAAAAGTATCCGGATGTTGAATTAACGTCGAAGCTATAGGGAAGATCAAATGTTTAAGTTAAATAGTTCTAGAAAGAAAGATGTAATTGCATTGGGGATTTGTTTATTGGTTACTTTTGCAATGACCTTTCCTCTCTGGAAATCGCAGCAACTACTTATAGCTAATGATTGGTCTTTCCATGCTTCACGTGTTGAGGAAATTTGTGAGAATTTAAAATCGGGACATTTTTTTACCTATATTGCTACTCACACTTTTCAAAAAACGGGTGTTGCTAATTTTATCTTTTACCCAACTATTTTTTTATACCCATGGGCATTTTTAAGATTAATTTTAAGTCCAGTAGCAGCTTTTTATAGTTGGTATGCACTAGTCAACCTAGGGACATTAGTTATCACTTACTACTGTGCTAAAGAAGTAATGGGGAGTTGGGTGAAGGCTCTCTTAGTAGCTTTAATCTACGTATTAATGCCATACCATATATTTGTTGGGACTGGGGTCTTTGGCGAATTTTTAGCCATGACATTTATCCCCCTAGTGTTATTAGGGGGATATAATTTATTCTTTACAGGAGAACATCCGTGGAAACTTTTGGCTGTAGGTTTGACATTGGTCGGCTATTGCCATTTTTTGAGCGTTATCCTTTGTTGCGAGGTATTAGCAATCTTATTTGTCTTATCTCTATTAATGAAAAAATGGGGAGACAAGAAACGATGGCTAGCTTTACTAAAAGCAGTTGGATTGACGACTATTCTGATGGCAGGGATAATCGTTGCTTTTCTTACAAACTACATGGGCCAAAAGATAATTAGCACAAACGATGTTTTTAATTATGCAATGATTCAGCCTCTTAAGAATTTTATCTTTGATTCATTTGGCGTTGGATATGGTCAAAACTTAGGAATTATTCTTATAGTCGCCGCATTTACAGGATTTGCAACAAGTTCAAGTAAATTTTTTAAAATAGTTTGGTTTTTAGGCGTAGTCATTTCATTCATGGTTACAAGTGACTTTCCATGGCAACTTTTAAATAATTACATTCGAGAACTAGGGGTAATTCAATTTACTTATCGTTATTTAACGTATGCTGGAATTTTATTATCGTTAGTGGCCGCGGATGCAATCGGGCAACTTGTTGAAAATCAAGAGGAAAGATCTAGAAGTAAGGGGTTAGTACTTTTAGCAGTGACGTTCGTAGCAGTTTTATACCCACTTTCAATTTGGCATAATGGTGATTGGACTAGTAATCCTGCTTATTCAAAGATTGAACGTAATGATTTTAAGGGGACTGTGAAAGGTACGGAAGCTATTTACCGGGTAGACAATCAAACATATTCACAGATTTTCTCGCACGGAGTTTTATATGGTGAGGGAGATTATTACCCGAGTGTTGCAAGAGCTGGAAATAATGAGGCTTTTTTTGGAGACGTAGTGAAGAATTCATTGACGCGTTCAATTGTTGATGGAGTTACGTATGTTGATGGTAAAAAAGTAATAGCTAAACAAGTATCTGGCGCAAATAAAATCACTTATTTACTAACAGATGCCAAAGATAAAACTGTAGACCTACCATTTTTGGTTTATAAAAATACTTATTTGAATGTTAGCGGAAAAAATGTTGCCTTTCAAGTAAGTAAGAGAGGAACGGTGCAGTTTAAGGCTAATTCAAATAAAGTTGAGGTAACTGTCGGGTATTTACCTTCAATATCGATGATAGTTAGCTTACTGGTTACCATTATAGGATGGGTAGTGTTGATTGTTTGGTGGATATTCAGTATGATTCATGGGCAAAGCATGTCATAAGTATCATAATACTTACGAGGAAAGATTATGATTGAAAAAAAACTTACGGTTATCATTCCTGTATACAATAATGGAGAATTAACTCGCAGGGCAATGAGGAGTGTACTTACATACCCTAAGGATGATCTTGAAGTATTGGTGGTTGATGATGGGTCTACTGATAATGCTACGGATCACCTCCAAGAACTAGATTCAAGAATTAAGGTTATAAAAAAGAGCAACGGTGGGGTTAGTTCGGCGAGGAATTTAGGGATTGAGAGAGCTTTAGGAAAATTTATCCTTTTCTTGGATGCCGATGATCAATTAACCGCAGATTGGGGACGGCAAGTATCAGCTTTAACGGATCAGGAGTTAGTTCTCTATAACTATGAAACAAATAAGGGAACCGTTAAGAATATTTCTGAGTTACGACAATTGAATGGCCAACCTTTTCAGGAGTACCGATGTGCAATGATTGCTAATCCAACCAAAAATTTAATGGTATGGGGTAAATTTTTACGTAAGGATATTATTGACCGTGAGCAATTACGATTTGATGAGTCACTATCCTTAGCAGAAGATGGCGATTTTATGGTGGCATACCTATTAAAAATTCATAGTGTAAGCTTAGTTGCTTCAACCCTATATCGTTATTTAGATAATACAGATTCTGTTATGCGGACTTTCGATGGTAAGAAGGTAGCGGGTTATCTTAAAGCTCTCAGAAAAATGGAAATGAGATTGGCAGATCAATCAACTGATTTAAAAAAAGCCGGTGCTCTTTATGTGTTAATGCATGTAAACGTTATGATGGTTCGTGAAGTTTACGACATTGATAATTTAGCAACGCCAAGCCAAAAAAAACAACAGATGCTCATGCTTGTAAAAGAGCCGGTCATTTATAATGCTTTAAAAAAGATTAGTTTAAGTGAATGTGGAAAACCTCGATTAATCCCTATTGCATTACTTAAGTTACATTGGTATGACATGGCAAGATTAGTCTTTACAATGCGTTCGAAGAGAAACCATGCAAGTTAATACTTAGATGCGAAAGGATTAGTAGAAAGATGGTAGTTCTAGTAACAAAGGTAATAATATTTTTGGTGGTAGGGAGTATTAGTACTATCCAATTAGTTTTGAATGCTAAGGTAAGGAAGTTAAAGTTATATGATTATGTAATAGTTATTCTCTTAACCGGATATACATTATATTTACTATTTAAATTAGGCAGTCATCCGGATCTTTTCCTGGATGAAGGTAACGGGATGTACGATAGTTGGAGCCTTGCTAAATATGGAGTGGATAGCAATTTAATTCACTTGCCCGTGTACTTGGAGTCATTTGCGGGTCAAGGTCAGTCTGTCCTCTATGCATACCTTGCCATCCCATTTTTCAAAATTTTCGGATACAAAATATTTGCATTTCGGCTAGTGATTCTAATTACGAGTATTGTTACCATCTTGGTTTTACGATATACCTTGGAGAAGATAACTTTATCAAGTAAGCAGATTTTCTTTATCATGCTAGTTGTATGCTCGTCTCCATGGTTATTAATGGTCTCTAGGTGGGGAATGGATTGTAACATTGCACCTTTTCCGATCGTTTTAGGATCCTGCTTAATTTATTTAGGCACATTGAATGGGAAACTCATTCGTCAAACCTTTCTGTACTTATTGGGTGTGATAATCCTTTGCTTATCAGCATATGGGTATAACGTAGCGTGGTTTTTCTTACCGATCGTCTTGTTAATCATGATGATTACACTCATTGGAAAGAAAAAAATTAATCTTTACCAAATTTTCTTATGTGTGATTGCCGCACTGGTTGAGCTAACGCCGATTATTATATTTGCGGTTAGAAGTAATATTCCGTCACTAAATAAAACTGTTCAAATCCTTTTTTGGACGTCACCAAAACTACAAAGCGGTCGAGCTGGTGCATCGTTCATCAGCTTTAGAGGAAACATTATTAAAAACATTTTTGAAAACCTCTATGCAGGGGCAAATATGTTCTTACATGGTAGTGACTCGCTTGCTTGGAATAGTGTTCCAGGTTATGGAGCGTATTATGCATTTGCGTTACCATTCTTTTTGATGGGACTCTATGTAATTATTAAACGACGGAAAATATATGATTGGTTCATCTTGGCTAATTTAATTGCTGTAATTCCGACGTTAATGATTGTGATTCCTAACTATAACCACTGGATATTCCTTCATTTTCCGGTTTTATTGACGATCGCAATTGGGGTGAATCTTGTTACGCAACGAGTACGGGAAATCGTCCCAGTAATGATAGTGACATATGCAATCAGTTTAGGAATGTTTATTCCGGCTTACTTCAATCAGGCAGGGACGGGGTGGATCATTCAGTCAGCCAACGTTTTAAAAACGCTGGAAACTAATAATTATAAGAAAGTTTACTTTACAAGCAGTCAAGGCGATTTTTTATTGATGGTTCGCGATTTTCTACCTGTTTCACCATACAAGTACCAAGCAACGAAGGATCATCCTTATTCAAAAACTATTTTAGCTGTATCGTCAAAGTATGATAATTTTGAAACCCTAACTCCTGAAACAAAGGTAAAATCAAATTCACTAATTTTGGTGGATCAATCACTACTACCCCAGGTTCAGGGGATGTTGGGCAAAGATAAGTATCAGAAAACGGTCACGATCAATAACATTAAGTACAACGTATACTACCATGCTTAGCCCAAAAGGAGGCCCCACTCATGAACATTCTAGTCACCGGCGGGGCCGGCTTCATCGGTAGCCACTTCTTGCGCTACCAGCTAAGTCACTACCCAGCTGATCGGGTGGTGAACCTCGATTGTCTGACCTACGCCGGCAACTTGGCGAACGTGGCGGATTTAGCTTCTAACCCCCGCTACCACTTTATCCAGGGTGATATCCGGGATGCCGCTACCGTTAGCGAAGTTCTTACCACGCACCAAATTGACGTGGTGGTTAACTTTGCGGCCGAGTCGCACGTCGATCGTTCAATTGAAGATCCGGCGCCCTTTGTTTCGACGAACGTAGTGGGGGTGCAGGTCCTCTTGGATGCCTGCCGGAGGGCGCGGGTCCGCCTAGTGCAGGTTTCGACCGATGAGGTGTACGGGTCAATTGTGGCAGGGCGGGTGGATGAAGAAGCGCCCCTCCAGCCGAGTTCCCAGTACGCGGCGACGAAGGCGTCCGCCGACCTGTTGGCAATGGCGGCCCACCACACCTTTGGCCAGGACGTCGTGATCACCCGGTCCGCTAATAACTACGGGCCCAATCAGCACCCGGAAAAGCTGGTGCCGATGATTATCACTAATGCCCGTCAGCAG
>SKEG01001541.1_pt1 | contig 17618 bp, 21 predicted proteins | sample 4826631 | NCBI WGS metagenome assembly SKEG01 (sample SAMN11008815, study PRJNA524170) | human gut metagenome | biome: Human fecal sample; material: Feces; isolation source: fecal sample from pouch patient p26, p34, p50 | host: Homo sapiens | place: Israel: Tel-Aviv | collected 2016-11-02
TGAAAGAAGCACTAGAGGCATCGTTGGCTACGGCTGAAACGCCCGTTGACGACAATGACGCGCAAGGCAAATTTGTCGAAACCATTGATCAGGAAGCCGAATTTATTGAAGGTGCAATTAAATTTATCGCGCAATTGTTGCATATTGACGAAGACCGCATTTGGGACAATGCCACCGAACAAGAAATCGGTGCTTATCTGTCTTACCTGCGCAGTCGTACGTCTGGTGTTAGTGAAAAAGAAGCACAAGAAGCACTTAAAACTGTAGATGAATCCCCAAAATTGGAAGCGGAGAAATCCGCAAAAGAATCTGGGAACTCAAACAAGAAATAGAAGACATCAATTACCTTAAGCAACAGTTAATGCTTAATAGTGGTGTCTTGCCAGACGATTTGGACAATCAAAATTATTTGGAACTGTTGGAAACTTTGAATGCGCGGTCAAGGGATGACAGACCAATGAACCCAGAAGACGCGCACGCACAATTATCTAAGATGTTTGGAGGTGGATAGCTTGAAAGTACAGAATGAAATGGCCACGCGAATTTCGGTTGATACGATTTCTGCCGTTGGAAGCATGTCCGCCTTCCGCAACGCAATCACGGCCACGACCAATGCCTGGAAGGCTCAAGAAATAGCCTTAAAAAACAGCGGCGACTATACGCAGGCGGCTAAGGTAAAGCTTGATGGCCTTACTCAGGCAATGGAACTGCAGCGTGCCAAGATTGAAGAACTGCGCAGTCGTCAAGATGGTCTTGATCAGTCAAACGAGAAACAGGCCAACCAATGGCTAAAACTTGAAAAGCAGATCAATCAAGCCAATCGTCAATTAGCCAGCTACGAAGCTCAAGCTCAGCGTGCTAAAGCAGCCTATGAGTATCAAGCATCCGGCTTATCAGACTTGCAGTCCAAGTACAAGTTGACGCAATCGGCATCACAAGCCTACGTTGGCCGCATGGCGGCCGAACATCGCACCGCGTCTGAAACGGTTGCACGCTATCATCAACTGGCTTCTGGCCTGGAAAACTTGCAACAGCAGTATAAGATCCAGTCCAGAATGCTTGAGGAAATCAAGAGCCGTTCTGGCGAAACGTCTGACGCTTATCTCAAGCAGAAACAACGGTTAGACGAAACTGCAACGTCGATTGCCAAAACGCAAGATGAACTTAAACAGCTTCGTGTACAGGAGGCATCCCTTGAGCCAACCGGTATTGCTCGCGTTGACAATGCAATTATCAAGATGCGCGACCACACCGAGCAGATTCAGCCAAGACTGGACCGGCTTAAAGGCCAGGTGAACAGTTTCTGGGATTCCGTTAAAAGCGGGATTATGGCCGCCGGAATTGCTGTCAGCGCATTTACTGCATATACGGTTGACGGTGCCAAGAAGGCTGAAGACATACAACATACGTACGTCACCAACACCAACCTGATGACGACTGCCGGCGAAAAGCACAAGGATGTCCAGAAGGCAATCAATCAGATGTATGCCGATGGTTCCAGCCTGTCGGTCAAATACGGTGTATCACAACAGCAAATCGCCGAAGGTTACCAGACGCTGATTAAACGTGGGTATGACAGCCAGATGGCTTTGGGCGCCATGCCGCAACTGCTTAAAGCGGCTAAGGCTTCCGGGGATGACTTTAACGATGCGATGGAAGTCACGACTTCAACTTTGGAAGCTTTCGGTATGAAGTCCGACAATGCCAACAAGATGATGCAGGCCACGTCTTATACAGCTAACACTCTGGCCAAGGCGGCTGACGTTACGTCTACCGACTTTTCTAAGCTTGGCATTGGTATGCAGTATGCCGGCGGTACGGCCAAAGGTGCTGGTATTTCGATGAGAGATGCTGCATCCGCACTGGGTGAGTTATCCAACAATGGTTTGGAAGCATCGCAAGCCGGTACCAGTCTGCAGCGGATTATCGTACGTCTGTCCAGTGGCTCTCAAAGTGCGACAAAAGCATTTAAAGAGTATGGATTGTCAATGGATGACTTCAAGACTAAGTCTGGGAAACTTAAATCGATTCCGGAAATCTTTGACCAGATCAATAAGAAGGTTCCTAAGGCAGACCAGCTGAAAGTCTTTAACCAAGCATTCGGCCAGTCGGCACAGTCAGCTGCGGTTATCTTATCTAACAACCTCAAGGACCTTGATGAAGTCGAAGGCAAGGTTAAGACTGCGTACAACGAAGACTATGTCGGCAAGCTGGCTCTGCGCAACATGAAGTCCGCTAAGAGCGCTCAAGACCGATTTAAGTATGCCTCGCAAGCAATTCAGATTGAGGTTGGTCAGGCACTTCTGCCGGCAATTTCTAAAGCTTCGGTTGCTTTGGCGGAAGCATTCAGCAAGAAGTCCACTAAAAAGGCATTTGCAGACCTAGCCAAGGACCTTGGCAAACTCTCGATGGCGGTTGTCAACTTTGCTGTGTACTGCTCAAAGCATAAGGCAGTGGTAGTTGGCTTTGCCAAAGCTGTTACGGCAGCGTTTGTCTTTACCAAAGCAATGACCGGCCTTAATGATCTGATTAAAGGAATTGGGCTTTTTGCTCGTGTGCTCAAGGTGGCCACGCTTGGGTTCAACCCTTGGATGATTGCAATCGAAATCGCACTTGCACTGATCATTAAGTACCATAAACAGATTGGCAAGTTCGCCAAAGATTTTGGTAAAGCCTTTAAGGACCTGGGCACGCTTATTGTCAAACGAACCAAGGAAACCAACAAAGAAATCAGCAACTGGTGGAACTCGACTAAAAAGAGCTTTGCGGACGGCTGGAAAGATCTGAAGAAAAAGACCGGTGATGGAATTGATGCCGTAGAACGTGGCTGGGACAGATTGAGCAGTGAAACTGTGCGATCGGCTCAGCAGATGTTTAACAAGCATAAGTCTACGTTCCAGGCTGGCTATAAGGTTATTCAGGATCAGACCACTACTTGGCATGATCTGGTTTCGGGGCATTGGGATCGCTTAGGCGAGGACACTGAACGTACTGCGCAGGACATGTTTAAGTTCAATCGCAAGATCTTTTCCGATATGTACAACAAGCTGAATGACATGACGGGCGGTCGCTTAGGCGACATGCTTAAGGTTTGGCAAGACATTTTTGGCAAAATCAAAGACGCGGTTGGCAATGCAGTTGGCAGTGTACATCGCCATTTCGTTGATTTAGTCAGTGGTGTACTTAAGCCATTTAAGACCATGATCGATAACGTCAAAGGCGGTATCAACTGGATTCTTGATAAAGTCGGTGGCTCTAAGATTGGCGGAGATTTCAGCATCTCGATGCCAAGCTACGCCAATGGTACCAACGACACTCATCCCGGTGGCTTTGCCAAAGTCAATGACGGCTTGACGGCACACTACCGTGAGATGTTTATGACCAAAGATGGCCAAGTTGGGATGTTCCCGGCTAAGCGAAACTTGATTCTGCCGTTGCCAAAAGGTACCAGTGTGCTTGATGGCGAACGGAGCTATCAGCTGTCGCGTATGTTCGGGATGATTCCGCATTATGCAGACGGTGTGGGCAATGCTTTCAGCTCACTGCTCAGCAAAGTCGGGGATGCAACTGATGATGTTTTAGGCATGGTCGACAAAATCATGTCAAAGCCGGTCGAATTTATGGAATCCGTATTCCAGAAATTTGTCCATGTCAGCACGCCGGTTAAGTTCGCTGCAGAGTTGGTTAAGGACGTACCGGTTTATATCGCTAAACAGATGGGCAACTGGATCAAAAAGCAGTTTGAGACGCTTGCCAACCCAGGCGGTGCCGGGGTTGAACGTTGGCGGCCTTACATCATCAAAGCCTTCAAGACTTTGGGTGTTGAAGCTACTGCTACGAAGGTTTCTAAACTGTTAAAACAGATCCAGACCGAATCTGGCGGTAATCCAACCGTACCGCAAAAGGTCTGGGACATTAACATGGCGAACGGCAATCCTGCGCAAGGGTTGCTGCAGTTTATCCCAAGTACTTTTAACCACTGGGCAATTCCTGGCCACAAGCAAATCCTTAATGGATATGACCAGATCTTAGCTGCTATCAATGCTTTGGAACATGGCGGTGAAGGTGGCTGGGGCAATGTTGGCCAAGGCCACGGCTGGGCTAATGGTGGTCTGATCTCTAACCATGGCGTTTATGAGATTGCAGAAAAGGACATGCCAGAATATGTCATCCCGACCGATATCAGCAGGCGGTCTCGTGCATATCAGCTGCTTGGCGAGATCGTTACCAGATTCCGCAACGATGATCCTACTTTGAGCCATAATGCTCAATTTGTCGGCGAAAATAATCGCCAGTCAGACGCTCTGAGTCGCAAGTTAGACGAGTTACTGTCCAAGTTTGATATTTTGTTACGTCTGAGTGGCGATCAGGTAGACGCGATTAAAGCACAAGGCAGTCTTGATATGCAACAGTTGTACAAAAAGGAAGCAAAAGACGCGCGGATGCGTCAATTAGGATTCTAGGAGGGGGATGAGCAGATGTCGGATCCATATATCATGATCAAGGTTGGCGATCAGCAGGAAGTTAATCTCTGCGATCAGATAACCGGACTGCGTTATCTCGGATTGGACGACGCCAGCTCGTCGCCACAATTTACCAATCAGTACCAAGATACGACTGGCACTGATGGCTCGCCATTTGCCGGCCAGACTTTCGCTAAAAGGACATTTAGCGAGAAATTCTGGCTCAGCTTCGGCGGATATGAAGACCTGGTATTAGTCAAGCATGAGCTTTATCGATTGTTTGGCTCACGCAAGTTGGTTCGGGTACGGACTGACACCAGTCCTGGCAAGGTGTACTTTGGCATTCCAACGCCATTTGATATCGCGCCGATTACCCCAGGGTCTAATGACGCCAACTTTTCAATTCCGTTTGACGTACCGAACGGTTATCGTTATTCGCTGTATCGGAGTGATTCGTTGCCTAGCGTGGCTGACGGCTGGCAGTTCGGTATGAATCTGCCCGAGCCTTTGCCGAGCTATCATTTTACTTCGACAAGTTTTAACGTCTACAACGCCAGCGATATTGCGGTTGACCCGTACTATCAGCGCCATGATCTTAAGATATCATGCAGGTTTAACGGCAACTCCATTAAGCTTACCAACAAGACCAATGGCACCAGCTGGCAGTACACGCAGTCTAACGATGGCAGCCATACGGTCGTACTCAACGGGATTAACACCTATCTGGACGGCAACCTTGCCAACACCAAGACTGACTACGGGACGATATCGTTGGAGCCCGGATGGAACAGCTTTACTGCCGAAGGAGCCGGCAGTGTGGACATCACGTTCAGCTTTCCGTTCGTTTATCTGTCATGAGCGTAGTCTTAAAGGTAGCTGCTACCAAAGATCATGTCCTTAAGGTGCCTGACAGCGATGATCAGATCGCCATGCTCCACTCGGCACTGGAAGACAGCATCTATATCAATTGGAAAGTCAATAACACGTACCAAGCGTACTTTACGGCTTGGGATGACGAGTCCGTTGCCTATCAAATGCTGACCGTGCAGAACATGGTCGAGATTGACGGGCAGTGGTTTGTCATCAAACAGTGCGAGCCGGACTACTCTGGCGGTATTGTTACGAAAGCTGTTACTCTGCAGCATATCTCCGGCGAAATCAGCCGAATGCACATCTACGGTAGTGATCCAGTTGATTGGGGGCAGTACTCGCATACTGGCAACAGTAATGTATCCCTGGACGTGCCTAATAATACTGACACAGTCGCTCAGTCGGTATCTCCAAGCGATATCCTTAATGCCTTTTTTGGTGGCGATAACGGTAAGAACTGGAACATCACCTACCAGGTAATCGGTAACTTTAACAATGCAATGGTTGAAAACCCTTATGCAGCCGGTTCTGGCAAGGACGCTATCAGCCGGATTCTGGAGGCGTGGTCGTCAGCGGTCTTTTGGCCAGATAACCTTAATTTGCGTATCTACTCGCATGACGAGTTCTACAAAGACTATGGCCACCGCTATGACTATCTGCGTGACACGTCAGAAGTCCAGCTGCAGTATGACACAACCGATATGACAAATGCTGCCCGTCTGGTTGGCGCGACGCAGGAAATCCAGACTACCAGTGATACTGGGTTGCCTAATGGATCGCTGACTGCCAGCGGTGGCGCTCAAAGCGTTATCGCTGACGCCAAGAAGTATCTCGGTGTCCCGTATGTATATGGCGGTGGACGACCGGTTGGTACTGCTAATCCGTACAACGGGATGGACTGCTCGAGCTTTGTCAGCAGAGTCTACTATGATTTCGGGATCAATATCCCCGCCTATACGGTAGCAATGGAATCCTATGGCCATGAGATCAGCCGTGATCAGGTACAGACGGGTGACATGGGCTTTTACGGTTCAAAAGGTGCTAGTCACCACATCTGTATGGCTCTGGACAACAACACGATGATCTATGAGCCACAGCCTGGCGAGGTGTGCAAGACGGAGCCAATCAGCTACTACCCGCCGACATGGTGGGAGCGTAACGATGATATGGCCAAAATCGTTGCCGGTGGTTCATCCAGTGATGATGGAACGGCATCTACAACCGATTCTAAGGAGCAGTACTACTTTGCTCCTTTTTATTTTGTTGATGAGGCCAGCCGTCAGCGTTGGGGATTGTTCGTTGGGGATGACATCACCAGTGACACCATCACTGACAAGGAGCAGATGAAAGCTTATGCTGAGTCGCAATTCAAAGCCAACCCAGACTTTACGCTGCAGCTTACGGTTGATCCGGGCAAAGAGATTGTCGAAGGCGACATGGTGCGGTTGGAAATTCGGCCGGCTGACTACGTCACCAAAGTTGGATTGGTTGGGTATCAGAAATATCCATACAGCCATACGCAATCGTCTACGGTTACGCTAAACAGCAATGCTGCTAACATTCTTGACTTTCAGCGGTCACAACAGACTAATCTGTCAAGACTGCAAGAGCAGACTAAATCATTGATCATTAGCAACAATAACAGGGATGATTCAAACAACGCTTGGAACGAAACGGAGGTGAAGGCATTTGACAACAGCAAACGTAGTTGACGTATCGGAGTGGCAGCCGACCAGTATCGACTGGGCCAACCTGAAAGCTAACGGCGTCAAAGCAGTAGTCGTGCGGATCGGTCATGGCGTGACGCGTGATGATCACGCAGCCGACCATATTGCCAACGCGACTAAAGCCGGGCTGATTGTCCATGTCTATCACTACTACGAAGGCGTAGACGGCGAACTGCAATACTCGGTCAACAATGCCAAAAGCCTAAACATCCAGCCGAACGTGTACTACTTTCTCGATATGGAAGGCACGATTGCCGGCTCATGGCCAAGCATTTTCGAGTCGTTCCGCAAGCAGTGGTCAGCGTATGGCTGGAATACCGGTCTGTACTGCTCACTGAGCAACTACGCCAAGTTTGACGACGCAACGCTTGTTAAGCAGGGCGTGTACCGTTGGATCGCGGCGTGGGGCAGTAGTCAGCCAAGCAACGCCGATATGTGGCAGTATGACAGCAAGACTGGTCTGGGTAGCTACACAAGTGCGCTGGACAAGGACGTCGATATTGCCGGCAAGCTGATCAAAGCGCCGGACAGCACGGTTGTTGAGCCGACCGACCCGAACGGCAACTACGCGATCAAGCCTGGCGCATTTGTCGGGTTTGACCATTCGACCACCGAGCTACAAGGTGGTGAGATGCTGGTCGCCAGCCCGGACGGCCAGAACAAGATACCTAAACTGGCACCTACGGGTGCTTTTTTGTTTAACAACGCTGACGGCGACAACATGTGGACGCTGATCAAGCCTAAGGTCGGTACGATCAAAGGCGAGAAAGGTGATGCCGGAGCTGACGGCAAGTCGGCGTACGAAGTTGCCGTAGCTAATGGCTACAGTGGCACGCAAGCACAATGGCTCGCATCGCTGAAAGGTGCAGATGGCGCGCCTGGCAAGGACGGTTCTGCCGGCAAAGATGGCCAAACGTGGCAGCCTTACATTGCGGACGACAAGCACTGGCATATCCGGCTGATCAACAATGTTGACATGCCGGCTATCGTCGGCGTGATCACACAGGGCGATGCCAACGACCTAACGATGGACGACAGCTATCGTATCGATGGCACGGTTGCCAACATACCGTCAACCAGTGGCTTGCTGACGATTAGGGCCAATAGCGGCGAAGTATGGCAGACATACATCGATAGTGCGACTGCCGATTGTTATACGCGTACAAGGCACAATGGCACGTGGTCTAAGTGGCGCTGGACAACGCAGTGGCCTAACAGCTAGGAGGTGAGTGAGTGACAACGCAAGACATTGACTTGGGCGTGGTAGCACGAGGACCAAAAGGCGATAAAGGTGATAAGGGCGAGCAAGGCCCACAAGGTATCCAAGGGCCTAAAGGTGATAAAGGTGATACTGGTGCTACTGGTCCGCAGGGGCCACAAGGGCCAAAAGGGGATACTGGTCCACAAGGTCCACAGGGTGTCCAAGGCCCACAGGGACCACAAGGACCGGCTGCCACAGTGTTCCAAGGCACGATTACAAGTACATCGACCGACTTTAATGGTTTGACTTCTGAAGGCCACTATGACATACAGTTCTCGCCTAGCTATCAAGGCGAGAATGGGCCGGAAGATGGTGACTGGGGCTTGCTTGATGTCAAAGTAGCTGGCCGTATGGTTGTGCAGACATACTACGGTGATACTAATGCCAATGTTTACGTGCGTAATTGTTGTGATGGTACGACATGGACAGCTTGGCGTGAGATTACATTCTGGTCATAGAAAGACGGTGAGAAATTGGCAACAACTGATATTGACTTGGGCGTTGTAGCTCAAGGGCCGAAAGGCGATAAGGGTGATAAGGGCGAGCAAGGCCCACGAGGTATCCAGGGGCCAAAAGGCGATAAAGGTGACGCTGGTGAGCAAGGCCCACAGGGTATTCAAGGCCCCAAAGGTGATACCGGTCCACAGGGTCCACAAGGGCCAAAAGGTGATACCGGAGCAACTGGTCCGGCTGGACCAACGGGAGCAAACATCATCAAGTACGACGGTGATATACCCGGCTATAGTACCAGTGGTTACACGGCAACCTTTGATCGCTCAAATCTACAACCTAGCGACATTGCTAAAGTAGGTGATATTGTGTTTGACCAGTACCCCAACGGCAATGGCGTTGACATTGGGTTCTGGCGTATCACTTCACTCAGCTCAACGAGTTGTACGGTTACCGGTATATCGTCTGGATTTACCATACCCAAAGGTGACAAAGGTGATACTGGTCCGCAAGGCCCGCAAGGAATCCAGGGCCCTAAGGGTGATACAGGTAACACCGGTGCTACTGGTGCGCAGGGTATTCAAGGCCCACAAGGCAAGCAGGGTATTCAAGGCCCGCAAGGGATTCAAGGCCCGGCCGGCAAGCCTTTCAGCATTAAAAAGACCTACGCAACCGTAGCACTGCTTAACGCTAACGGGCCAAACGATTTAAGTGAAGGCGACTTTGCAATTATCGACTCGACCGTCGATGACGCAGATAATGCCAAACTGTTTGTGTGGACCGGTGGCAAGGCATCATTGGTCACTGATATGTCTGGTGCACAAGGTGTCCAAGGCCCACAAGGCAAACAGGGTGTGCAAGGCGCACAGGGCCCACAAGGCGTGCAAGGCGATCAAGGCGCTAAGGGTGATACCGGTATGTCTGGCAAGAGCTATAAGCCGTACATCAGTGAAAGTGATGGTCATTGGCATTTAACGGTTGATGACCCTAATGATGTATTGACTGACCCGTTTGCGGTTACGGCGGTTACTTCTGGCACGTGTGATGGGCTAACAACGTCTGGATACTATGGCGTTAATTCGACGAGTGTTAATGGCAAGCCAAGTAGTGAGACTGGCTTGCTCAAGGTAATTAATGCCGGCGGAATCATTACGCAGACCATGCACACGGTTTCTGACAATCTATATATCCGCAACAAGCACAATGGCGTCTGGACTTCATGGCGTCAGACAACTCAATGGAGCTGATGAAAGGTGGTGACTAGATGGCTAACACTGTACATGCACGTGGCGAGTTCCAGCTCAATACTGACTACCACGTGCTCGACATTGTATCTAACGGCGACCGCAGCTATGTCTGTGTGCGGGCCAATGACGGCGAGGACGTAACCGACCAAGAATACTGGATGCTACTTGCACAGGGTAAGCAAGGGCCTAAAGGCGATTCGGGATCGATTGCTACCAACGGCTTAAACACGGCTGACCTAAACGATTTAAAGTCTAACGGCTACTACTATACCAACGGACAGACGCTGACACACAGCCCAGCGCCTAACTCGGCATATGCCAATATTATCGTGGTAGCGAGCCCCACTGGCACTAACGGTACGCAGTTCCTGCATGATACCGACAACAACGAGCTGTATATCCGCTCGTGGCGGTCAGATGGTACATGGACTGCTTGGCGTCAAACCACCTTGTGGACATAGCGAGGTGAGCACATGGACTATCAGAAAGGCTATATGCTCATGAGCGATTTAACCACGCTGACAAGCTCATACCGCACTTGTGTACAGCACGTGTATGACAAAACATCTTGGCTGTTAAATGCCGTCAATGGCGTTTTTATGAATACTGACGTGCCTAAATACACAGTACCGGACTTGTCGGACGAGCTGATTAATCGCAACGCCTACATCTGGCTCAAACACCTAATGCAGGACGTACAGACAGCGGTTAACAGTGTCGTTGCATGCTACAACTATCACTCGCTGATCGATCAGCAAACCGGCGAGCTGACGAGCACTGTATCGCTATGGATTCCTAACAGCTTGTCACTAAACGATGAGCTGCTGGACAACTTAAACAATGATTTCAAGTCGGCTAACGATACGTTAGACCGGCTTTTTGATTACGTAGAACCGTATATGTAAAGGAGGGGAACAATGGCAGTTAACGAGTATGTCGAGCTTGACATCTTAAAGCCCGGCACAACGCTAGTCGACCTGACCAAGAATTTTCAAGGCCGGGTTGGCGACAGCCGGGCTTTCTGCAAGCTTTGGATTAAAGCCAATGGATTGCCATATGACCTAACTAAAGACAACCGGTCAGTCGGTTTTGCCGGAAAAGACCCGGCAGGCGATTTGTATCGTGCTGTTGGCTGGGCTGACACGGATCAGCCTGGTGACAACGCCCAAACGGGACGGGTAACGTACTACTTTCCGGACGGCATGTTCAAGCATGAGGGTGACTGGGACAAGGACAGCACCTACTTTTACGTTCAAGACAGCAAGGGTACAGTATCAACGGTCAACGTTTGGCTGCATGTCTTGCCTAACATGGTTGAGATGGGCGTCAACACTACGCCATACCAATCAGATATGGACAAGGCAGTGGCTGATGTACAGGCAAAAGCTGATGAAGTTAAGGCACAGCTTAGCAGCATTTTAAACGGCTCAGCTTTCACTGGTTTGACGTCGCAACTTAAAGCAACACAAGACACAATCAACACGTATAGCACGCTAGTCAACAGCAAGCAAGTGCCTACTACTGATCAAATGCAAGCATACGTGCAGAGCTTTTTTAACGCTGAAACGTCAACCGCTGACCTTAACACGTTGGTAACGCCAGGCAAGGTCTACTACGTTGCCAACACAAGCGCCAGCAATAATCCAAACGGCAAGGCTGGGTTTATGTCGGTTAAGGGCACGTCTAGCAACCTGGTACAGGTCTTTGTGGACGGTGAGGCGAACGAGTTTATCCGCAGTCGCTTTGCTAACACGTGGACAGATTGGCGCCAGACAACAGCATGGAATTAAAAAGGAGGTAGCAATATGACTACGTTTGTAATCCCAGTGGGGGGGGGTAACCTAAACCCTACTGATAGCGCGGTTTCCGTTACTTTGAAAGGCGGTGACCGCTAATGGCAATCACACAGATCACAGCAGGGCAGGAAGACTGGCTCAGCACGCTCAATAGCGATTTGAGCCAAATTGGCGACAAGGTATCGTCACAATTGATTCCGGTGACCTTTATCAACGGGTTCAGTGGCGACATCTCGGTGAGACGGTATCAGTTCGGTTCGAGCATGATAACAACCGTAGAAGGCTGGTTTAATACTGGTAGCGCCACGATTAAAGGTGGTACGCCTACCGGTATTTTTAAGTTGCCAGCTAATACTGATATTGGTATGGTATTCGCTTGGACCAACTCGGCAAACATGCTAAACGGCCGTGTGCATGCCCAAACAGACGGCACGGTAACCGTTGAGCTCGAAAACGAGTTAGGCGGAAACAACTTTGTCGACATCTTAGGCATGCGAGCCTACTAACGCCAATTCAGCCAGTCCTTCTGCCCAGAAAGGACTAGAAAATATGTTCGATAAAATTTTCGGGGGGGGGCGCAAGTGCGCTCCTGATTAGCCACGCAAACGTCTTCTGCAAAGGGGGCGTTTTTTGATGGCTGTAACGAATATCACCGCTGGACAAGAGGACTGGCTGTCCACACTCAATAATGATTTAACCGAGCTCAATAACCGCGACAGTGGTATGTGGACGAGTAGCGGGCTAACCGCTATGAACGGCTACACGCTTAACAACTGCATTTACTTCCACGGCGTAATTGGTGGACGAAACTATCTGATGATCAACGGCAATGTGTCAATCAGCTCTGGATCGATTGGTGGTCAAACCAGCCGGGAAGTAATCCAGTTGCCGACTACAATCAAAGGCTGTGGCATGAGAGTTACTGGTTTTGCCTACGTTCAAAACAGCAACAATGGCTATCCACTGTTGGTTAACTACAATGCAGGTAATCAGCGACTCTCGTTCACCAACATTACGGGTGTCAGCATGACGTTCACGTCAATCGACTTCGGCATCATTATGACTGAGTAACCATATCAACCAGTCCTTAGAAAGGACTTAAAAATGCCGGTATCTACTATTACCGCCGGTCAAGAGGACTGGCTCAAAGTGCTTAATAGCAACGATCAAGCTAACCATTTAACTGTAATCAAGACTACTGCAACGCTCATCAATGGTTGGAGCGGGGTAATCAACCTTTATCGCATCGATGCCGATGGATTCCGTCTGTACGAAGTCGATGGCTATCTTAATCTCCCACCTAACACGACCTTACAGCGTGGTGCAAAAGCGGAAGTATCTACTTTTGGCGGAGTTTTCGATGAGATGAAAGGATTGATCCTGCCACTGAGCGGTTACGTTGTCACTGGAGATATGGTCTTCGACCCCGCAGACAACAAGATCAAAATCTATGGAGGACTAGAAAACGTAACTGCTGGGACTACAACGTTCCAGTTCGCAAGCAGTCTTTGCAAGAACTAGAAAGGAAGTAAACTATGGCGGACGAAAACGCAAAGCAAGTGCTCGTCTACACGTACGACACGACCGACCGTCTGCATGCTCTCACCGGCGCAGTCAGCGTTGCTGAGGGTACTGCACTCACGGACGGCCAGACGGACGTAGCACCTGCTGATAACAACCAATTCTGGAATGGCTCTAAGTGGGTTGGCGGCGACCAGCTCATCACGGCCTATCATTATGACGCCAACGGCTACTGGGACGGTTCGGTGCTGATCCCAGACGGTGCGCCACTGCTGACGCAAGAAACGACCGTTGCCCCACTTGATAAGGACGGGCGCGGTATGTACAAGCCTAAGTTTGACACGGCTCAAAACGTGTGGGTTGAAACCTTGACGCAGGAAGAAATCGACGCGCTCAACAAGCCGGCAACGCCAGAACCAACCGCTGAACAAAAGATGATCAGCATGCTTGGCCAACAGGTAGCTCAGGCCAACGCCGAAAACGCACAGATCAAGCAGGATAACACACAGCTTAAGCAGATGGTATCCGTACTTGGCCAGGCGGTTACTCAGCTTAAGGCACAATCCACTACCACAACTAACTAAAGGAGAGTGAGAGACTATGATGACTGAATTTGACTTTGTCAAGCAACTTTACACGTGGGGATTCCCTATCGAGTGCTACGTGGTCTACCGCACGATCACTAAGGATCAATACAAAGAAATCACTGGCAAGGACTACGCGGACGCAAGCACGTCTACGTCAGCCGGTGCCAGTGAATCTACGAGCACGGATACTAGCCAAGCCTAGCTGACTAAAACATAGTCGCCAAAGAAAGCTAACAGTACCTTATGGGGCGGCTTTTAGAAATTAGGAAAGCGAGGCGAGACATGGGACACCGCAGGTTTTTAATTATCAATGGTTTCGAAACATTGGCTACTGGCATTTTTATGTCTGTTCAACACCATTTGATGCAAGACGACCCGCACACTCAAATCGTACACGTGACTCACCACCTAGGCGATGCCAATTGGACGTTAATTTTAGCAATCGTTGGCGTGTACGCAATCATGGCTGGTGCGTGCAGATACAGCGAAAAAGTTCAACGCTGGGCGCTGATTGTTTTAGGCTCGCTATGGTGTGCTTATCTGTTTGCCTTTGCCGTACAGGACTTTTATTTCCGTGGTCAAATTGGCATTAGCACGTTGCTAACACTATTCGTGCTGGTTGGCATTTTCGTTGAGGCCGTCTCAGATGATGGAGGTGGCCGGTGATGCATATTTTGTCAACAATTGTAGGCACTCTACTAGGCGGTGGCACGGTAGCGGCACTGATTAACTATGCCAGCTCTAAAGGCTCGGACTCAGTCAAACGAGAAGATGTCTATGCTGATCACACACAAGAATTGTTTGAACGTCTAGACAAGCTGACCGATGAGAGAGATGAGCTTAAAGACCAAGTTTTGGAACAGTCCAAGACAATCGATACACTTAATAACCAGATTAAGCGGTTACGACAAGATAACGATCGATTGATTGAACAGGTCCATAAGCTGACTGAGAAAGTTAACGAATTGGTTAAGGCAGATACTGAACTGAAAGGAGCAACGAAATGAAAGTAGCAAATGACATTATCGAATGGCTGATCCAGTCTGGCACGCTGGCCATACTGGTGGCCTTTTTGTGGGCATATGCGAAGCCGTTGTTAACCGCTAAGGCTAAGACGGCTAAAACGGAGCAGTCATGTCAACTCTGGACGCTGGCTGAACAGGTAGCGGAAGCGGCTGTCAACACGATGGCTAGTCGCAACATGAGCGGAGCTGACAAATACGCTACGGCGGTTGAAATGGTACAAACGTCATTGGCTAAGTCTGGTCATCACATCGCGCCAGAGGACGCTGAATCGGTTGTACAGTCCGCTTATGAGAAGTCGGGGCTAGGCGATAAGAAACAAAAAAACACTGACAACGTAAATGACACGCAGCCAGTGCTTAGCAAGTGAGAGGTGATATTATGACGATTAAGGTAGTAGATGTATACTCTGGCTCGCCACGCAGCTATGCGACAGATCCTAACGCACAAGGCGTCATTGTTAAGGCTACGCAAGGTACAGGTTATGTTAATCCATATTGCGATACCGATTATCAAGCCGCGAAAAATGCCGGCAAGCTGCTAGGTGTTTATCACTATGCCGCTGGTGGTGATCCTGTTGAAGAAGCCAAGTATTTCATTGCCAACGTCAAGAACTACATCGGTGAAGCAATTCTTGGCTTGGATTGGGAATCAGGCCAGAATGCCAGCTGGGGAAACACTAACTGGTGTCGGACGTTTGTAGACTACGTACATAGCCAGACTGGCGTCTATCCAATTATCTATGTGCAGTTCAGTGCTGTTTGGCAAGTAGCCAACTGCTCCAACTCTTGTGGCTTGTGGGGGGCTGGTTATCCTACCTATGCTAACAGCTGGGCAGTACCAGCATTCCTGAGTTCGTATAAGTTTGCTCCTTGGTCCAATCTGACTGGCTGGCAGTATACTGGCAACACGATGGATCGTTCTGAGTTTTATCTTGATGCAGACGGCTGGCACAAGCTGGCCAAAGGGGATGGCATGGTTCAACCAACGACTCAGCCACAACCACAGCAAGATAAGAAAGCTGCTGCAGAGTCTACGTCAGCTGGCACTACTTGGCGGGACAGCTTGGGAGTTACCTGGCATGCCGAAAATGGTAAGTTCACGGTAGGCTCTGGTTATGTCCTGCATCTGCGCTGGGGAGCTACACCTTCCAGTTCTGTTATTGCGGTACTCTATGGCGGATCAGTAGTTAAGTATGATGCATGGGCACGGACTAATGGCTTTGTCTATCTGCGCCAGCCACGAGCTAACGGCCAGTACGGCTACGTTGCCTGTCGAGATGCACGCACTAACGAAGCATACGGATCGTTTGAATAATATCTACAATTAAATATATAAGGCAAAGCCCTACACATGGCACCAAAAAATATCAATAAAAAGGAAGTGAAAGTCCTCTCCTTTTTTAACTTAACACCCGCCGTGTGTAGGGCTTTTTTTAGTAGGCAAAAATAGTCTCTGGTCCTAGCTACGGCTAGGGCTTTTTTGCGTATCAGTGGTAGTTGCACAATCTGCAATGACCACTAGGAATTTTTGTCGTATAATAATTACTTGAGGTATATATTATGAATGATGAAAAGCTTTACGGGTATTTGGTTGTTACAAATGTCTGTAAAAAGCAGATTTACGAATACAAGAGACTTTTTGCTAAGTCAATAAATTTAAATCAGGTTGATAAAAAAAGATGGAAATTATCTTTTAGAAAATACAATCAACAATTGTATAGACTTTCATTTTATTTTGACAACTCTCTTGAAGGCTTTTGGTATGTTCTTCCTGCAAAGCATCCTAAATTGAACATTGATATACTCGCTAATATAAATGAAGAATCAGAAAAACTTCTAAAAGAAGAGTGGTTTTATGGTGTAAAAGATAAAGAAGGATTGTCTTCACTGCTGGGACAGGTTGATAATGGTTTTTTTGATGTTACTCCATATCCAACAATTTTATATAAAGCAACATATTTATGGTACACAATATCAACGAAACAGATGTTTAATAATGGTAATAAAAGAACGGCCCTATTAACAGCGTTATTATACTTGAAGTTGAATGGTTACTTATTTGATATTCTTGATGAAGTAGCACTGTATGATATTTCTATTAAAGTTGCAAACAAAGAAATATCATTCAAACAACTTTACCAGTATATATCCAGACATTCTTATATTGATTTTGAATTTTCAAGAAGGATACTTTTGGGTGAAAATTCTTGATACTTAATAATTCATGTAGTAATATATTTAGTATTAATTTGAAAGGAGCTGATATAATGAATAACAAGCTAAACAAACAGTTTGTTAAAGTTCCAAGTAGAAAATTAAATAAGATTGCAAATAGGACAGTTGATATAGATTCCAGAGTAGCTATGAATGAGTTATTAAAAAATCCTAAATTAATAAAAACGTTACAAAAATTGTCATTGGTTTAATTGCTTGAAAATGTACTAATGATTGAATAATGGACGATATGCTTGATGTGACAGTTTAAGTATGTCGTCTTTTTTTATCCGAGACTTAGCAACCGATGAAAATTTAAGAAAATTGCAAGACATGATTGTTAGAAGGCTAAGTGAATAATTTGTACCCCAAATGTACCCCAACTTTATTATTTTGCATGATTTTCTACGATTTTAAAAAATAAACTAAAAGCCCCAACTCCTTGCTGATAATGAAG